>ERZ773022.802-NODE-802-length-23261-cov-14.900284_pt1 | contig 23261 bp, 18 predicted proteins | sample MGYA00580839_ERZ773022 | MGnify/ENA primary metagenome ERZ773022 (study PRJEB29015, sample SAMEA2738020) | human oral metagenome | biome: human oral; feature: human-associated habitat; material: dental | place: China | collected 2044 ... | reverse complement strand
ATTCATAATTGACCTCCGAATCTAATTAGTAATTATATTATATCGCGAAAAAAGTTAAAATAAAAGAAAGAAGATGATAATAATAAATATATAGTTAATATAATTTAGACTCTCTTATTATAGTCTTATTATAATTATGCAAAATACATTGCTATAATACTTAAACCAGCACATTATCATATATTTTTTTTATCATTATTAATAAGCAGAAAGGACTTCTTATAAATTTTGAAAAAATTGCAGACCTTTGTTTAAAAATAGTGATAACCCTTGTATTTTTTAACATTTTCTATTGGCCTATAGTAATACTAAATGATATTTCTACTACAAAAATATTAATACTAACAATATTAATATTGGTTATAGAGAGCGCTATATATAAACTATGTAGGCGGTTATATAAAATAGATAAAAAAACTTTACCATCTATTTTTATTTCTTTATCAATATTTCTTATATCAATTTTTAGTGCAATTTTAATTACTAATACGAATATTAATATGAAAACAATCTTTGTATTAATAATATTGTATATTTTCTTTCTACTTATAGCAAAATCATTAATCTCTATGACAAAAAATTAGCTAAGTATGATAAATCATACACTCCCCCATATTACATGAAGATGAGGAAGAGGAAGAACATGAGAAGAATGGTGATGAAGACACAAAGAAGAGTTGGCAGAAGAAGACGAATTCCTATATAATCGCCAAACAATCCCTTTGAGGATATACCTATCTCCAAAGGGATTGTTTTGTATTTTATTTAAATTTCTTAACTTTATCTTAGTGCTATCTTTAACAGCAACTTATCTCTAAAAATATATTTTCCACTAACTTTTTACTATATTATCTAAATCTATATATTGTTTTTTACCTTACAATTCCTCAATACAGAAATACAACTTTCCTAATTTTTTTTATTATATCTCTTCCAATAACCTATCAAATATCTCAATTTTATTAACATTATCAAAGTCATATTCAAATATTGAGGCTATAATAATTTGATTATCTGAAAAATCTCTCTTTAATATTTCCATCATTTTCGATACATTTTCTCTATCTACCTCTTTCCCACTAGGTGAGTCTAAAATTATCGGTAACTTAATATTTAATTTCCTCTGTATAGCTAAAATATAAGCTAATCGAAATACAAATACTGATTTATGTAAGACAGCACCTGAGAGAACTTTTAAATCATCTGTAAAAAGATATCCTGGCGTAATATTCTCTAGTCCCAGTTCTTTTCCGTATTTTTCTATCTTATTTGAAATGTAAGATACGTAAGTTGCAGATTCTTTTGTAAGCTTTTTTATTTTTTCTTCTATTTTCTTTTTTTCTTCAGTTATACTATATATCTGCTTTTTTATTGCTTTTGTATTTAATGGTATTTGTAACACCTGCTTATCAAATTCTTTAATTTGAGTTGATACTTCAAAAAAGCTTAATTGACCATATTCTTTCTCTACTTCTAATTCTTTTTCTTTCTGTATTTTTAAGATTCTATTTTTTATATCCTTCAATTGATTTGAAATATACCTTCTTTTTGATTTCAAAAATTCTATAGAATCTGTTAATCCTACAACATTTTCTTCTGATACACAAATATCCTCTCCCTTATAATTAATTATTAATTTCATTTCAGATATGTATTTCCCCATTCTTCTGTTATCAGAAAGAGTTCTATCAATTCTGCGAATTTCATTAGTTAATTCTCTCTCTGTTATAAACAGTTGTTCTAATTCACTATTAATTTCCTCTTCTCTCGTATCTGAGACTAAAGAATTTTCTTTTGACAATATTGAATCTCTATACTCAGAAACTTTTTTCATCTGCTTATATTTTTCTAATTCATTATTTAGCTTTTTCTCTTTTTTTATCAAGTCTTCACAATCTACATCAGATAAACCTCGTATTAAGCTTTCAATATTAAACCTAATATCACCTATAGCTTTTCCTCGATTTAATAACGTCCACCCTTTTTCTTGATCTAAATAATAACTTCCTAAAAGATTATTCAATATATCTTTATTATCAGTATTAAATAATAATTTATGTAAATCATCTTGTTGATTCGGTAGTATAAATGTTTGTTTTTCGTTATCGAGAGTAATCTCTAACAATGATTTATTAATTCTATTAAGTAATATCCTTCTATTTTTTCCTATTTCTACTTCTAATTTTATATCTAGTTTTTCAAATTTCATTTTCTTTGTATTAGGTATAGCATAGCCTAATCCATACAACAATATCCTTAATGCCGTTGTTTTTCCTCTACTATTTTTTTTACTAAAAATCAAATTTACTCCATCAGTAAATTCTATTTTTCTAGCATATATCCCTTCTTTTATTTGCAATGAGATAAATTTCATAATTTCACCCTCTCCTTTATTTTATTAATATGTCGTCTTCTATTAAGAACACTATATAAAATCACTTGTATTAAAGCTTTTTCTAAATCTTCTTCACTATTTACTAATGATAGTTCTATTTTGTAATTTTTCCAGTTTTTATTAATAAAATCAAATATTTTTTCTCTATTTCTATTTTCAGATTCAAATTTATTGTAATCATATAATACGCGAGTAAACAATTCAAATTTTTCACTATAAGTTTTTATTATATCTTTGTATTTTACACGAACTTCATCATGTAATTCATAATCAATATCTAGCCAATCGTTATCCCCCCTATCTATATCTGTTACAATGCAAATTACAGGCCAGATAATATCGCATTTCTTTAATTTTATCCGCTTATCTTTCTTTGTACCATTTTTAAAAATATCATTTTGCCATATATCAAGAATCTTATCTACAATACCAGGGATACTCAAATCTAATTTTCCAATGAAACTGTCTACTTTTTGTCTTACAATTTTATATTTTTCTGGGTCATAGTCAGTCTCAAATGGTAATACTTGTATCATGAATTTATTTAAATCCAAAGGTTTATCTATTTTTTTTATATATTTATCAATTACTACTTTTGAAGACTCTGGAAGAGAAAAATAAAATCTATAAGATTCTCCAAAAAAAATATTTTCTTTGACATTTAGAGGGTTTAATGAATTTGTAATAAGTATCAATTCTTTTACGTTTGCTTTCTGGGAAGCCTCTGATAATGTTGTTAGTGCATGATTAAGCTTTTCTCTTACATTTGTAAAATCACTACTTGCTTTTACAACTGCTTTAGCTTGTGCAAATATACATCTCCCATCATCTAATATTATTTCTATATCTTCATAATTCCCTTCTAATCTTAATGATTCTAATTCTTCTATATTTTGTAACATTAAAACTATTGCAGCATTAACCTGAAAATCAAATCCAAACATAACTGCATTAGCACTTCTATTCACCATAAAAATCTCCTCCTAATTTCCCTTTTATTATCTCATTTTTTCTCTTATCTTTCTACTAAAAATTTGAAATATATTTTAAACATCCTAAATTTTGCCTAATGGAGCTAAAAATAAAAAGACTTAGTGATTTTCTCACTAAGTTTTCATTATTATTCAGATAGCCGAAATATTATTCTGCATAAGTTAAGACAGTAATTCTACAAGATATAATTCGGATACCTTTATTATCTAAAATACTTTATCTGTTACTATTTTTCAATAAGTAAAAATTCAACATCTTCTATCTATAATGCTACATCAAAATATCTAAGACTTACTGTTTGTGTGAAAATCGCTTATGACATTTCAATATATATAGATTTAACTTTTCCTGCATACTTCTTCTTTAAACTACGTAAAACAACTAAGTTATTTCCTTTAATAATGAAGTTGTCGTCTTCTTTTATTTCTTTTACTTCATGCCCTCCATTTTTGTCATAGCGTTTAAAGTTAGTAAATACCCTGTCATCGAATAGTCTAGTTATTTCTGTTGGCACTAGGGTTTCATTAAAGAATATTTCATCTCTTTTAGCATCTTCTTTTGTCTGACCACCTTCTAATATACAATCCTTGTAAGGAAAGTTTAAAACTATATCATGATTTTCACTTAATAAACTTCCATCTCTACTTCCTAAACCTATTTTAGTTTTGTATGCAGTAAAACTATCTGGTAAAAATTTTTTATTATTTAAAAATTGTAAAAATACATCTTTCTTAAACACTACAATTCCTTCTTCAAGTTTAGAGAAAAAATGATTTTTTATTTTTTCTTCTTTCATCAAGAAGTTAAGTAACTTAGCATCATATTTTCTAGCTAGTTCCGAAAGCTTATTTTTATTTAAAACACATTCAACAAGGAATTCTTCATGTTGAGATAATAATTTCTCTAATTATTTTTTCATTACATATCCTTTCATTCTATTATTAATTACTATTTCTTCTTTTTTATAATTAATATTATTTTATCATAGTTTCACCATATTCGAAATCACGCATATATTAATTATAAAAGGTATTTGGTAGCACTGTTTATTAAGTTAATAATATAATATTAGCTGTCCATTATTTTGTACAATTGGTTATTAAAAAAATTCGGCATTTCTACCGAATTTTTTATAGTATTTTCTCATAAACTAACAGATATGCATTTTTATAAGATAATAATTCAACAAAATTTGTCAAAAATTTAGATACATATCTCTAAATTATTCCCTCATATAAATCATCAGTTTCTGTTCTATCAATTTCACTTTTTAAATTACTTTCAATATTAGTTAAATATTCCTCATGATCGAGAAACTCTATACCTTCCATTAAAGGATATAAAGTTTGAATAAAATCTATACGTTTTTCAAATAAATGAATAAAACTACCAAAACCTGACATTGTCCAAGGAAAAAGAGATAGTTTCTTAAATGTTTCAGAATTGTAATTATTATTTAGGAAAACTTTTATTGCAAATCTTCTTTGGTCTTCACTTAATTCACAAATAATATTAAAGATATTCACTATATTTTCTTTGTTTACATTCTTGTTAATAGTGTGTTCTAACCATATATATTGATTCTTTTCAACTATTTCTTCATCACTAGTATTTGAAAATAACTCTGACGCCAAACTAGCCTTATCATAGTAACTAATATTGCTTTTCAACATATTATAAAATATCAAATCAAAATATTCAATAAAATTTTCTGATTTCCACAGTCTTTCAATTCGTCCATCTTCATCAGTATTCCTATCTTTTCTCATAATATAAATATTACTATATTTTTTTAAGAATTCTTCATTATTCTTTATAAATACAATGAAAAATTCTCCTGTATAATCAAAAGTAATCCCTTCTTCTAACAACTTAATATAAATATCGTATAAAACCTCTACTTCTTCGTTATACAATAGCAATAGTTTTTCAGGTGTATATAAAGCTTCATCAAATAGATCTTCCAAATAAGAACAAGATGCATATTTATTTTCTGAGAACTTTTCTAGTAATATTTTAGAAATATCTATATAAATATTAGGTTTAATTATTAAAAATTTTTCTAATATACTTAAATTTCTGAAGTAGTTTATTTTATTATTTTTTATATCAAATTTCACAAAATTTACTAGTTCTTCATACATACTCACGTCAACACAATCAGCAGGTAATATATCAAAATAGAAATATATCCATTTATTTTTAAAATTAGCATCTGTATTTTTTAAATCCGTTAATATTTCTCTATAGTTATAATTATTTAATATTTTTTCTAATATCACATTAGGTTGTATATTTATATTTCCACTTGAGTTAATTAATGCATTAAACAACTTTTTATCATCATAGAAATCTAAATCATTAATTAAATATGTTAAGGCTTCATTTATATAATTATAATCTTCTCTTAATAAAGGATCTCCTAACATATTATCTACTAAAGAAATTAACTCTTTTTCATCTAAATTCTTTTTACTACAAAAATATCTTGTAATTTGTTCTTTTCTGTAGTCTTTATATTCTTGAATATTCATTCCAGAAAATCTTCTGTTATTTCTAAATAACGAATAAATTTCCCATTCTTTGCCAATAAGGTACTCTTCAAGTTCTCCCTTAAAGCTCATACCTAGCTTTTTAACACTATTTAAAATTTTACTTAATATCTTTAAATAACCAATTCTATTAGTCTTACATAGTGATAAAATATTTTCGATTTGCACTAAATCCTCTTCAAGTATTTTAATATCTATTTTACTTGAACTATTATTAAAATATATTTTATCAGCAAATTTCCCTAAGAAAGAAAGTACCTTATCTTTCCATTCTAATTTAGAAATTAATGAATTTAAAATATACCAACTAACTTTACGATACTCACTAGTATATTCATCATAATCTATGTTCCACCTTTGAATTATAACACTATTATTTTTACCTGGAACAATACTTTCAAACGATAAAGATAATAAATACTTCGCCCACATATACCCTATAACCATAGCATTACTATTACCGTTATTTATATCCTCCAGTAAATATTCACATATTATTTTCTGAGTATTATCAGTACCTTTAGGCTGTAAACCATAATACGATTCTAACCAATTATAAGATTCTATCAAAGTCGAACTTGTTTTACCAGCATATTTCATTAATAATTGATAAACCTTTAATAATTCATTACTATTTTGATATCCTGTTAAATACTCTAGAGGAGAATCACTATTGCGAAAACCTTTTCTATCGAAATCAATTTCAGTAATATTGAACTCTTTTCCTTCAATATTTTTTATTATTTCATCTGCAATTTTAAACCCTATTATAGGTTTATAGATATGAAAATCTCTTACAAAAGATTCATAATACTGAGAATCTTCTTTTTCAAATTTATTCCAAACTCTTAATATTTCTTCTTTTATATATTCTATCGTTTTTTTCGATCTAAATATATTTAAAATTGTATTTAATGCTTCTATTGTTCTACTACGAGAATAGATATAAAAAACTTCTATTATGTCTGATAATTTAATTATCTCTTTATCTAAAAAAACATAATATAAAATATAATTTGACAAACATTGATCATCAAAAATTGCAACTTTTCCTTTTTTTACATCTATAAACTCAATTCTATTTAATTTATCAATCGCATTTTTAAAATCAAAAATTGACATTCCTAATTCAATTAGAAACTCTTTTAAAAATTCTACATCTTGCAATTTGATTGATTTATTAAAAGCTAAAATTCCTGCTGTAATAAGAACTGTTCTGTCAGTTTCTAAAAGTTTATTCATATGTTTTCCATAGTAATTCTCATACAGTTGAGAAGCATCTGAAATAGAAGATAAATTTTGTTTTTCTTTCGCTAATTTTCCAGCCATATACGCAAATCTCGGAATACCTTCAGAAATTCTTATAATCTGTTCTACATATAAATTATTTCTAATTCCAAAATTATTTTCTATAAGTTTCTTTATTTCATCATCTGTAAATTTAGCAATATCAATAGTTATAGGATTTGTATATTCTCTAACTAGATTAATAACCTCTTGTTTTATATAGTCCCTTACAGTCGCAATAATTTTAACATGGTAATTATCATTAAATTTATTTACATATTCTAATATAAGATTAAACTGCTCTAGTTCATTAGCATCATCTACTATAAATAGATAATTCTCACCTTTTTTTATTGTCGATACTAAATCATTATAAATTTCTAATTTATTACTTTTTACACAAAATATTTTATAATTTCCTGTTTTCTCATACAAACTTGCTGCTTCTAATGCTAATCTTGTTTTCCCAACACCAGATTTTCCTCCAACAATTACTACAGAATTGGTTTCAAGAGAATTGATAATATTTTGTAATTCTTCTTCTCTAAAATGAAATACAGTATTTAAAGGTGCAGTCATCAGATTATTATCATTTAACTTTACAAAATCACCAATAGGGAGGATTTGATTAGTATTAATACTGAGGTTTAATGATATCATCAACTCAGGATGGTCATTATATACAAGGTTTGCTATCTTATCTATTCCATAAATTTCTAAGTTTACACCTTCTTTATTGCAAAACTCATGTAATCTATTATCTTCTATAACTTTTAAATTCGATGAAGTATGACAACAAATAATCGATTTGATTTTCTCTACTGGTAAATCTTTTTCTACTAATTCAAAACATTTATTAATATCTTCAAGTAACTTTTCATAAATATTATTTTGTTGTGTCGTAAATACTACAAAAGTGTATTTACCATTATTCTGTCTAGAGTATGTATCTGGATTACCAGTTTTAGTCTTACCAGTACCAGCTTTTATACCAAATTCATATATATTTTGATGACCTTCTTTATAAAGTAAGGTACTACAAAATTCCTCAAACATCGCTGGAGATAATTGGATTATTCTACTTTTTACATCTGTAATTTCTGTCATTTTGCCTCCTTTAAAGATCTATTTATTTTTAACTATTGTTGATATTATTATATCAATAAACTCTCATTATTTCCAAGAAATAAAAAATATCGGTTTTCCTACCTCATAAACTTCGTTATTTTACCTTCTTTTTTGTATGTTTCTACTGCTTTTGCTACTTTCTCAAAGCCGCGTTTTAAGCTGTATGAATAGATATCTCTAAATAATCTATATCCTAGTTTTTTATTTACTTCGAATGCTAGTGTGCATAGTTCATATGTTTCCATTGTGTCAAAGTTTTCGTGTGCTTTTACTACATCTAATAATATGTCATCACTATGCTCTACTATTGCTTTTCTAGTCTGTCATTTAGGAATTTTGACTTTTCTAGAGTATGTTTATATAATTCTTTTGATGTAGTTGAGAAGTCTGCTACTAAACTTTCTCTATCTAGTTTATAATATGGTTCATATCCTAACTTTTGATTTACATCTTTTGTAATAACAATCAATTCTTCTGACACTGATTCTAAACTGTATGATGCGTTAATTTTTTCTCCTCTATTTATCCTTCAAAGTATTTGTTATTAATCTATTTTATTTCTACTCATCTTATTTCCTATCACCCCCACTTCCAATATAACCATAAAACTGATTATGTAACTCCTTCATTTCGTCTAAAGCTTTCATTGAGTGTTGATACATAAATATATTACCGAATTCACTTTGGAATATAAAACGTAGCCCTATACTCAATATTTGTACTGGTAGCCTGTGTAACACTTTCATTTTTTTCGGAGTTAGCGTTACTCCTAATTTACATAGAGAGTCCAAATTTTTCTTTATACTTATTGCTGTTTTTTCCATTAGCTCTTTATCTTCTCCTGCTTTTTCTGGAACACTAGCTTCATAATAGGCATCTGCAATCGGAACTATCATAGCCAAATGGCACAATTGCCACGCATGCATATCTTTTTCTATTTTATACGGTATATGAGACCTTTTGAAAATACATGCTAACTGTAATAATCTTTCTGACTTACCTCCATTTATTTCACCAAAAGTAGTTGCTTGAATAATACTAGGTGTTAGTTTCACATTTAGTATATTTTCTTCAAAACTACCTCCTGCTCCTGGAAATGCAGGTATTATTCTTCCTTTACCGCATATTTCTTCCCACGTATTATATTTTTCTAATGTATTTAACATTGTCACAATATTTGGACTGTTATTATTTTTCAACTCCTCTAATGCTGTATGAACTTGGTTTGATTTTACAGTTAAAAATACAAAATCGTAAATATCATTAGCTTCTACTTTATCAATAATATTTACTTTTACTTTTTTAATCTTTTTATTTTTAAAATATAATAACCCATTTTGTTTAAAAGATTCTAACCTCCTACCTCTGGCATATATAGTTGTATCAAATCCCGCTTTACTAAATAGTGTTGCATATAAACATCCAATTACCCCTGCTCCATATATTAAGATTCTCATTATCTTCTCTTCCTATTAAAAATTACTCTATTGTTATTATATCAAATATATTCAGCAGTATGTGACTAAAAAAGCAATATTAAATTAAAAATTTTATCTTTCATATTCACTCTGGCATATATTAGCACCTGTTTATTCCCGCCATAAAAAACCTCAGAACACCTATAATGTTCTGAGGCTATTTTTATTTATTATCTCTTCGCTATTTCTTCTAATAACATTTTGTTAATCATTTGTGGGTTGGCTTGTCCTTTAGAAGCTTTCATAATTTGCCCTACTAAGAAACCAATAGCACGATCACGTCCGTTTTTGTAGTCTTCGATAGATTTTGGATTGTTATCTAATGCTTCGTTAACCCAAGCAAGTAGTTGTCCGCTATCTGATACTTGTACAAGACCTTTTTCTTTAACGATTTTTTCAGCATCTCCACCGTGTTCGATAAGTTCTGCGAATACTTTTTTCGCGATTTTACTTGAGATTGTTCCATCAGTGATTAATTTAATCATTCCTGCTAGACCTTCTGCAGTTAATGCTGTTTCGCTAAGTTCTTTTTGAACTTTATTTAGATAAGCATTCACATCTACCATTAGATAGTTAGATGCTAGTTTTGCATCTGCTCCTAATGATACAGTTTTTTCAAACATATCTGACATTTCTTTTGTTAGTGTTAGTACGTGTGCATCGTATGCTGGTAATCCAAGTTCTTCTTGGTATCTTCTTTGACGAGCATCTGGAAGTTCTGGAATAGTTTTTCTTACTTCTTCCATCCATTCATCAGAGATAATCATAGGTACGATATCTGGCTCTGGGAAGTAACGGTAATCGTCAGAACCTTCTTTAACACGCATTAGTTTTGTTGTTCCTGTTGTTTCATCAAAACGACGTGTTTCTTGCTCGATTTTCCCACCTGATAGAATTACTTGTTCTTGACGTTTTTCTTCATACTCAAGACCTTTTCTTACGAAAGTAAATGAGTTCAAGTTTTTAAGCTCTGTTTTTGTTCCAAATTTATCTTGACCGTAAGGACGAATAGAAATGTTCGCATCACAACGCATAGATCCTTCTTCCATCTTAACATCTGATACTTCGATATATTGAATAATTGAACGTAGTTTTTCTAAGTAAGCATATGCTTCTTCTGGTGTTCTAATATCTGGCTCAGATACGATCTCAATAAGTGGTGTTCCTTGACGGTTAAGGTCTACTAGTGAATAACCATTTTTGTGAGTTAGTTTCCCAGCATCTTCTTCAAGGTGAGCACGTGTAATACCGATACGTTTTGTTTCTCCATTTACTTCGATATCAATCCATCCGTTTTCCCCGATTGGTTGATCGAATTGAGAGATTTGGTATGCTTTCGGGTTATCTGGATAGAAGTAGTTTTTTCTATCAAATTTTGACTCACGAGCTACTGTCATGTTAAGAGCCATTGCAGCTTTCATTCCCCATTCTACCGCTCTTTTGTTTACTACTGGAAGTACCCCAGGATATCCTAAGTCGATAACGTTAGTGTTAGTATTCGGTTCTGCACCAAAGTGAGCTGGAGATGGTGAAAATATTTTTGAATCTGTTTTTAATTCTACATGGACTTCTAGTCCAATTACTGTTTCAAAATGCATCTTGTTTCTCCTATTATAATTCTATTTTTTTATCATGTAAGTTGTAGTGTTGTTCGAAGTTGTACGCTACATCATACAATGTTGATTCTGCGAATGGTTTTGCGATTAATTGCATACCGATTGGACGTTTACCTTTGAATCCACATGGAATGCTTAATCCTGGTAGACCAGCCATGTTTACTGGAATAGTTAGAATATCGTTAGCGTACATTGTAACTGGGTCTCCGATTTCTTCTCCAATATTGAATGCAACTGTTGGCGCTGTTGGTCCAATAATTACATCATATTCTTTGAATACTCTGTCGAAGTCTTCTTTGATTAAAGTACGAACCTGTTGCGCTTTTTTGTAGTACGCATCGTAATATCCTGAAGATAATACATATGTTCCTAACATAATACGACGTTTAACCTCAGCGCCAAATCCTTCTCCACGAGTTTTTTTGTAAATTTCTTCTAAGTTAGTTGCATTTGGACTTCTGTATCCGTAGCGAATTCCGTCAAAACGTGAAAGGTTCGAACTTGCTTCAGCTGATGCGATAATGTAGTATGTTGAGATAGCATAGTCTGTATTTGGAAGGCTTACTTCTTCTACTATTGCTCCTTGACTTTCTAGGTATTTTACACCATCAAGAACTGCTTTTTTAACATCTTCATCAATTCCTGCACCGAAGTATTCTTTTGGAAGGGCAATTTTTTTACCTTTAATATCTCCAGTAATAATTTTGCTGAATTCTGGTACTTCTACCGGTGCACTCGTCATATCATGAGCATCTAATCCAGAGATGATTTCTAATACACGTGCATTGTCTTTTACCGTACGTGTCATAGGCCCGATTTGGTCAAGAGATGATGCAAAGGCAACAAGACCAAAACGTGATACACGCCCGTATGTTGGTTTAAGTCCTACAATACCACAGTATGAAGCTGGTTGACGTACTGATCCACCAGTATCACTTCCTAGTGTAAAGCTAACTTGCCCTGCTGCTATAGCTGTTGCACTACCTCCACTTGATCCTCCAGGTACTGCATCTAAGTCATGCGGGTTACGAGTAAGTTTGTAATAAGAGTTTTCTGTAGATCCTCCCATCGCGAACTCGTCCATGTTTAGTTTACCCATAAGGATTGGATTTTCCGCATTAAGTTTATTCATTACTGTCGCATCATAAATTGGATTAAATCCTTCCAAAATTTTTGATGCACATGTTGTTTGGATATCTTTTGTTACGATATTATCTTTGATTCCCATAGGAATACCGAATAATTTTCCAGTTGCTTGTCCGCTTTCTTGGAGTTTGTCCATAGCTTCAGCTTGTTTAAGTGCAATTTCTTCTGTAACTGTAATAAAAGATCCAACTTTTTCTTCAGTTGCTTTAATTCTGTCTAATGATTCTTTTACTAAATCACTTGGTTTAATTTCTTTATTTTTCAGTTTAAGTTCTAAACTTTCTATTGATTCATGTATTAAACTCATCAAATTATCTCCTTATTATTAATCTATGATAGTAGGTACTTTGAATTGACCTGCTTCTGTTTCGTGAGCATTTTTAAGAACTTCTTCTCTATCCATTCCTGGTTCTGCAACATCCTCACGGAAAACATTCACTAAGTCTAAAACGTGATATGTTGGTTTTACATTTTCTGTTGGTGCACTGTTTACTTCGTTGAATAAATCTACAACTTTTTCTAATTTTTCAATGTATCCTGCAACTTCCTCTTCTTTGATTTCTAATCTTGAAAGATGTGCAATATGATTTACTTGTTCTCTTGTAATTGTTGACATATGTTCCTCCAATTTTGTATTGTTTTTCATTTACTTTATTTTAGCATAAAGTCTATTATTAATTAGGTAATGCTATCAAGATTTTTTCCATTTATATAAATTAAAAAGTCCCACATAGTTAATTAAAACTATATGGGACGATTACTAATTTCGTGGTGCCACCCTAATTCATATCAGAATACTGATACCTCAATAAAGTATATTTTATTTTATAAAAAGTGTTGCTTATTTCAATCATTTATATTTAATCTTTCAGCCTACGGATTAAACTCTCTTCTATATAGAAACATGAAATAAAAGTCTTTTTACTAAATTTGTTACGGTTATCTTATAATAATATACTATACAGCCTATAATGTCAAGGATTTTTACTATGAATTAGTCTCTCTTAGTTCGACTGAAGAACTTAAGTAACTAATATTTAAATTATTTTTTTCTTCTAGGTTTCAAAGCTGATATTCCATGTGCCTTAATTGTCAAAATTAAGTATGGCCATGCATTTTTACTTGGCTTAGATATTTTATTGTTAGCCAAACGCTTCATCTGTGCTTCATAGTAGCTAACTCCAATAATCGGTCCTAATGCTTTATCTAATTTATCAATTTTTGTAGATAATCTAGGCGTTTTTATAGCAAGGTTGTCATTATTTTCTAATCTACGTACTAGATCTGGATAAAGAACAAATGGACGTGCTAATCCTACCATGCTAACACCTGAATGAATTACATTCTCCATCTCTTTTCTTGTTCTAAACCCACCAGTTGAAACAATTGGAGTATCAGTAATTTCTGTTAACACTGTTGCGTAACTGGCAAAACTAGCTCCATTTTCGTGTTCTCCACCAAATACTGGTACTTCATAATTTCCTCCAGATATCTCTATCAAATCAACACCTAGCTCACTCATCACTCTAACAACTTCTTTACATTCATCAAAGGTAAATCCGCCTTCTTTAAAATCAAGTGCATTCAATTTTAATGCTATTGTAAAGTCATCTCCAACTTCTCTTCTCAACCTATTATATATTTCTACTAAAAACCTCATTCTATTTTCTAAAGTTCCACCAAATTCATCTTTTCTTTGATTATCAGCAGGCGATAAAAATTGGTTGATTAAATATCCGTGGGCTGCATGTAATTGGACTCCTGTAAATCCTGCTTCTTTTGCTCTTGTTCCTGCTATAACAAATTTATTTATCGCTTCATCAACTTCGTATCTTGTCATCTCTCTTGGTAGCTGAAAAGCTTTAGCGCTACCTCCTTGTATAGCAATTGCACTAGGAGCTATAGGTTGTTCTTTAATTGTTTTGTACATTTGCTTTCCTGGATGGTTTAATTGTAACCAAATTGGTGTATTTTTATTATTGCCTATGTCAGACCATTTTCTAAATGCGTTTATATCGGATTTTTCATCTAATACAATATTGCCTGGCTCTCCTAAATATCTTCTATCAACCATCACATTTCCAGAGATTAAAACACCTATTCTTTCACTACTCCATTGGAAATATAAATTATATATTTCATTACTTGGATTCATATTCTTGTCGGCAAGTGTCTCACTCATAGCTGATTTAAAAAATCTATTTCTTAATTCAATACCACTTCTTAATTTCAACGCTTCAAATAATTTACTAGTCATTTAATTTCCTCTTATAGTTATTAATTTTTTCATTACAATATTCTACTAATCGTTGTTCTTTTGCTAATGAATAACCTTTCTCTGATGCATAACTTACCTTATTATTATCAAAATATTTACCATTAATATGTGCTACTTGCTCCGATAAGGCTAAGTAATAACCTGTTTCTATACCTTCATCAAGATTTTTTGACAATTTTTTCATGATTTTTCCAAATAATGATTTTTGTACTTTTTCATCACTCGTATCATTACCTAAATTTGTTGATATTAAACCCGGATGATATGAATTAACTACGATGTTTGAATCATTATTTCTTAGTAATTTAGCTAAATAGCGTGTAATCCAAATTGTATACAGTTTTGAATTATTATATGCTAACCCTGGAGTATATTTTCTTTCAAAACCAAAGTCTAAATTACCAACACTAGCAAAATGATGCATAAATGATGATGTGTTTATTATACGACCATTCGATGATTTTTCTAATAATTCTTTTAACTCTATACTTAATATATACGGTACTAATACCGATAACATAAATGTCAATTCTACATTTTCTTTAGTTGCGGTTCTCGTACTACCAGCATATACGCCAGCATTATTTATAACTACGTCTATTTTTGAAAAATCATTTTTTAATTTAGATACTAAAGTATAGATATCGTCCATAATTTGTAAATCAGCTTTATACGCATGAACTAACCCTTGTTTTGAATATGCAATAACTTCTTCATATGCCTTCTCTATTTTCTTAAGATTTCTTCCATGAATTATTACTTCATGTCCTTCACTCGCTAATTTCTTCGCAAGATGTTTACCTATTCCATCTGTTGAACCAGTTATTAATATTGTCTTTGTCATTTTATTCTCCTAAAAATTCTATTAGTTCTTTTGAAAATTCATCTGCATATTGAAACAATGAGCCATGAGCTGCATTTGGATAGATTATTAATTTACTATTTTCTATTTTTTGATGCATGTTATATGAGTTAACTGTGGGAACCATTAAGTCTTTATCACCATTTACGATTAGTGTAGGTTGTTTAATGAATTTTAAATCGTCATATCCTACAGTACTCCAACGTTTGATTGCTTTTAATTGTCTTAAGAAGCTAGGAACTCTCATTCCAGCATCTGCATTTTCTTTACTACGACTTGCTAATCTATCTAAAACTTTATTCGCTTCAAGTTCTCCTCTTTCGTCATGGTTATAGAAAATATATCTCTTAGGATCTACTCTATTTAACCCAGCTTTTAACATGAATTTAAATGTTGTACTAGTTACTTTATCAATTCCTTCTCCATCTCTTGGTCCTGTACCTACTAAAATTAATTTTTCTACTAAATCATTAGCTAATCTTGTTATTTCTTGTGCTATCATTCCACCCATTGATAAGCCTAGTAAGTTTATTTTACTGTAACCTAATTCACTAATAATATCTATTGCTTGTTGTGCCATTCCTGGAATTGATGTTGCTACTTTTCCTTCACTACCCCCAACACCTGGTAGATCTAGTACAATTATATGGTGCTTTTCTGCTACGAGGTCTATAAACTTCGGATCCCAGTTATCCATCGTCGCAGCTAAGTGTACTAGCATCACCAATGGCACTTCTGATTTTCCTTTATTTAATTCTCTATAAGTTATTTTTTCTCCATTAACATTGATGTATTCATTTCTTTTATTTATATATGACATTTTGTCTCCTAACTCTATTGTGTTTGTTGATATTTTTCGATAATAAGAGCGACTTTGAAAATTGATTACTAAGAAACCATAATTTTCTAGTCGCACCCTTCTCTTATTATTTCTATAATTATTTTTTATTTAAAACGTAAAACTGTTTTCCCTCTAGAACGACCGTTAGCTACTTTATCCAATGCTTTGTTTACATCTTCAAAGTCAAACACTGTATCTACTGATGGTCTAATTTCTAATTTTTTGAAAATATCAGCTACTTCTTGAAGTTGTTTTCCATTTGATTGTACGAAAATGAAATCATATGACACTCCATATTTATTTGCCATTTTATCAAATTTTCTACCAGCTAAACCTAAGATGAATTGTTTCCAACATGCTAAATTCATACGTTTCGCAAAACTTCCATTCGGCATCGCTCTTAATGAAACTAATTTCCCACTTGATTTCATAATTGTCATTTGTTTTTCAGTTTCTACTCCTCCAAGAGTATCTAATACATAATCAATATCTTTTAGTACAGTCGTGTAATCTGTTGTTTTATAATCAATAAATTCATCTACACCTAATTTTTCAACACGTTCTTTATTTTCGACGCTACCATTAGTGATTACTTTTAGTCCTTTTGCTTTAGCGATAGGAATAGCCATACCACCTACTCCACCTGTTCCACCAGATATAAATATTGTTTTACCTGACTCTGCTCCCATCAATTCTAAAGCTTGCATAATTGTTAATGCTGTTAATGGTACTGCAGCTGCCTCCTCATCTGTTAGGTAATCCGGCACTTTAGCAATAGCATCTTGGTTTATTGCTACATATTCAGCAAACGCTCCGATTTTATCTAAAGGTAATCTTGAGAATATTCTATCCCCAATTTCAAAGTTAGCTACCTTACTTCCTTTTTGTTCAATAATTCCCACTACTTCGTTTCCTGCAACTTGTGGAAGTTTGTAAGGTACGATAATTTTTACTTCCCCTCTAGAAATCATATTATCTAATGGGTTTACTCCTGCTGCTGTTACTTTTACTAGTACTTCATTTTCATTAATTGTAGGTACTGCTATTTCTCTTACTTCAAGTTCGATATTATTTTTATTGTATTTTGTATGTAGTGCTGCTTTCATTGTTTATTTTTCTCCTATTATGTATAATTCTTTAATTAATTGTTCTAATGTCTTGCTTGCTAATTTTTTATAAAATGCCTCTTGTGCTTCATTAAAAAATGGTTGCAGTAAATTTTCTATATTATTTCCTACAGGACATTCTTTATTAGCACCTTCATGAATATTTACTAAATATTTATCTGGATAAATAATTTGATAAACATCTGATAATGTTATATCTTTAGGTTCTTTGGCTAAGGTTATACCTGTTTTTCCTTGTTGACTTTCAATAAGTCCACCTTTTTTTAATAACGCTATAATTTTTCTTATATGACTACTATTAGTATTAACACTTTTTGCTAGTAGCTCTGAAGAAACTACTTTATCTGTTTCCGAAATATAAACTAGCATATGTAGTGCTACTGAAAATTTTGTATCCATCTTATCTCCTCTGAATTTCTTCTTTCAATAAATTTTTTACAATTCAACTTGTTCTCGTATCTGATACAAGTATAAGTTTAACATTGTAATTTTTCTTTGTCAACTCCTTTTAAAAATTTTCAAATTAATTTATCTCATTTCATATTTTGAAACCTTCTTATGACTTGATATTATGCAGATTTTGTTATACTATTATAAAGTAATTTTATTAATAATTTATAATATAGAAATAATAATTGTGAGGTATAAAATGGAAAATTGGATTGAAATTACAATTCACACTACTAACGAAGCTAGTGAAATAGTTGAATCTATTTTGTTAGATTATGGTTCTACTGGTGTTGCTATCGAAGACCCTACTACACTAGAAGAAAATCTACACGATGACTTTGGTACTATTGTTGAACTTAGTCCAACTGATTATCCAGAAGTTGGAGTTATAGTTAAAGGATATATTAATGAACTAAACTTTGATGATGAAACTTTTAATCGTTTTAAAGATGAATTAGAACAATTAGGAAAAAATATTAATATTGGAGAATTCTTCAAAATCGAAACTACTACTATTCAAGATAGCGATTGGGAAAATTCTTGGAAGGATTATTTCGATATTCTTAATATCGGAGAAAAATTTGTAATTGTACCAACTTGGCGCGAGTATGAGAATGAGGAAGGTAAATATGTAATCAATATTGATCCTGGTATGGCTTTTGGTACTGGCGGACATGAGACTACTTCTCTTTGTATTAAAAACTTAGAAAAATATGTTAAACCTCATGATAATGTTATAGATGTTGGTTGCGGCAGTGGCATTCTAAGTATTGCAGCCAGTTACCTAACTGACGGTAGTCTTAAAGCTGTTGATCTTGATAAACTTGCTGTTGACGTTTCTCGTGAAAATTTCGCCCTTAATAATCTTGAAAATCGTATTGAAGTATAGGAAGCTAGCCTTCTTACTAAAGAAACAAAAAAATATGATGTTATAGTTGCAAATATATTAGCTCATATTATCGAACTTATGTTAGAAGATGCTTATAAACTACTTGAAGATGGTGGATACTTCATCACTTCTGGAATCATCAAGGACAAAAAAGATGAATTACTAGAAAAAATGTTAGAACAAGGTTTCAAACTTGTTGAAGAAACTTCAGATAACGAATGGTACTCATTTGTTGTAACTAAATAAAGTTAATTAGAAAGAGACTAAAAATAATTTTTAGCCTCTTTTATTTATATATTATTTTGATTTTGGTAGTTCAATAGCGTTGCATGTTGAACCTTTAGTTAAGTCATTGTTTACATCTATAAAATGTTTTTATAGTATATGTTTAAAATATAACTAAACTTATATATTAATATTAAAAATTTATTCTTCTTAGCTCTGATTTGAATTCAATTATGTTTAGTTATTCACACATCATTTTCATTATTTACTCGTTAGCATTATTACTTGTTTAGGAGGACTTAATTTTTGAAATATTACCATATAATATCAATAATATTACTTGAATATCTCAATATATTGTGCTAATATTATTTTTGCGGATAACGCAAAAAATAAAAATTAAATATATATAGGAGGAAAAATTATTATGGAGAAAGAAGCTAAAAAGATATTTTGGTATACATTAGCTTTTATGGCCTTTTCAACTGTTTGGGCATTTGGTAATATTGTTAACGGTTATTCAGAATTCGGTGGACTTAAATCTATTTTCTCATGGGTTTTAATCTTTGCTATTTACTTTATTCCATATTCACTTATCGTTGGGGAACTAGGGTCTACATTCAAAGACGCTGGTGGAGGTGTTAGTTCTTGGATTAAAGAAACACACAGTAAATTATTAGCTTACTATGCAGGTTGGACAATATGGGTAGTACATATGCCTTATATTTCACAAAAACCATCACGTATTATTGCGGCATTCAGTTGGGCTATATACAGAGATAACCGTATTAGTAAAATGGACATCACTTTTGTACAAATTACTTCACTAGTTATATTCTTAATAGCGTTATTCCTTGCGGCAAGAGGAATCAACTTCATCAAAAAACTTGCAACATTAGCAGGGTCATCAATGTTTATTATGTCATTATTATTTATCTTGATGGCTATTACAGCTCCTTCTATCACGGGAGCAAAAACATTTAGCATCGATTGGTCATTAGATACATTTATGCCAACATTCGATGTTAAATATGTTACATCAATTGCGATTCTGGTATTTGCGGTAGGTGGTTGTGAAAAGATTTCACCTTATGTTAATAAGATGAAAAAGCCTTCAACTGATTTCCCTAAAGGAATGATGACTTTAGTTCTTATGGTTGTAACAACAGCTATTTTAGGAACATTCGCACTTGCTTTAATGTTTGATACTAATAATATTCCAAAAGATTTACTAACCAATGGTACTTATTATGCATTCCAAACATTAGGTAGCTACTACGGCGTTGGTAACTTATTCTTAGTTATTTATGCAGTAGTTGATTTTATTGGGCAAGTTTCTATCGTTATTATCTCAATCGATGCTCCATTACGTATGTTATTAGGAAGTGCTGATGAACAGTATATACCGAAAAAATTACTAGTTAAAAATGATAACGATGTTTACATTAATGGTTTAAAACTAGTTGGTGTAATCGTATCTATCCTTATCATAATTCCGATGTTTGGAATTAAAGAAGTAAACGAGTTATTCAGATGGTTAGTTAAATTAAACGCTGTTTGTATGCCGCTACGTTATTTATGGGTATTTGCTGCTTACATTTTCTTGAAAAAAGCAGCAGAAAAATTCCAATCAGAATACAAATTTGTTAAAAATAAATATATTGGTATTGGTTTAGGAGCATGGTGTTTCTTCCTTACTGCATTCGCTTGTATCACTGGAATGTATACACCAGGAAGCCCATTCCAAACAGCAATGAACATAATTACACCAATAGTTCTTATCTCACTTGGTTTAATTATGCCACTTCTTGCGAAAAAAAATAATAGTAAATAAGTATATTTATCTCCCTACAATGTATGGAGGCCAAGATATACAATTATAAAATGCTAAGTAACATTTAGATACTTAGCATTTTCTTTTTATTATTAGTTATTATATTTAAAATACTTCCTTCTTTTAATCCATCCTATTACACTTATACTAAATCTTATAATTATCATTATAGCAGTTAATACTAATAAAACTATATTTAATTTGAAATAAAATAATGTACTTCCATCATCTGTCGTAAAAATACTAACAAAAAAGCCAAGAGATGCCCACGGCATCACAATAAGATATTCTAACAATAAACTTACTATATTATATATTTTCCATTTTTTTGATAACCATATTTTCTCCTGTTTGTTTTTTCTTTTTATCAACATACGGATTAATATTAAAAAAAGTACTAACTCTATTAAAAAATATCCATTTAAAGCAAATAAAAGTACAACCTCTTCTTTCATATTCATAACTTTCTTAATCTCCAATACCCAATTTAAATTTCTGATTACCCTACATTATAATTTATATTAATATACTTTTCAAGAAATATTGAATTACACTATCATTTTTTATTAAAATCAAAGCTCTTTTACTATTTGTACTTCTATTATATAATTATATAGAAATATATTTTTAAACATCTCAATTATTTGAAAGGAGTGAATTTTTTGGAAGTTAATAGATTACATGTCGACTTTGATCTTCAAAGTAATTATGAACCGAAAGGTGACCAAGTAAATGCTATTCGTGAGCTTACCGAGGGACTTAATAATGGCGAAAAATATCAAACTCTTCTTGGGGCTACAGGTACTGGTAAAACTTTCACAATTGCTAACATTGTAAAAAATGTTGGTAAGCCTACTCTAGTTCTTGCTCATAACAAAACATTAGCTGGTCAGTTATACAATGAATTAAAAGAATTTTTCCCAAATAATCGTGTTGAATATTTTGTATCTTACTATGATTATTTCCAACCAGAAGCTTATGTTCCTTCAACGGACACATATATCGAAAAAGATTCTTCTGTCAATGATGAAATAGATAAACTACGACACAGTGCTACATCTTCATTATTCGACCGTGATGATGTTATTATTGTTTCTAGTGTCAGCTGTATCTATGGTCTTGGTTCTCCTGAAGAATATTCTTCACTTGTCCTGTCATTACGTGTTGGAGACGAAATTAATCGCAATAAAATATTAGAAAAACTAATTAATATCCAATATATGCGTAACGATATAGACTTTACCCGTGGAACTTTTAGAGTACGCGGGGATGTTATTGAAATTTTCCCTGCATCACGAAGTGAAAACTCTGTTCGTATCGAAATGTTTGGTGATGAAATAGAACGTATCCGTGAAATTAATTCTCTTACAGGAGAAGTTCTCTCTGAACTTAATCACATAGCTATTTATCCTGCGAGCCACTTCGTTGCAGGTGAGGAAAAAACTAAAGAAGCTATCAAACGTATTCGCGCTGAACTAGAAGATAGACTAAAAGTTTTTAATTTAGAAAACAAACTGTTAGAAGCACAGCGTTTAGAACAGCGTACTAACTACGACCTAGAAATGATGGAAGAAATGGGATTTTGTTCAGGAATTGAGAACTATTCACTACATTTAACATTGCGTGAACCTGGTTCTACTCCTTATACATTATTAGACTATTTCCCTAAAGATTGGTTGCTTGTTGTTGATGAATCTCACGTTACCTTACCTCAAGTAAGAGGAATGTTTAATGGTGACCGAGCTCGTAAACAAGTTCTTGTTGATTATGGTTTTAGGTTACCTACTGCTTTAGACAATCGTCCACTAAACTATACAGAATTCGAAAATAAATTAAACCAAGCTATTTTCGTTTCGGCTACACCTGGCGATTACGAATTAGAGCATAGTTCTAAGATTACTGAACAGATTATTCGACCTACCGGGTTACTTGATCCGATAATTGATGTCCGACCAGTTAGCGACCAAGTGTTTGATATAACTAAAGAAGCTGAGAAAATTATCGAAAAAGGTGAACGTGTTCTTATTACGACACTTACTAAAAAAATGGCAGAAGCACTTACCGCTTATCTTAAAGAAAATGGTCTTAAAGTAGAATATTTACACTCTGATATTAAAACTTTGGAGCGTACAGAAATAATTCGAAACTTGCGTCTTGGAA
>ERZ773022.801-NODE-801-length-23266-cov-5.417431_pt1 | contig 23266 bp, 22 predicted proteins | sample MGYA00580839_ERZ773022 | MGnify/ENA primary metagenome ERZ773022 (study PRJEB29015, sample SAMEA2738020) | human oral metagenome | biome: human oral; feature: human-associated habitat; material: dental | place: China | collected 2044 ... | reverse complement strand
TTAATGAATTAAAATTTAATTTCCTTAAAGAAAAATATCCTAATTTAAAGACTTTAAAGGAATTTTTGACAGGTGAAAATTATTTGGGGAATATAGGGATAGAATTTAAATATACAAAAGGAAGTGAGATAACAGGGAAAGATATTTATAGAGAATTGAAACAAGAAGTATTTCCTACGATTTGTAAACATATAAACGAAATAAAAATCGAATATGAAGGAAGAGAAGAATTTAAACCCTATGAGATAAAAAATATTATAAAGGATAAAACGATATATTTAAGTAGTGTAAATAATGAAGGAAAAGGAGAATCACAGATAGAAACTTCTAATAATGAATTAAAACTAGATTTGTCTATGGAAAATTGGTATGCGTATAATGATAATTACGGAACGACAGAAGAGAAAAAGTTTGTAAAATATTTTAAAAATGAGATAAAACCTAAATTGGATGAGAAAAATTTTGAATATTATGTAATAAGAAATGAAAGATTTAGTGAACTTGCACTTTACTCATTTGATAAAGGTGAAAGATTTGAACCTGATTATTTATTATTCATAAAAAATAAAAATAATGATAATAAAAGTGAAGAATATCAAATTTATGCAGAACCAAAAGGGGAACAGTTATTATTAGTAGATAAGTGGAAGGAAGATTTTTTAATTAAAATTGAAGAGAAACAAAAGACAATGAAAAATAATCATAAAATAATAGGATTACCATTTTTTAATGGAAAAGGAACTAAATTAAAAGAGTTTAGCGAAGTTATCAATAAATTTTTAGACAAAATTTGAGAATAATGTTAGAATAAAAAAACTATATAGAAATATTTTAAAATTAATTACAAAGAAAGGGTGGTTTTTTATGGAAGAAATTTTACATTATGAAAACATAACTTTCAGACGAGAAGGAAGAGAAATTTTAAAAGGTGTTGACTGGCACATAAATAAAGGAGAAAACTGGGCTTTATTAGGGCTAAATGGTTCTGGAAAATCCACTCTTTTGGGAATGATTCCGGCTTATAATTTTCCAACTTCAGGAGAAGTGCGAGTTTTTGGTCATAAATTTGGAAATTATGCTTGGACAAAGATTCGTGACAGAGTTGGTTTTGTGAGTTCTGCTTTGAATAATTTTTTGAGCACGTTAAATTCGCAAAAATTGGAAGATATTGTAATTTCTGGGAAATTTAGTTCGATTGGAATTTATCAAGAAGTTACAGATGAAGATAGAAAGAAAGCTGAAAAAATAATTGAAGATTTCGGGATAACTTACATTAAGGATAAATATTTTGCAACATTATCACAAGGGGAGCAAAGAAGGACATTGCTTGCCCGAGCATTTATGAATGAGCCAGATTTGCTGATTTTAGATGAGCCGTGTTCAGGGCTAGATGTGAAAGCAAGAGAATATTTGCTGTCAGTTTTGGAAAAAAATTCTAAAAATGAAAATGCAGTTCCATTTATTTATGTGACGCATCAAATTGAGGAAGTGATTCCAGCGATAACTCATGTAGCTCTTTTGAAAGATGGAAAAGTTTTTGCAAAAGGTAGAAAAAAGGATATTTTGATAGACAAAATTTTGTCAGAAATGTTCGAGATGCCAGTAAAAATCGTTTGGGAAAATGATAGACCTTGGCTGATTGTGAAATAATAAAAAAATTGCTGTGTGTATTGTTCGTTTCGAGGGACTTGAACCCACAAGGAGAAAACTCCACTACCAGTTTAGAAGTAGGAACAATTTATTGACAGCAATTTTTTGTAAATATTTTTCAAAATATAAACTGATAATTATTAAGACTACCAGCAAATCTACTTTAATAATATCATAAAAATTGATAAATATCAAATGAAGTTTTTAGAAAATTATTTTTATTTATTCTTAAAATATAAATATTAAATAAATTTAAAAATATATAAAATATATTATTATATTAAAAAAAAATATTTGCAAATATTTTTAAAAAGTGTATAATATACATATAAAAAAATTTAGGAGGATTTTAAAATGGCAGGAAACATTTTAGGAACAACAGTTTATTATGATGCTGATTGTGATTTAAGTAAATTGGAAGGTAAAAAAATTACAGTTTTAGGGTATGGTTCACAAGGGCATGCTCACTCACTAAACTTAAGAGAAGGTGGATTTGATGTAACTGTTGGACTTAGAAAAGGTTCTAAATCTTGGGATGCAGCTACAGAAGCTGGATTTACAGTTAAGGAAACTGCAGATGCTGTAAAAGGTGCAGATATAGTTATGATCTTAATTCCAGATGAATTACAAGCAGAAGTTTATGCAAAAGACATTGCACCAAACTTAAAAGAAGGAGCATACATTGCATTCGGACACGGATTTAATATTCATTTTAAAAAAATAGTTCCAAGAGATGATATAAGTGTATTTATGGTAGCTCCTAAAGGACCTGGACACTTAGTAAGAAGAACTTTCCAAGAAGGAAGCGGAGTGCCTTGCTTAGTAGCAGTGGAAAAAGATCCAGCAGGAGATGCTATGGAAGTGGCTAAAGCTTGGGCATCAGCAATCGGTGGTGGAAGAAGCGGAATTCTTGAAACTACATTTAGACAAGAAACAGAAACTGACTTATTCGGAGAACAAGTAGTATTATGTGGTGGAGTTGTAGAACTTATGAAAGTTGGATTTGAAGTATTGACAGAAGCTGGATATGACCCAGTAAATGCTTATTTTGAATGTATTCACGAAATGAAGCTTATCGTAGACTTAATTTATGAAGGTGGATTTGCTACAATGAGAAATTCTATTTCAAATACAGCTGAATATGGAGATTACTTAACTGGACCAAAAATTATTACACCTGAAACTAAAGAAGCTATGAGAGGAATTTTAAAAGATATTCAATCAGGAAAATTTGCTAACGACTTCTTAGCTGACTACAAAGCTGGACAACCATTCTTAAAGGAAAAAAGACAAGAATTTGCTAATCATGGCGTAGAAAAAGTTGGAGCAGAATTAAGAAAACTTATGCCTTGGATTAAAAAATAATTAATTATTAATACAATTAATTTAAAAGATAATAATAAAGCACTCTAAAATTAGGGTGTTTTATTTTTATATATTTTTATAAAAAAATCATTTTAAAGTAGTAAATTTATTGACAAAAAGTGATAAAAAATGATAAAATAACTTTATATTAATGGTTTCGGAGTTAATCGCTTAAAAAATTTTTTAAGAGGAAAGTCTGGACTTCACAGGGGAAGGAGACAGTTAACGGCTGTTGAGAGAAATCTTAAGGAAAGTGCCACAGAAAATAGACCGCCTGTTTAGGTAAGGGTGAAAAGGTAGTGTAAGAGACTACCGGTAATTTAAGCAATTAAATTAGCCTGGTAAACCCCTCCTGAAGCAAGAATAAGTAGAAAAGTGAAAAGAGGTTCCCCGCCTTTACTTTGATGGGTAATTCGCTAAAGTTAATAAGTGATTATTAATTTAGATAAATGATTGACTAATACAGAATCCGGCTTATACCGAGACCTAATTTTAGAAATAGTTTATAAAATAACTACTCAAAGGAAATATAGTAAAAAATAACTATATCTTTGGGTTATTTTTTTAGTTTTTATAGAAAATAAATTTTTGAAAAAAAATAGGCGGATGATTATGAAAAAAAAAGAAAATGTAGTGAAAAAAGTAAAAATTGTGAAAAGTGAATATGCAAATGAAGAATTACTTAAAAACTTTTATAATTATTTAAAAGAAAGTGAAATATTGGAAGTGGAAGATGTGAAGGAAGCAGATTTGTTAATTTCACTAGGTGGAGACGGGACAATGTTAAAAGCTGCAAAAGAAGCGATTATATCAGACATTCCAATTCTTGCGATTAATCTTGGTTCGCTTGGATATTTAGTCGAAATAAATCCAGAAAATGCGGTTGAAATGTTAAAAAATTATCAAAAAAATGAAAATTATAAGATAGAAAACCGTTCACTTATGGAAGTAAAATACAACGGCAACACATTTTATGCACTAAATGAGCTTGTGATAACAAAAGGTGGTCATGAAGCTCACTTAATTCAGGTGGAAGTTTTCTCAAATGGAATTTTTGTAAATAAGTATAGAGCAGATGGAATTATAGTTGCAACACCAACTGGCTCAACAGCTTATTCTTTGTCAGCTGGAGGTTCAATTGTCCATCCAAATTTAAACGCTTTGATAATAACGCCACTATCTCCACAAAGTTTGACTGCTAGGCCAATTGTTATAAATGGATGTGAAACATTGAGCTTCAAGGCGACTTCAAGAGAAGCCGAAGTTCATTTGAACATAGATGGAAATTTGTGGTTCGGAATTAAGCCGGAAGATGAGCTTTTGGCTACCCTGTCGAATAAAAAAATAAAAATAATTAAACCTATAAACAGCGATTATTTTGGTATTTTGAGAGAAAAATTAAAATGGGGAGATTTTGTTTTATAAAATTAGCGAATGAAAGGAAAAGGATGTTAAGAGAGTTAAGATTGAATAATTTGGCGATAATAAAAAATTTGGATTTGGAATTTAGCAAAAATTTTGTTGCGCTGACTGGGGAAACTGGAGCTGGAAAATCTATTATTTTGGACGGAATATCGCTTCTAATTGGTGAGAGAAGCCATCTGGAAATGATTAGAAATGGGGAAGAGAGCCTTTTTGCCGAAGGAATTTTTGAAATTACTGAAAAACAAAAAAAAAGATTGAATGAACTTGGGTTTGAGATAAATGATGACGAAATTATTGTGACTAGAACATTTGATAAAAATTCTAAATCTAAAATTACAGTGAATGGGACACGGGTTACATTGTCAAAATTGAAGGAAATGATGGAGAATATTATAGACTTAGTTGGTCAGCATGAACATCAGTCACTTTTAAACAGTGAGTTTCATTTAAATTTGCTGGATAGATTCTTGGATGATGCGGGAAAAAATTTGTTAAAAGAAGTCAAAAAAAATGTGGATGAAATAAAAAAAGTAAATTTAAAAATTGAAAAAATTGAAGAGCAAAAGGCAAAGCTTTTAGAAAAAAAAGATGTTTTGGAATTTCAGTTTAACGAAATAAATGATTTGGATTTGAAAATAAATGAAGATAGTGAGCTGGAAGAAGAATATAAAATTTTGTTTAATTCAGGAAAAATTAGTGAAAAGCTGGAAGAGTCTTCACAGTGGTTAAAAGAAGGGGATTTTTCAATTTTGTCGGCTCTTGGAAAAGTTAGAAAAAATTTGGAGCAGCTGTCGGATTTGTCAGAAATTTATGGAGAGTTATCAGAAAAAGTGGAATCTATCGTCTATGAAGTCGAAGAAGTTTCCTATTCCATCGATAATTTTATTGGAGATGTGGAAGAAGTGAATGACACGAAACTTGAAAAAGTTGTGAAAAGAATTGATAAAATTAATAAATTAAAATTGAAATATGGTGCGACAATTGGAGAAATTTTGGAGTATAAAGATAAAATTTTAAAAGACTTAAATTTTATAAATTTTGAAAATGATGAGCTTGAAAATTTGAAAGAAGAAAAAAAAGAACTTATTAAAAAATATTTTGAAAATGGTGAAAAGTTAAGCGAAATGCGAGAAAATATAGCTTGTGCGCTTCAAAATACAATTGATATTCAGCTTTATGATTTAAATATGGAAAGTGCTAAATTTCAAGTGTCAATTCAGAAAAATAATGAAATTACACCAAATGGAATAAATAAAGTGGAATTTTTGATTAAGACAAATGTCGGGGAAAATTTTAAGCCGCTTGTAAAAATTGCGTCTGGCGGAGAAGTTTCTCGGATAATGTTGGCACTAAAAACAGTATTTTCTGAGGTTGACAATATTTCTGTTTTAATTTTTGACGAGATTGACACGGGAATTTCTGGCGAAACAGTGAGAAAAGTCGCACAAAAATTAAAAGAACTTTCAAAAAATACGCAAATTATTTGTGTCACACATTCTCCACAAATTGCTGGGTCTGCAAATCAGCAATTTTTGATAAAAAAAGAAATAGAAAATAATTTTACTGAAACTAAAGTGCGGGAGCTTAACGAAAATGAGAGAATTCGTGAAATAGCAAGAATAATTTCGGGGGATAATATAACGCAAGTTTCGATTAATCACGCAAAGGAAATAATGGAAAAACAATTAAAAAAGAAAAAAGATGGATGTTTAAAATGGGAAAAGATTTGGAAAAAGAAAAAAAATTGAAGAATAAAGAAAATTTAAAAACCGAAAAAAATTTGAAGATCAAAAGAAAAAATAATATTTTGATAAAAGAATTTTTAGATTTTTTGGAATTTGAAAAAGGCGATTCTGAACGAACATTGATTGGCTATAAAAGGGATTTGAAGCAATTTTTAGATTTTTTTTCAAAAAGTTTTGATAAAATTTTGGAAGAAGATGTAATTGAGTTTGCTCAACATATTTCAAAAAAATTAAAAGAAAGTTCGATTTTGCGAAAAATGTCGGTAATAAAATCATTTTATAAATTTTGCTACTTAAATAATTTCGTCACAAATGATCCAACTTATGCAATTAAAAATTTAAGAAAATCGAATTATTTAAAAAGTAAAAATAAAAATGAAAATGAAATTTTTACAAAAGAAAAAAAATCCAAATTAAAAAAAATTTATGACGACATAAAGTTAGGAGACGATTAAAAATGAATGAAAAAAAGGAATTAAACAAAAATAGGAATGAAAAATCTAGAATTTTAATGATGTCAATCATAGCGTATTTTGCAGTTTTTGTGTTAAAAAAAATTGATGTTGTTTCAAATTATATGGGAATTGTGCTTATGATTTTACTATATGTATATGCAAATTATAATCTTATAAATATATTTTTTATAAGTAAAAGAACGACATTTAAAATATATATATTTTTATTTTTAGAAGTAATTTATTTTTTTACAGGAGCATTCTCATTGGCAAGTATAGCCGTGTATCTAATTTTGCTATGGATTTTAGATTATTCAATTATAAAAGATGAAGGGCGTGAGGAAACTCCTAGAATAAATAGATTTTTTCAAATTTATATAGTGTTTAAAGTAGTTTTTATACTTACAATGATATTTTTTATGTAAAAAAATAAATATTTTTGACTTGACAAAAAACGATTACTGTTGTAAACTATTAATATAGGTTACAAATGTAGTCGTTTTATTTTTAAATTTTTTAAAGGTGGGATTTTTATGGAAGAGAAATATCATATAACTGATTCAGAATGGGAAATAATGAGAGTTGTATGGGCAAATGACGAAGTTACGAGCAACTTTGTCTTTGAAGTTCTGGGGGAGAAGATGAACTGGAAGCGGACGACGGTTAAAACGTTGCTTAACAGGCTTTTGGAGCGAAAAATTTTGAAAAAGCGGGAAATTGGGAATAAATATCTTTATTCCACGGAATACACGGAAAAGGAAGTCGCCCAAATTTATATTTTGGGAACTTTTAAAAAGATTTGCGATACAAAAGTTGGAAAAATGATAGCTTGTGTGATTGAAAATAGTGAGCTAAGTTTTGACGATTTAGAAATTATTTTAAAAGCGGTGGAAGTAAAAAAAGAAAGTGCAGTTTCAAAAGTTTTGTGCAAATGTTTGAAGGGACAGTGTAATTGTGAAAAAAATGGGCATTTGCATATTTAGAAAATTTTTAAAATAAAGGAGATGGAAAAATGGAAAATTCAGAAAAAACAAAAAAAGTTTACACAGTTACTGGAATGAATTGTGCGGCGTGTGCTTTGACAGTTGAAAAAGCGGTAAATAAATGCGATGGAATTGATGCAACTGTAAATTTGGCGACTGAAAAAATGACTGTGAACTTTGATGAAAATAAATATAATTTTGAGAAAATTAGAGAAATAGTTGAAAAAAGTGGATATGGACTTATTGAAAATCTCTCTGAAGAAGAAAAAGTTAAGATATATCAGGATAAAATAAAAGAAATGAAAAATAAATTGATTCTTGCAATTATTTTTTCTGTACCGCTACTTTACATTTCGATGGGACATCATATGATGGGAGCGCCAGTTCCAAGATTTTTAAATCACAAGGAACATCCGCTAAATTTTGCATTGGCACAACTGGTATTTGTTATACCAATTATATATGCGGGAAGAGATTTTTTCATACACGGAATAAAAAATATTTTTAGAAAATCTCCAAATATGGATTCGCTTATTGCAATGGGTTCAGGAGCAGCTTTGGTTTATAGTTTAATTTCGACGGCTGCAGCAATATTGGATTCCAAAAATGCACATCATTACGCAATGGACTTGCACTATGAATCAGCTGGAATCATAATAACTTTAATTTCATTGGGAAAATTATTGGAAGCTAGAACAAAAGGGCAAACTTCGTCAGCAATAAAAAAACTGATTGGATTGCAGCCCAAAAAGGCAAAAATTATTGAAAATGGTGTAGAAAAAGAAGTTATGATAGAAAATCTGAGTGTTGGAAATATTGTTGCTGTAAAACCGGGAGAAAAAATAGCGGTTGATGGAATTATAACTGAAGGAACTACATCAGTTGATGAATCAATGTTGACTGGAGAAAGTTTGCCAGTTACAAAAAATGTGGGAGATAAAGTTATCGGTGGAAGTATAAATAAAAATGGGAGCATTAAATTTGAAGCGACAGAAATTGGGAAAAATACGATGTTGTCGCAAATAATAAAATTGGTGGAAGAAGCTCAAGGATCAAAAGCGCCAATTTCAAGAATGGCTGATACTGTCGCTGGATATTTTGTTCCGATAGTTATGGGAATTGCACTAGTTACTGGACTTGCGTGGTACATTTTTGGTGCGGGGTTAGTTACGTCACTTTCATTTTTTATCTCGGTTTTAGTAATTGCCTGTCCATGTGCATTGGGACTTGCAACACCTACATCTATAATGGTTGGAACTGGAAAGGGAGCAGAGAACGGAATACTTATTAAAAGTGGAGAAGCTCTGGAAACAACTCATAGAATAAAAACGGTCGTATTTGATAAAACTGGGACAATTACTGAAGGAAAACCTGTTTTGACGGATTTTGTCGCTTTTAGTAAAAATTATTCGGAAAAAGAGTTACAAAAAATTGCGGCTAGTGTGGAAAAAAAATCAGAACATCCGTTGGCACAAGCTGTGGTAAATGGAATTTTGGAAAAAAATGAGTTTTTGGAAAATGAATTTTTTGATTGTGAAAGTTTTCGTGCAATGCCGGGATATGGGATTAGAGTGAAAGTGAAAATTGGCGGAGAAATTAAAGAAGTGCAAATTGGGAATAAAAAATTGATGGATAACAGAAAAATTGATACAGAAATTGCACAGAAAGATTACAATGAGTTTTCTGGCGAAGGAAAGACACCGATGTATATGTCGATTGAAAAAGAACTTGTGGCACTTGTGGCAGTTGCCGATGTGATTAAAAAAACAAGTGCTGATGCAATTTGTGAACTTCATAAAATGGGAATAAAGACGATAATGCTCACAGGAGACAATGAAAAAACAGCAAAATTTATTGCGAAACAAGCTGGGATAGACGAAGTGATTTCAGATGTGCTGCCACACCAAAAGGCTTCTAAAATTAAGGAGTTACAGGAAAATGGTGAGTTTGTAGCAATGGTGGGAGATGGAATAAATGACTCTCCAGCATTAGCTCAGGCAAATGTTGGAATTGCGATTGGAAGTGGAACGGATGTTGCGATAGAGTCGGCAGATATTGTACTTATTAAAAACGACTTAAAAGATGTGGCAAGAGCTATGAAATTAAGTAAAGCAACGATTACAAATATAAAGCAGAATTTGTTCTGGGCCTTTTTTTACAATGTGATTGGAATCCCAATTGCCACAGGAATCTTTTATGCTTTATTTAATGGACCTAAATTAGACCCAATGATCGCAGCTTTTGCAATGTCATTTAGTTCGGTTTCAGTTTTGGCAAATGCATTGAGATTAAAAGTTTTAAAATTATAAAAATAAAAAAATTTTTTAGCAAGAGGTTAAGTACCTTTTCACCAAACAAATAGAATTTAACATAAGTCGCTAATTGGCGACTTTTTTTAAAAGATAGATTATATAATAAAATGCAACAAACTTTGAAATAAAATAGAACTAATGATAATTTCATGTTAAAATGTTAGTAACTGCAAAAACACTAACGAAAGGAAATTTATCATGTGAGTCGTAAATATTTTACTATAAATGAAAGAAATAAACTAGAGGTTTTGCTAAAAGAAAATTACAAAATAACGAGAATCACTGAGATTCTTAAAAAAGATAGAGCTACTATTTATCGGGAAATTAAAAGATTTATTAGATGCTTTAAGAAGAAAGGGGGAAAAAATGAAGACTAGAGAAGCAAGAGGAAAATTTAACATTGGAAAGTCAATTGATGAGAGGTCAGAAGAAGTTAAGACAAAAAAAACTTTTGGGCATTGGGAGTTTGATTCTGAAGTCTTGCCAAGAGAAGGAAGCAAAGACTGTTTACAATATTTGTAGAGTTAAAGATGAAATTTTATGTAGCAATAAAAATGGCAGATGGAAGTAAGAACTCAATGTTTGGAAACAAAAAGCAACTGGCATCAAATATTCCAAAAGAAGTTAAACTTTATTGCTCGTGGCAGAGAGGCTGCAACGAAAAAAATAACAGCCTTCTGAGAGAATATTATTCAAAGAAGGTCAATATATCAAAAGTAGAAACAGAAGACTTGATAAGCACCTTAACGCTAATAAATTCAAGACCTAGAAAATGTTTGAACTATGCAGCACCATTTGAAAAATTTTTATATGAAATTAAATTTTAGGAAATCTAAAAAAATGTTGTATTTAATATTGCAATTTATGAAAAATTTAAACTAATTTATTGAAAAAAAAATCTATATATAGTAAAATCTTTAGTATAGGAGGAAAAATGAAAATCTCAGAATTTATTAGTGAAAGTGCAATCGAGATGTTAAGGCGGAAGATGAAAAAATTGAAAGAAGATATGATTTTTCGTGGAATACCCGATGAAAATGGAATTGTTACCGATATTGAAATCATCGTAGCAAATGAAATTGATTCTATTGCGTCTGTATTAAAAAAAATGAAAAAAAATGAAGCTATAATAAGAGTGTATCCCAGAGAATTGGTACCGTCTGACACTGATGTTAAGATTGCACAAATTTATGGAGAAGCGGGCGGAGCATTTTATATTATTAATGTTGATGTCAGTGAAATAAATGCGGTTGTTTCCTTAAAAAAATTTAATAAAATAAACATAGATGAATTTTTTAGTGAAAAAGGTGTGATTGAAAAAAATATTTCAAATTTTGAACTACGACATGAGCAATATGAGATGGCAAAATGTATTGAAAAAAGTATGAATGAAAATGTAAAATTAATAGTTGAAGCAGGAACTGGAACTGGAAAAACAATAGCTTACTTACTTCCAACATTGTTGTATGCACTAGAAAATGATTTAAAAGTGATAGTTTCGACAAATACGATTAATTTGCAGGAGCAGCTTTTAAATAAAGATATTCCTTTGATAAAAAAAATTGTGGGAGCTGATTTTAATTATCAGATTGTAAAAGGACGTGGAAATTATCTTTGCAAAAGAAAATTATATAATATTGATATTTCTGAAATTGAAAACGAGCCAGAAGAAATAAAAAAAGAAAAGAAAATAATAAAAAATTTGATAGAATGGGACAAGAGCATAGCTAAAAATGGAGATAGAGGCGAATTGAAATACGAGATTTCAAGCAAAATCTGGGAAAAAGTGAACAGCGAAGCTGATATGTGCAAAGGCTCAAAATGTCCGTATTACTCAAAATGCTATTTTTTTGCAGCTAGAAAAAATATCTCAAATGCGACACTTTTAATTGTAAACCATCATATGTTTTTTGCAGATCTTGCGATACGGAATCAATCAGGATTTTATACAAATTATTCGATTCTACCAAATTACGATATAGTAGTTTTTGATGAAGCACACAATATAGAGGATACAGCTAGAAATTATTTTACAGTAGAAACTTCAAAAATTGCTTTTGGCAGGCTTATAGGTCAAATTTTTAATAGAAAGTCTACTGGAGTGAATAATGCTGGAGTACTTCCCAAATTGTCATCATATTTAAATGAAAATTTGGATGCAAGTGAATATGAAAAAATTGATGGATTAAAAGAAGATGTCGTGTCGGAATTAAATAGTTTTTATGACAAGGGAATGGAAATTTTAAGTGCTCTTACTAAGTTTTTTTTGCGTGGAAAAGAGCAAAGTGAAGTTAAAGCAAAAATTGACAGAAAAAGTTTAACTTTTGATAAAAATTTTAAAAAAATAATAAAAATGAATGTTAGTTTTAGAGAAAAAAATGGAAATTTGAGTTTGAAAATAAATAAATTTTTAAATGCGGTTAATAAATATAAATTGGAAGATAATGAGGGCTACATATTTGAATTTGCGAGATATTCTGAGAGATTGAAACAATTTTTTAAAAAGTTTGAATTTATTTTTGAAGGAGAAGAAGAAGGTTATGTCTATTGGACTGAAATTACAACGAAGCGTTCAAATATAAAATTGTATGCGACCCCTTTTGACATATCGAAAGAATTAAATGAAAATTTGATTTCAAAACTTGACAGAATGATATTTACTTCGGCAACTCTTGCTGTTGACAATAAATTTGACTACTATAAAAGAAATATTGGACTTAAAAATGAAAAAAATAAAAAAATTGAAGAAAAAATAATAAAATCGCCATTTAACTATGAAAAACAAATGAAAGTTTTTATTCCTGCTGATGCGCTTGATCCGTCAAATTTGGAATTTATGAGAGATTTGCACGATTTTATTGTGAAAAGTATAAAAGCGACAAAAGGACATTGCTTTTTGTTATTTACTTCTTATAGCACTCTAAATTATTTATTTAATAGTTTAAAAAATTATTTTCCAAAAGAAGATTATACTTTGATTAAGCAAAATGATTATCCTAGACACGAAATGATAAGACTTTTTAAAACTTCTAAAAATCCAGTATTGTTTGGAACAGACAGTTTCTGGGAAGGCGTAGATGTGCAAGGAGATCAGCTGAAAATGGTAATTATAACAAAATTGCCGTTTAAGGTGCCAAGCGATCCAGTGACTGAAGCTATTATAGAAAATATTAAGAAGAATGGTAAAAATGCATTTACTGAATATCAAGTCCCACAAGCTGTCATAAAGTTTAAACAGGGAATTGGAAGACTTATCAGGAGTAAAACTGATACTGGGAGTATAATAATCTTGGACAACAGGGTGATAAAAAAAAGATATGGACAAAATTTTTTAAAAGTTTTGCCTAAAAATATTGTTATAGATAATAGAAAAGAAATAATAAAAATAATGAAATAGTGAGAAAGGAGAGAAAATGAGAATAAAAATTTTGAGTCGGGAATTTATATTTGAAATAAAAAAGGCAAAAAGGAAAAAAAAGGAAAAAAAAAGTCACTTTGAAAAAAGATTTTTGGGATTTGTAGTACTTTTTTTCTGTTTTGGTTTTTTTATAGAATATTCAAAATTAAAAGTTGACTATAAAGTTGGAAGTGTGGCAAATTCTGACATCATTGCACCAAAAGATGTAATTTACTTGACAGATTTGGTTGACGATATACTTCAAGACAGGATACTTCAGACAACGACGCCTGAATTTGACAGAATTCCAGGAATGAATAAGCAAACTTTAATTAGCATAAATAAGTTTTTTAGGGAAATTAATCTTTTGAAAACTTCTTCAGATGAGGAAATACAGAGTTATATTTACAGAAATAATTATAATTTTACTCCTGAAGATATAAGAAATTTAATAAAAAGAAATGAAGATGTCGAATATACTGGAAATCTTGCTGATTATATTTCAAAAATTTATAGTGCAGGGATATTAAAAAAAGAAGATTTAGAAAAGATTGTGAGAAAAAAAGATCTAGAAATAGATTATTTGGATATGAAATTACTCGAAAATTTTGTGAAGCCAAATTTAAGAATTAACGACAAAGAAACTGAAAAAAAAGTGGCGGATAGCATTGATTTTTTACGGAACAGGGAAATTAAAATTTATAAAGGGGATATTATTGTAAGAAAAGGTGAAGTTATAGATGCCAATACTTATTTGAAATTAAAAAAATTAAATCTTGTTAGGACGGAAGATAAAATAAAAAAAGTGATTGGTTTAATTTGTACTTTTATTATTGCAGTAAGTTTACTTTATTATGTCTTGAAAAAAAATTCTAGAAATGTGGTTGAATCAAATGTATATTTTGCAATTTGTATAACACTTATTATATTGAATTTGATATATGTTTACACATTTAATAAATTTCCGCTTATCGTGTATTTAATTCCGTTTTCAACTTTACCAATTATAGCGACAATTTTAGGGGATAGAATGTTTGCGGCAATAATTACATTTATGGATATGATAATATTATCAAGAGAAGAATTTTGGCTATTTATAATGATAGCGATGACTCTTGCCGCAATTTATAAAGCTGATAAATTGACAAATAGAAGTGATATAATAAAAATCAGTTTATTTTTAGGAATTTTTCAGTCAATAATCACATTTAGTTATGGAATGGTCAATCAGATGGAAATAACGCTTATAGGAGTTTTAATCATTGAATCTGTTGGCTCTGGAATTTTAACTGGAGTTTTAACCGTGGGGCTTCTTCCGTATTTTGAAAATACATTTGATATTCTGACTGATATGAAATTATTAGAATTGAGTGATTTTTCACACACTTTGCTAAAACAGTTGCTGCTTAAAGCTTCTGGGACATTCCATCACAGCATAATGGTTGGAGCTCTTGCAGAAAGTGCGGCAGAATCAATAGGAGCAAATGCCACATTTGCGAGAATAGCTTCATATTATCACGATATAGGAAAGATGAAAAGGCCGGAGTTTTTTGTGGAAAATCAAAGTGGTGGCTTAAATCCGCACAACAAGATAAAGCCGTCACTAAGTGCATTAATATTGACTTCTCACACAAAAGATGGATATATAATGGGAAAAGAGAATAAACTTCCAAAAGAAGTATTAAATGTGATATTGGAGCATCACGGCACAACTTTAACTCAATATTTTTATTATAAGGCGCTGGAAAGTGGAGAAGAAGTTATTGAGAGCAATTTCAGATACAGCGGACCAAAGCCATCAACAAAGGAATCAGGAATCATACTTTTGGCGGATACTGTGGAAGCGGCAACCCGAACGCTTGAAAATAAAAGTAAGGAAAGTATCGAGCGGTTTATCAGATATTTAGTAAAAACTAAAATTGAAGATAATCAGCTGTCAGATGCAAATCTTACATTGGGAGAAATTGAAAAAATAATACAGTCTTTTGTCATAACATTAAAAGGTGTGTATCACGAAAGAATTAAATATCCAAAAATGGATGAAAAAATCAAAAAATAAAGTTAAAGAGAAAGGGAAAAAATAGTGATAAAAACAAAAATAAATAAATAGAAATAAAAATTAAAAAATAAAAGAAAAGAGAGAAAAAATGTTAGATGTAGATATAAGTTATGATATACCAAAAATAGATGATTTCTTTGATGAAGATAAAATAAAGGAATTTGTAAACTATATTTTAAAAGATGAAAAAAAGGAAGAATACGATGAAAATGAATATTATTTATCCATCTTGGTTACAACAAATGAAGAAATACGGAAAATTAATTTTGAATACAGAAACAAAGATATGCCGACAGATGTGATTTCTTTTGCGTATAACGAAACAGAAAATTTTGGAGAAATAAATATGCTGGGAGATATTGTTATCTCAATTGATAGGGTAAAAGAGCAGTCAAGTGAGTATGAACACTCTGACAAAAGGGAATTTTATTATGTTTTGTGTCACGGGATGTTACATTTACTGGGATATGACCACATCGACCCAGATGATAAAGTTGTTATGAGAAAAAGAGAAGAAGAAATTTTGGCTGCATTCAATTATGAAAGAGATTAAGATCTAAAAAATAGGAAGAAGGTGTAATTTTATGGCAGACGAGAGAGAAAATAAAGCAACAAAAAATGATGAAAAAAAAGGAAAAAATTTAAATAAAGAAAGTAAAGAAAATAAAAAAAAAGAAGAAAATAGAGAAAATAAAGAGAATAAAGAAATAAAAAGAGAGAATAGAGAGAATAAAGAAAAAATGGAAGAAGAAAAAATAAAAAAAACAGAAAGAAAAAAAGGAATTTTTTCGTTTTTTCATAAAAAAGATAGGTATAATTTGGATATAAGAAAAGAGAGGGAGCACGACAGACGCCTTGTTGAGAGCTTTAATTATGCGATAGAAGGACTGATGTCAGCACTGCAAAATGAAAAACATATGAAATTTCATACACTTTCCGCAATTTTAATAGTAATTCTTGCAATTTTGACAAATGCGAGTAAAGTTGAAATTTTGCTAGTTTCAATATCCGTTGCTTTTGTAATTATTACAGAACTTATAAATACTGCGGTTGAAGCACTTGTAGATTTAATTTCTCCAGAGCGCCATCCACTTGCAAAATTAGCCAAGGATGTTGCTGCAGGAGCGGTTTTAGTTGCGGCAATAAATGCGGTCTGTGTTGGATATTTGCTGTTTTATGATAAACTACTTGATATTTTCGATACTCAGAATAGATTGCACATAATTGCTGGAAGAAAGGGAAATATTTCGATTTTAATTTTAATTTTGGTTTCGATTCTTGTGATAGTCATAAAGTCGTTTTATAATAAAGGGACTCCGCTTGAAGGTGGAATGCCAAGTGGACATAGTGCAATAGCTTTTGCAACTTTTGGAATTTTAATTTTTATGATAAGCGATGTGAGAGTTTTAATTTTGGTGCTATTTATGGCGGGACTTGTCGCTCAAAGCCGTGTAAAAGCTGGAATTCATAGCATAAAGGAAGTTGTCGCAGGTGGAATACTGGGATTTTTAGTCGCATTTGCAATAATGTTTATTATGATAAAATTTGGAATTTTGTATAATTAAAGTCTTTTTAATTTTATCTTTTTGTAAAGAAAAAATACTTGACATAAATTGATTTTTTTTGTATAATCTTTTTAGTAAATAAAAATTTGGAGGAATATTAATGTTAAAATTAAGATTAACTAGATTAGGAAGAAAAAAAGTACCTTTTTATAGAATAGCTGCAATGGAAAATTTATCTAAAAGAGATGGAAAAGCAGTTGCTTATTTAGGAACTTATAATCCGCTTGCTGAAGATGACAAACAAGTTGTTTTAAAAGAAGAAGAAATTTTAAAATATTTAACAAATGGAGCTCAACCAACAGACACAGTAAGAAGTATTTTAACTAAAGCAGGTGTGTGGGAAAAATTCCAAGAAACTAAGAAAAAATAGTAAAAGAGCGTAAGGCTCTTTTTTTGTATAAAGGAAAAATATGAAAATAGAAAAAATTTTAGAAGAAATTTTTAGCTTGAGAAATAAAAGTCGTAGAGAAAATATTGATGATTTGAAAAAAGTTTATAAACTTTTGGGAGAACCGTGTAAAAATAGGAAAGTAATTCACATTGCTGGAACAAATGGAAAAGGCTCAACTAGCGCTTTTTTAGAAAATATATTTTTTTATTCGGGGTACAATGTGGGGAAATTTACTTCGCCACACATTTTGAAATATAACGAGAGAATTGTTTCAAATAAAAAGATGATTTCCAATGAAAAAATACAAAAATATTATGAAGTTGTAAAAAAAATATTGAGCGAATTAAAATTAAAAATTAATTTTTTTGAAATCACAACTTTTGTTGCACTTCTATTTTTTGAAGAAGAAAATTTGGAATTTATAATTTTAGAAACTGGATTAGGTGGCAGACTTGATGTAACAAATGTTGTAAATTCAGTAATCTCAGTAATAACAAATGTGAGTTTTGATCATACGGCAATACTTGGAAACACGCTGAAGGAAATCGCTTTTGAAAAGGCTGGGATTATAAAAAATGGAGAGATTTGCATTTTTTCACAAAATTTATCTGAACTTGAGAACGAAATAAATAAAAAAACTAAAAAATCTATTAATGTTTTGAAAAAATATAAAAATATTGATATTGAACTTGATAAAAAAAATTTTACAACAACTATAAAATTTGAAGATGATAAAAAGATTAAAAAGTTTGAATTGCCACTTTTTGGGAAATTTCAAGGAAATAATTTTTTGCTCTCTTATGAAATTGCAAAACGATTTGGAATTTCTGACAAAGATATTCAAAATGGAATTAATCATTTAAAATTGTTTGGAAGATTTGAAATTTTTTCAAAAAATCCGTTTGTAATTTTGGATGTGGCGCACAACGAAGATTCTATGAAAGTTTTGTTTGAAAATTTGTCTTTTTTATATAAAAAAAATGAAGTGATTTTTATAACTTCGATGTTAAAGACAAAAGATTTTGTGCCAATTTTTGAGAAAATCCAAGAGTTTTCGGACAAAATTTTTATAACTTCGCTAAAAGATGTGACTTACGGAATGTCTTCTTATGAAATAAAAAAAGAAATCGAAAAGTTTGAAAATAAAGAGAAATTTTTTGAAAAAATTGTTTTTGAAGACGATATTTTAGCTGCTTATAAAAAGGCAAAAAAATTGGAAAAATATAAAGCAATTGTTATTTGTGGCTCATTTTATGAAATTGCAAAATTTAAAAAATTATTTGAAAATAAAAATTAAAAGAATTTGAAAAAAGTAAAATTTTTATTTTTTAGAAATTAAAAAAAGTTAGCAAAAAAATTGATGTTGTGGTAAAATATAAAAGAAGTTTTTCAGAAAGGATAAAAGTTATGTTGATAGATAAAGTGAAAGAAGTAAAAATTACTGATAAAATAACAGTTGGTAATGGAAAAATATTTCTTATTGCAGGACCTTGCGTGATTGAATCTGAAGATCTAGTCATGGAAGTTGCAAAAAAAATGAAAGAAATTACTGACAAATTAGGTATTAACTATATTTTCAAAGCATCTTTTGACAAGGCTAACCGTTCTTCAATTTCATCTTTTCGTGGACCAGGCATAGACAAAGGCTTAGAAATTTTAGCGAGAGTTAAAGAAAAATATGGCGTGGCATTGGCGACGGATATTCACGAACCTTGGCAATGTGAAAAAGCTAAAGAAGTTATTGATTTATTGCAAATTCCGGCATTTTTATGCAGACAGACGGATTTACTTGTAGCAGCGGCAGAAACTGGAAAAGCTGTAAATATAAAAAAAGGACAGTTTTTGGCACCTTGGGATATGAAAAATGTCGTAAATAAATTTTGTGAAGTTGGCAATGAAAATATAATGCTTTGTGAAAGAGGAGCGACTTTTGGCTACAACAATTTAGTTGTGGATATGCGAGGACTTTTAGAAATGAGGAAATTTGGATTTCCAGTTGTTTTTGATGCGACACATTCGGTACAAATTCCAGGCGGAAAAGGAGATAGCACAGGCGGAAACAGAGAATATGTCTATCCACTAGCTAGAGCGGCTGTTTCTGTCGGAGTTGACGGAATTTTTGCAGAAGTTCATCCAGATCCTGACAAAGGGCTTTCAGATGGACCAAATATGTTAAAATTAGAAAATGTTGAAGGAATTTTAACAAATTTATTAAAATACGATAAATTAACAAAAGAATTATAAAAAATAAAATTTAGGAGGAAAATTATTATGAGTTCAAAATTATTATTGACACCAGGACCTACAAATATACCTGAAAGATATTTAGAAATTTTTGGAAAAGATATTATTCATCATAGAACGCCTGAGTTCAGAAAATATATGAAAGAAAATAACGAATATTTGAAAAAAATTTTTAAAACAAAAAATGATGTGGCGGTTATAACTTCGTCAGGAACTGGAGTTATGGAAGCAGCAGTTGTAAACTTTTTCTCAAAAGGAGACAAAGTTTTGGCAATTAATACTGGATATTTTGGAGATAGATTTAGAAAAATTGGAGAAATTTATGGGCTTGATGTAATAAATTTACAATATGAGTTTGGAGAAAGCTATGAATTATCTGATGTAAAAAAAGTTATTTCAGAAAATCCAGATTTAAAAGGAATTCTGATGACTCACAGCGAAACTTCAGTTGGAATTTTAAACGATGTAAAAGCAGTTGGTGATTTAACTAAAAATACTGATATTATTTTGGCAGTTGACACAATTAGTGGACTTGTGGTAAATGACTTTGATTTTGACGGTTGGGGAGTTGATGTTGCAATAGCGGGAAGCCAAAAAGCCTTTTTAATACCACCAGGATTGGCGTTTGTTGCAATTAGTGACAAAGCTGAAAAAGCGATGGAAAAATCTGATTTACCAAAATATTATTTTGATTTGAAACAATATAAAAAATATTTTGACGATAACAACGAAACTCCATATACTCCAGCAATTGCTTTAGTTTTGGCACTTAATGCGTCACTAAAAGATTTGGTAAATAAAGGAATTGAAAATATTATTTCTGAAAAACGAAATTTGAGAAAATATATTGAAGAAAAAGCACAAAAATTAGGATTTAAATTACTTGTAAAAACTGAAGAAAATAGAACAAATACACTTATTTCAATTTACAGGGAAGGTATTGTCATAAAATCAATAATTTCAGCTCTAGAAGAAAAAGGATACACAGTTACAGGCGGAAAAGGAAAATATGCACAAAGCCTTATGAGAATTGGAATTTTGGGAGAAATTTCAAAAGAACAGATTGATGACTTTTTTGTAATTTTTGAAGAAGAAGTGAAAAAACAGCTGGGAAAATAGGAAGAAAGAAGATAGGAGAGATGAATGAAGCCGTATTTATTTAAAATCGGAGAGTTTGAACTTAGAATATATAGTCTTATGTATATTTTAGCTTTTTTATGTGGGATATTTATTGGACTTTCTGATGATGTGGCAGAAAAACGGGGAATTACTGACAGAAAAATCATCGAGGATTTTGCATTTTCAACAATACTTGCAGGGCTTATTGGCGCAAGAATTTATTATGTAATCTTTAGATTTTCAGATTATGTGGGAAATCCGCTGTCTATATTTTATGTCTGGCAAGGTGGACTTGCAATTCACGGTGGAATAATAGGTGGTTTTATAGGAGCTTATCTGTTTGCCAAAAAAAGAAAAATTAATTTGTGGGTTTTAACGGATATGGCAGTTGGAGCGTTACTATTTGGTCAATTTTTAGGTCGTTTTGGAAACTTGGCGAATGGAGAAATCCATGGAGTGCCTACATTTACACCACTTAGCGTTATTTTTTCTGGAAGATTTAACGAATGGTGGACGCAATATCAGGCGATGGGTGCTGATATGCAGGCAAAATTCAAAGAAGTTGTACCTTGGGGAATAACGTTTCCACTAGATACTCCTGCAGGTTCAGAATTTCCAAATTTGCCGTTGCATCCAGCGATGTTATACGAAGGATTTTTAAATTTAATAGGATTTATAATTTTATGGTTTTATTTTAGAAAAAAAGAAAAAAATCCTGGAGTGCTGACAATGATTTACTTAATAATGTATGCATTTATTAGAATGTTTGTAAGTACATTTAGAGCTGAAGATTTGAGATTTCCAGGAACTTCGATAAGAATGCCTTATTTAATAAGCATTGTTATGATTATTGGTGCAATAATTGGAATAATATATTTTAGTAAACCTGAAAGAAAATTCGTTCCAATTGAAGAAACAAAGACAAACTCAAGTTCAAATGAAAATGAAGAAACAAAAAAAGTTGATTTGAATAGCGAACAAATTTCTGAAAATGATACAACAAAAGATTCTGATGAAAAAGAGATTAAAATATAAAAAATAAAAACTATTTTAGAGTCATAAAAATTTGGCTTTAAAATAGTTTTTTTATTTATCATTATTTTTTTATTTAAATAGAATTTATAAAAAAACTATCAAGGGGTCGAGATAGTTTTTTAGGAATTTTATTTATTATTTATTATTTTTTTTATTACCTTTTTTTCCACTTTTTCCACGATTATCAACTAAGGCTTTAATGCCATCTTTTTCATATTTTTTTACCCAAGAGTAAATCTGCTGGTATGAAATACCAAATTTTTTTATGGTTTCATTGTAGTTGTGGTAGTTGGCAATGCAATACTCCACAATACTGACTTTTTTTTCTAAATCAATTCTTATATGTTTTTTATGACGAATAATATTTCCGTCTAAATCTCTATTTTTTCTATAATCCCGAATCCAATAATTTAATACGCTAACTGAAGAAATGTTGTAATTTTTGCAAACTTCAAATAGAGAGCTTTGACCATTTAAATATTCCAAAACAGCTTTTTCACGGATTTCTTTTGAATAATGTCTATTTTTTTCTGATGTAGAAATGCTTTTTTCCCCTAATTCAATATATTTTTTTTTCCAAGTTGTCAGGGCTGATTTTGAAATACCATATTCTTTGGTGATATTTCTAATGCTCTCATTTTCTTCTAACATTTTTTTTACAAGTTTGATTTTCAGTTCGTTGGATATTTTTGATTTTCTTCCCATTAAATAGTTCCTTTCAATTAATTTTTTGAAAAAAACAACCACTTCACTGAAAGAGTAGTCAATTTTTTAGTATAATTTACAAATAAATATATTTATATTAGATAAAATACAGAAATAAAATGGGCGATACTTCCCAGCATTACAAAAATATGCCAAATCATATGGTTAAATTTACATATTTTCCATTGATAAAAAATAGTGCCTAATGAATATAAAAGACCACCTATTACAAGGCAAATTAATGATACTTTATTTATATTTGTTATTAAACTTCCCCAAGCTATTACAATCATCCATCCCATAAAAAGATATATTAGAGTGGAAAATACCTTAAATTTCCCAGTAAAAAATACTTTAAATAAAATTCCTAAAAAACAAGTTGTCCATTGTAAAGCTAAAATAATTTTATTCGTAGGAGAATCTACAACAAGATATAGGAAAGGTGTATACGTTGCTGCAATTAAAATGTAAATTGCAGAATGATCCAATATTTCAAAAATTTTTTTTGCAATACCTGGATGTAAACCGTGATATATGGACGACATTGTATAAAGAACAGTCAATCCAAATCCAAATACCATAAATGAAACAATAGTCCCTGCATCCCTTGTCAGACTAGCTCTTATTGTAAGAACAAAAAGTGCAATAATCGAAAGTCCTGACCCAACAGTGTGACTTACAAAATTACCTATTTCTTCTCCATGTGTAAATGTTTCGGCGTCTTTAATATTTATTTTTGAAACTTGATTTTTATTAACCGTTTTTTTCATAAATTTTCCTCTTTTCTTATTCAATTTCCTTTATTATATCATCTTT
>ERZ773022.799-NODE-799-length-23334-cov-6.291078_pt1 | contig 23334 bp, 17 predicted proteins | sample MGYA00580839_ERZ773022 | MGnify/ENA primary metagenome ERZ773022 (study PRJEB29015, sample SAMEA2738020) | human oral metagenome | biome: human oral; feature: human-associated habitat; material: dental | place: China | collected 2044 ... | reverse complement strand
CCTACAACGAAGCTGGTGCTGCCTTCAAGAAGAAGGAAGACACCCACAAGATGGCTGAAGCCAACCGCGCCTTTGCGCACTTTGCTCGCGGCTAATTTCGGTAAAATCTGGCGGAGAATTTCACTGATCCTGGTTTATTTAACGCCCAGTTTTAAGGCAGCTTGAATTCGCCGAAATAATACCGAAGAAACTAAGAAATCGCTCTATAAAAGGGCGATTTTCTTGATATAATAAAGCTTATGGAACAGAAACCTACGAAAAAGCTAAAGCTCATCGCGATAATCTCAGGCGCACTATTTGTTATTTTAATAGCTGTTTGGATTTTTATCGCCACCAGACCGCAGGAAACTGGCAACGTTACGCGGACTGCCCGCCAAAAGATGAAAAACGCGCTGCTTGGCGACGGCAAATCAGGCGTCCAGACAGTTGTCTCCAAATACGGCTTTACCGTGACATACGACACAGCGACGTTCAACGGCTCAGCGCATGAAGTCGCAAAAAACTCGAACGACAAGGAATACCGCGCAAAAACTTACAATAACGACGAGTTGAAAGAATCGCGCGGCTACAACTTGGTGGAAATTGCTTTCAAGCAGGCCAGCGACGCTATCAAGGGCAAAGACGGCAAGATATCCAGCAGGACGATTCGGCCATATTTGACAATCAACACCTCGCGCGCCCGCAACTATTTTGACCGCTCAACGATGCCTGACAAATATAAAGATAAGAAGAAATATTCCGATTTGGACTTGCTAGCTGAAGTCGACGTCATGAAGACAAAAGAAAAAGAGCCCAACGCCAAGCTTACCGTCTCGAAAATCACCATATCCGGCAAAGAATTCCGTAAAATCGACCAAACGCTTGCCTACACTAACAACGGGACTGTGTACGAGACTGGACACGCTTACAGTTATATGACCGTGCAAAACGGCCGGCCGTACTGGATGAGATTTAATGCCTACAAAGGAGTTGGCGTCGAAGATTATGTAGCACAGTTGGAAAAAATTATCGCTGGCGTTACATTCCAGAAACCGGACAACAAGCTGCTGGTTGGCGCTAGTGAAAATACCGGCGTTGTCCTAGCCAGCTCTTCAACTAATAGCTCGCTAAACAACCAGGACACAATGAACACGCTGGAAAACCTTGATACCGATTCAATCATCAACGTGGTCGCCAGAAACCAAATAGCAACCGTGCGGATCGCTTCCTCGCGCTGCGCCGACATAAAATACACTGCAGATAACGGCGCATCGCTGCAAATACAGAATGCTTGCGCCGGCGGCATCGGCAGCGGCTCGATTATAACCAACAGCGGGCATGTGGCTACCAACGGGCATGTCGTCGAATGGTCAACCGACACTCTGTTTTCTAGCGCCATGTCGCAGGCTGGCGAGGATCTATGGAAGTCGTATTTCGAATTTGTCATTAGTGCCGGCTATATTTCCAGAGCAGATTTGGCATCCTTGGCAGCCAAAGCCCAGGAGGGCAGTGCCGACGCCATAGCAATTATATTCAGCCTGATCAATAAAGTTCCCGAGCATAATGTTCAAGTCGCAAACGACGAAAGCGATTACGTCGTGCAAACGTCCAGCGACCCGATCCGAATCGACGGAACATACGCCCGCTACAAATGGGTAACCACCAGCACTAATTATTCGGCAAAAAAAATAGACTCCGAAGTTAATATGAAAAGCTTGCGGCTAGATATTAATAACAAAGAAACCGATGTCGCTATTTTAAAAATCGAAGGTAACTTTCCGGCAGTCGAATTAGGCGACAGTACGCTATTAGATAGCGGCGACCGATTGACGGCAATTGGGTTTCCGGCGGTTGTTGACGACGGCCTTAACACGAAGAAAGAAAAAACCGTGCCTACGGTCACGCAGGGTAACCTGCAGCAAACAGTACTTGATGGCGGCGGACATAAGCTATTCCTTATGTCAACGATGATCGCCTCCGGCAATAGCGGCGGTCCGGCCTTCGACTCAAAGGGCAAGCAAGTTGGCATCAACACCTACGGCGGTGCCGCGTGCGAGGATGGAAAGAAGGGTAATTCCTGTTTCGGCAAAGGTATCGCCAGAGATATTTCCGACTTAAAAGCCATGGCTAAGAAAAACAACGTCGCCATATCGGCAGACGGCGAACTAACCAAGCTTTGGAAGGATGGTTTGGCGCAATTTGACAAGGGCAAATACTCAAAAGCCAAAGATTATTTTAGCGAGCTTAACCGCCTGTATCCTCAGAACTATCTGGTCGCCAAGCTACTAAAAGTCTCTGAAGAAACTGCAGACGACTACATCGACGAAGATGTGGCGAAACAATACGGCAACTCGCCGGTCGATAATAAGAGCAACAATACTGCGCTTGCTGTGGTGGTAGTCTTAACTATTACTATCGGTTTACTGTTCATCGGCACGTCAGTCGTAGTTATCATAGTAACGTCCGACAACAAGCGTAAGAAACAGGAATACGACATGCTATACGAGGTTAATACTCAAACGCCAAAAACGCCGCCGCCACACTTCCAGAGACTATACGAGGACGAGCCTGGATACGCTAACTATTCATATCCGCAGCAGACACCAAACCAACCGACAGTCCAGCAACAAACAATGCCGCAGAACCCAGCCCAGCAGCCAGCCTACCAGCAAAACACAGCACAACAATCTGCCAGTTTGCCGCAGCAGCCACAACCTCAACCGACTCAGCCGCTAAATACGCAGCCGCCTCAACCATTCCAGCAACCGCCGGCCTACCAGCCGCCAACGCAAGCACCAATGCAACCGTCGCAGCCGCAACAATACTCGCAGCCGTACCAGCAACCGCCACAAACGCCGCCGTATCCTCAGCAACAAGCACCAACTCAACCGCCAAACCAGCAGCAACCGCCAGTGAACGGCCCAACTGCGCCGGGAAGCTAGAAAAACCCACGGATATCTGCTATAATCAGCAGCAAGAGTAGTTTTTTGGTGGCAAAAAATAACACTGAGAATCTCGACAAATTAACGTAACAAAGGAAAGACGAATGGCAGCAAACGTTCCATTACAAAACTTTAGAAATATCGGTATTATTGCTCACATTGACGCCGGTAAAACGACGACAACTGAGGGTATTTTATACCGCACTGGCTTGACGCATAAAATCGGCACCGTTAAGGGTGACGATGGCGGCGCCACCACCGACTGGATGGCGCAGGAAAAAGAGCGCGGTATCACTATTACTTCGGCAGCGGTGACCTGCTTCTGGAAAGATCACAAGATTAACATTATCGACACCCCAGGGCACATCGACTTTACTGCTGAAGTGGAGCGTTCGCTGCGAGTGCTCGACGGTGCAGTTACTGTGTTCGACGGTAAGATGGGCGTTGAAGCACAATCTGAAACCGTCTGGCGCCAGGCTAACAAATACGGCGTGCCGCGCATCTGCTTTGTCAACAAGATTAACCAGACTGGCGGCGACTTCTACAAATCTCTGGAGTCAATTCACAATCGCCTCAGTAAGCAAGCCTTCCCAATTCACCTGCCAATTGGTTTTGAGAAGACCATCAACGGCGTGGTTGACTTGATTGACATGAAAGCTTACACCTATGACGACTACACTGATCACGAATTGAAGGTTGGCGAGATTCCGGCTGACATGCTGGAGAAGGCGAAGAATGCCCGCAGCTTGCTGGTGGAAAATGCCGTTGAAGCTGACGACGAATTGATGATGAAGTTCCTTGATCAGGGCGAGGAAGCGATTACTATTGATGAACTGAAGATGGCGCTGCGCAAGCGCGTGCTGGCTGGCGACTTCTATCTGGTGACTGGCGGCGACGGCCGCGGTGTCATCGTAGAGAAGCTGCTTGACTTGATGGTCGACTTCTTGCCAAGCCCGCTGGACGTTGACGAAATTTGGGGTAAAAATCCAAAGACTGGCGACGAAGTGAGCCGCAAGCCCGATGACAAAGAGCCAATGAGCGCCTTGGCATTCAAGATCGCCACCGACCCATTTGTTGGTAAACTGATCTTTATCCGCGTCTACTCTGGCGTGCTGAATTCAGGCAGCTACGTCCTGAACACTACCACTGGCGATAAGGAGCGTATCGGCCGTATCGTGCGAATGCATGCTGACAAGCGTGAAGATATCGATAAGATTTCTGCTGGCGACATTGCCGCAGTGGTTGGCTTAAAGAACACTGGTACGGGCAATACCTTGACTGACCCGGCACACCCAATTGCCCTAGAATCAATTGAGTTCCCAGAGCCGCCAGTGTCTATCGCCGTTGAGCCGAAATCAAAGGCTGACCAAGAAAAAATGGCACTGGCTTTGCAGCGTTTATCCGAGGAAGACCCAACCTTCCGCATTCACACTGATGAAGAAACCGGCCAGACGATCATGTCCGGCATGGGTGAGTTACACCTGGATATCCTGATCGACCGTATGAAGCGCGAGTTCAAGGTTGAAGCTAATATTGGCGAGCCGCAAGTGGCCTTCCGCGAGTCAATCAAGGGTAAGGCTGAAGTTCAGGGTAAGCACGCCAAGCAGTCTGGCGGCCGCGGTCAATACGGTGATGTTTGGGTGCGATTTGAACCAAACGAAGCTGGCAAAGGCTTTGAATTCATCGATGAGATTAAAGGCGGCGTGGTTCCTCAGGAGTATCGCCCAGCTGTGATGAAGGGCATCAAGGAAACCCTGGAAGGCGGTGTTATCGCTGGCTATCCAGTGGTTGATGTCAAGGCGACGCTGTACGATGGCTCATACCACGATGTCGACTCCTCAGAACTAGCTTTCTCACTAGCAGGTTCGTTGGCAGCCCGCGAAGGTATCAAGCAAGCAACACCAATTCTGCTTGAGCCGGTCATGAAGGTTGAAGTGACCACTCCAGAAGAGTTCATGGGCGACATCATCGGTGACCTGAACTCACGCCGCGGCCGCATTGACGCCATGGAAGATCTGATGGGCGGCGCCAAATTGGTCAAGGCCTTTGTGCCGCTAGCAAATATGTTTGGCTACACCTCGGACATCCGCTCGATGTCGCAGGGCCGTGCAGCCAGCACCATGGAGCTAGCGCAGTACGAGGAAGTACCACCAAACGTGGCGCAGGAGATTATCGAAAAGCGCAATAAGTAGCCGGTAAATCCGCAACAAACAAATATCCCCGGAATGATAACCTCCGGGGATATTTTAGTGGAGCCGCGCTGGGCCGCCGCGCTTACTGACCGTGCTACCGCTTACTGCTTAATTTCTTCAATCGCCTCTTGCCGAAACGTGCGAATAAGCCACCGGCGAATCGGCCGTCCAATCATATTTCCCAGCGATGCGCCAGCCGCCACCGCCAAGCCAATCATCACCGCCCTCATTAAAATCGCCAGCGCCGTCATAAACAGCGGATCGCTCGGCGGATGCAGCACGACACCCATCAGCCCGTTATATAGCGACAATCCTGGCACTAGCGGCACGATTCCAGCAGCGATAATTGCCATTGACGGAAATCGCCACAGCCGCGATGTTAGCACCGCCATCAAGCCAATCACTGTCGCAGCGATACCGCTGGACACCACCACATCAAATCCCGCAATCAATAGCAGCCGCGAAATCCACCAGCCAAACACGCCGATCAATCCGGACACGATCAAGCCAGACCACCTGGCGTGATTACCCACCGCGAAAGCCGCCGCCACGATCAACGCCCCTAAATATTGAAGATGTTTATCCGCCAGCGACAATCGATCCGGCGTCGCCGGAAAAGTAATGCCAAACTTGGTCGCGACATACAACCCAATCACCACGCCGACCACGATGCCGCCAGTCGCCATAATCACTTTTAACAACCGCGCATTCGCCGTAATATAAAACTCATCAATCGCATCCTGAAACGCGCCAACCGTCATTAAACCCGCCACCAGCAGCACGATACCGCTAATCACTAAAAGCGTCGCATTGATATCCATCCGCAAGCCGTACATATTCGCCCAGGCAATTCCCGCCGCCGCCAACGTCGCGAAAAGCGCCGCCGAAGCCTGGGAATAAAACGTCGTCATGCCAACGCGCCACAACCAGCGCAGCACGATCGTCGCTACAAATCCCATGATAAACGACAGTCCAATCATCAGCAGATCGCCGTCATACATCACAATCACCCCGGCGCTAATCAATCCGCCGGAAGCACAAATCACCAGCGGCGAATGCCGTTTCGGCTGGCTAAGAATTTTCTCGACGCGCTGCTCGGCGATATGCAAAGGCAAATGCTTATTACGAATTTCCAGCGCCAGCGACTGCAGCGCCTGAATCTGCTGATAATTAGCATAATCCGGCACCATCACCCTGATCATCGTCAGCGGCTCGCGGTCAACCCCGCGGTCTTGAGAAATCGTAATCAGCGTATAGCACACATCCATATGCACCGGCCGCCGGCAATACGTCTCAGTAATACCCAGCGACAGCCGCACTACGTCATGCGCCACCACGCCCATACTCAGCAGCTGTTCGGCAATAGTCATCGTCAGCCGAAGCGCCCGCATATTCGGCGTCAAACTATCATCAATTTTTTCCAAACTATGCATCGGCTCGACGCTATAAATACTAGCAATCCGCGCCAGCGACTGTGTAATAAACCGGGGAACTTTTCTTTTCACATATTTAGTGTAACAAATTTCTCAGCAATGAAAATAGCCCGCCGAGAAAGCTCCAGCCGAGGCTGGTAAAAAGCCTCAAGGCGAGCTATTTTCGGCGGGCTTATGCCCGCATGAGTGTCAGAGGTCCATCACTCCCCCCCCTTCTTGTTGTAAGACTTTCGGCAGGAAAATGTATACACATCAAAGAGCTTCCTTGCGGAAGCTCCGAGAGTATAGTAAGCGACCGCAGAGGTCGCTGCGCCAACGAGCGTCGTCGTGGCGAGGAACGACTCCACCGCCACGATCAACCCACATGCAATAAAAAAGCACTGGAGCAAAACAAAAAGGACCGTTGCAACTTTCTGCAACATTTTTCTCCCCTTTCCGGGAAGCTTCACTCAAAGCAAGGGCTCTTTCACCCTCTGGAAACTTTGGTGAAAGCTAATATTACTTATATCACGCTTGAATAAAAAAGTCAATAGTTTTCGCCAGAAAAAGTGTTTTTTTGCCAGAAAATACTGCCAAGCACAGCCATACCCCGCATGGCAAGGGTAAAATTTACCACGATTTTGCCCCGCAATCTGTTCGGCCTGTGGAAATAATCGTTATTTTGCCGTTAACCCGCCAGAAAGTGCTTGCCTAAAATGAGGAAGCGTGATATATTGTGAATAGTCAATTTAGCAAAAATAGACAAGGAATGCGAGCCATATGTCTGAATTACCAGAGAAACAAGTCAAGCGCCTCCGGACGCTCATCCAGGAAGCAGAAACCAATTTAGCGGCAGCCAAGGAATTGCTAATCAGCATCGTTGGCGACGACGGTCAAGTCGTTACCCCGAAAAATCCGTCAGACGAAGTCGCCGGCAAGGTTATTGAGGGCGTGTTTGACGGGCAAATGATGCTTAGTCCTGACGGAAAGAATTACCCGATTCCTGCTAATTATGCCTCGAAATCTAAGCTGGTTGAAGGCGATTTGATGAAATTAACCATCGCCGAGGACGGCAGCTTTATTTATAAGCAAATCGGCCCAGTACCGCGCAAGCAAGTCATCGGCACGCTCGTCCAGCACGACGGCGTCTATTACGTCGAGGCTTCCGGCCGCGAATATCGCATTTTGCTCGCCAGCGTCACTTACTTCCGCATTAACGTCGGCGACCAAGTCACCATCATCATCCCAGAGGACAATCCTGACGCCACCTGGGCAGCTGTCGAAGCGGCATTGTAGAGTAGTTTCTCGCTTTTTAAGCCGTCCGTGCCTGCGGGCGGTTTTTGATATAATTGTGCTATGCCAGACGATTTTTTACTAACTTACGCCAGTTTTAATGCCGATAACCAGCCGTTTATCGACTGTCAAATCGGCGATGAGATCAAGCGGCGAAAATTGTTTGGGCAAGATTTATCGCTTGAGTTTGACTTCTCGACCAAATATTGTACCGGCTGGGTGGATTTTGAAAATCATTGCAGCCAGGTTTGTCCAGATTCCGCCACGGTTGACGGCAAATATGAAAACTGCCTGAAATGCCGTGATCGGACTGGTTTTAATCCAGCGTTTTATAACGCCGATTCCGTGTCGGCGCAGCAGGAAAAGATTAATCAAAACCCGCACTTCGTCTATCTGGCATATTTCGCGCTGGGAGTTATTAAAGTCGGCATTTCTCAGGAAGAACGCGACATTCGTCGGCTGCTGGAGCAGGGGGCGCGCCTAGCGTTGAAGCTGGAGACGTTTTCTTCGGCGCTGATCGCCCGGCAATATGAGGCGAAAATTTCCGCGCTGGACGGAATTGTCGAGACTATGCCGATTCATAAAAAACTTGAGTTTATAAAACAGCCTTTTGAACGAGCGGCCGGCGAGGAAAAGTTGCGGCAAAAACTGCTTGAAATCGAACAGAAAATTGGCGTATCATTTCCGAAGTCTGAGCTAATTCTTTGCGAAGATTATTTTCATACTAATAACATCGATTTAACGCGAGCTATGATTATGAAAGACCAAAATCAACTTGTCGGGCGCGTCCGCAGCATCATCGGTCCAATACTCATCACCGACTACGACGGACAACTACTGGCATACAACGTGAAAAAGTTCATCGGCTACCAGGCGCAAACAATTGACGGCGTCATCAGCATCGAAATACCCAGCACGCAGCTGGCGCTGTTTTAATGCATGCCCGCGGGCAGGATTATATCTAAATCATAAAAGACTGAACCGCCAAACGGCTTACTTATCCCGCACTTTGCGCTATAATACGTATAGTAATGAGTCAGGCACTATACCGCAAATATCGCAGTCGTAGCTTGGACGAGGTGTTGGGGCAAGATCACGTGACCAACATTTTGCGCCGAGCCTTGGAGCAGGGGAAAATCGCCCATGCGTATTTGTTGACGGGTCCACGCGGCGTGGGCAAAACCAGCGTGGCGCGAATTTTAGCGCATGAAATCAATCAGCTGCCGTACGACGAGGACGCCTCGCACCTGGATATCATTGAGATTGATGCCGCCAGCAACAACGGTGTCGACGACATCCGCGCCCTGCGCGAAAAAGCTCAGGTCGCGCCGGTTTCTGCGCCAAAGAAAATCTACATCATCGACGAAGTTCACATGCTATCCAAGCCCGCCTTTAACGCACTACTGAAGACGCTGGAGGAGCCGCCAGCGCACGTGGTATTCATCCTTGCCACCACCGACGCTGACAAGCTGCCCGCTACCATTCTCAGCCGCGTCCAACAATTTTTCTTCCGTCCCATTCCGGCGGACATCATGGCGCGCCAGCTGATGACTATTGCTGAAAAAGAAGGCTTTGCCATCGAGGCGGACGCTGCTCGGCTGATCGCTGAGCGTTCGCGCGGCGGGTTTCGCGACGGCATCAGTATGCTGGATCAATTGTCGGCATTAGCCAGCTCTGGCAAGCCGCTAAGCGCGTCAGACGTAGCTCAGTACCTGGGGCTGAGCGCCACTGAAACGCTGGAGAACCTGCTGGAATTGTATCAGCAGCACGACGCGCCTGAGATACTGAACCTGCTGGGCGAGCTGGAAAAAACTGGCACCGATCCGGTCGTTCTGTCCCGTCAACTACTGTCGCTACTACGGGAGCGATTACATCAGCGGCCAGAGTTAATTACATTGGTCAAGCAGCTAATTGAGGTTGACCGTCACCCGCATCCGGATTTGAAATTATTGACGATATTTATAGATGGAGCCGGAGACGTAGTTCATAAATCACCTGAGGCCGCACCCGCAGCGACCGCGAGCCCGACTGCCACAGTCAAACCACCAGTAGCTATTTCCAAATCGCCAGCAGAAAAACCGGAGCCGCCAGTAGCTACTTCAGAAGCATCAGCACCAGCCGCTCAACCAGTAGAAAATTCACCAAAAACCAATCTGAGACAGGAGCAGACTAATGATTCTGCAGATAAAACGGCAGCAGACGCCGCCCCGGCAGGCAGTCAACCGGCACCAGGCAGCCCGCCAGATTCCACCGCCACAGACATCGACTGGGATAAAATCATCGCCCTAGCCAAAGAGCAGTCGTTCGCTATTGCGACATTGTTGCAACATTGTAGCTGGCGGCGAGACGGCAATATCTTGACCTTGTACGTTGGTAATGCCTTTAATAAAAAGAAGCTGGACGATTCCAAGAATCGCCCGCTTATTGCGACAATTGTGCAACAAGTCACCGGCACCGAACTGGATATTGAGACAATCGGACAAAAAGCCCCGCCCAAAGACGCCGAGCTTGCGAAGATTGCCGAGCTGATGGGCGGCGGCGAAGAAGTTAACCTGGAGGAATTATCATGAGCGAAAAAACCCAAACTGAGACTATGGCGGGCAAACTGCCGCCCCAAAACCTGGACGCCGAAAAAAGCCTGATCGGCGCAATTCTCATCGACGAGGAAGCCCTAGCGGACGCCTCGGAAATCGTCAAACCTAACGATTTTTATGACAAAAACCACGGGTTGATTTTTGCTGGTATGATGCGGCTGTTTGAAAAACATAAGCCAATTGACCTCTTGACCTTGACTGATGAGCTCAAGCGCAAGGACGAGCTGGAGCTCATCGGCGGCTCGGCGTATTTGACGGAGCTCACCAACTACGTACCGACAGCAGCACACGCAGCGGCGTACGCCGAAATGGTGGCGCAAACAGCGGTGCGGCGGCGCTTGATCAAGGCCAGTAGCGGCATCACCGAACTCGGCTACGATGAATCGACAACCACCCAAGAATTATTAGAAAAAGCCGAGGCCGAGTTATTCAGCGTCTCCGACCAGTCATTGAAACAGGATCTGGTCAGCCTGGAAAGCATTTTGACCGATAGCTTTGACCGCATCGAGGAGCTTCACCGCAACAAGGGCAGCCTGCGCGGCATGCGGACTGGCTACCGCGATCTGGACACTATGACGGCGGGGCTGCAAAAGTCAGATTTGATTATCCTGGCGGCGCGCCCGGCCATGGGTAAGACCACGCTGGTGACCAACCTAGCGTACAACGTGGCGACGATCGAGAAAAAGCCGGTGCTGTTTTTCAGCCTAGAGATGAGCAAGGAGCAGCTGACCGACCGTATGCTGGCGGACGCGGCCGGCGTTGATAGCTGGAATATTCGTACCGGTAATCTGAGCGGCGATGATTTTGAGAAGCTGTCCGAGGCCATGGGCGAGATGGCCGAAGCGCCGATTTACATCGATGACACGCCGGGCCTCAGCATTCTGGAGATGCGCACCAAGGCTCGCCGGCTGGCACACGAAGGCGAAATTGGCCTGATCATCGTCGACTACTTGCAGCTGATGCAAGCTACCAACAATCACAACGGCAACCGCGTCCAGGAAGTGTCGGAAATTTCCCGCGGCCTGAAGTTGATCGCCCGTGAGCTTAACGTGCCGCTGATTGCTCTGAGCCAGCTGAGCCGTTCCGTCGAATCGCGCACGCCGCCGATCCCGCAGCTAGCCGACCTGCGCGAATCCGGCTCCATCGAGCAGGACGCCGACATCGTCAGCTTTATTTACCGCCCTGGCTATTACGAACCAGACAACCCGGAAGTCCAAAATATCACCGACCTGATCATCGCCAAGCACCGCAACGGCCCGGTCGGCAAGATTCAACTCTACTTCCATCCGGAGCGCCTGCGTTTTATGAGCTTGGATCGCAAGCATGACTAGAATTGTGATATAATCATGGCAGTGAAAAAGCAGCAAGTTACTGATATCTTTGTATACAAATGGCGCTATTTTTTTGGCTATATTGTGCTTGTGCTGTTATATATTGGCGCCGTGGTTACTTCGGCGTTATATGCGCCAGGCGGATTGACGCAATCAGAAATCGACGCCATTAAAACGACCAACGACCTGTCATTTAGCATTGACGGCTTGGCGGTCGCCAATCTGCCGTTCCACGCCTTGCAGCTGGTTTTTTTCAAACTATTCGGCGTCAGCTTACTGACCATTAAAGCGCCAGCCATCCTCCTTTCGATCATCAGTTCTATCGCCATATTCTTCCTGCTCAAGCGCTGGTTTAAGCCGAGCGTCGCCATCCTATCCATGCTCATCATGATCACCACCGCCCAATTTTTGTTTATCGGCCAGAGCGCTACGCCAGCAATTTTATACGTGTTTTACGCGGCACTAATTTTACTATTCGCCACATTGACACTGCAGAAAGCCAAAATTACTTGGTTATGGCGAATATTACTGGCGATCACTGCCGCAGCAAGTTTACTAACGCCGTACTTTTGGTACATAAACTTAGGACTGCTATTCGTCGCTTTGTTACACCCGCATCCGCGATACTATCTTATTTCCAGAAAATACCGCCGCCGCTGGCTGATACCGTTTCTAGTATTCTGTCTGGCTACTGGCGCGGTTGCTTATTTATGCCTAAAATCCGGCACTCTCAGAAGCAGTCTGCTGGGATTTGGGGCGCTGAATTTCAACATAACAAGCAATTTGAAAGTTCTATTTTACTCGTATCTTAGAATTGAGCCGTCAGTCGTCGATGGACAGATTACGCCGATTATGGACTTTAGCGCGCTTATCCTAATATTCCTGGGGCTCGCCAAAAGCTTCCAAAAACGTGCCAGTGCCAGATCGTCCATGATTTGGTCATGGCTATTTTTAGCATTAATTTTAATCATTTTCGACCCGCAATTAACCGCCATCATCGTCGTGCCGCTGTTCATCTTACTGGCGGTCGGCATCGAGACGCTAATGAACGAATGGTACAAACTTTTCCCGAAAAACCCATATGCCCGCGGCACTGGCTTGGTATTTATTTCAGCGTTAATCATCGTTATGGTACTGGGCGGCAGTTTCCGCTACGTTGACGGCTACCAGCATTATCCGCTGGCTGCCCGCGAATTTAACAGCGATTTATCATTATTAAAGAAAAAACTTTCCGCCAGCGAAGAATCCGCGCTGCTGGTTAGCGAAGCCGAATTGCCGATTTATAAAGCCCTCATTAAGCACAATGCTAAGAATTTGCGCATTATCGATTCTATACCATCTAGCATACATCAGCCGCTATATATCAGCCGCGCCGCCCGACAAAACACGCCTAAAGCCAGCCTAAAAAAGTTATATCTATCATCAATCCTGGTGAATAGCCGGTCGGAAAACGGCGACCGGTTTTATCTCTACACATCCAGCGAAAAATAAGTTATAATAACGTAAGTAATAAAGGAGGAATATGGCGTTTGACCAGGTGAAAATGCTGCAGCAATTGCGTAAGGCACAGAAACAATTAGGCAAAGAAATCATTGAAGTTGAGGCTGGCGACGGCGCAGTCGTTGTCCAGATTACCGGCGAGCTAAAAATTAAGTCGATTAAAATCAATCCGGAGATGGTGGATTTGGATAACATCGAGCAGCTGGAACACTGGATTAAGATCGCGATACGCGACGGCATGGCAAAGGCGCAGGAAATTGCTGCCGAGACCATGAAGCCGCTGATGGGCGGACTAGGCAACTTACCGTTTTAAGCTATGCCTCTACATATTTTGCCAAAGGCCCTAACGGCGCTTATTGACGACTTTGGCAGTTTGCCTGGAGTAGGCGCGCGAACAGCCGAGCGCTATGCATATGCCGTCCTGCGACGCAACCCCAAGTCAGCCAAACAACTAGCCCAATCGCTCGACCGATTGCACGATCGGGTAAAAACCTGCCCGAAGACATTTGCGCTGATTGACGCGAGCGAGGAAATATCGCCGCTTTACGCTGATAAAAGCCGCAATAAGCAGCTTGTTTGCGTAGTCGAAGAACCGCTGGATATTGTCGCCCTGGAAAGAACAGGGCAGTTTACCGGGACGTACCACGTACTAGGCGGCGTCATCTCGCCAATTGACGGCATTGGACCGGAGCAGCTGCACATTCCAGAACTGATCGACCGGATCAAATCAGACAACGTCCAGGAAGTTATCATCGCCACCAACGCTTCGGTTGAAGGCGAATCGACTGCCTTGTTTTTACAGCGGTATATCCAAGAAGCAGGATTAGCCATCACTGTATCGCGCCTAGCGCGGGGAATACCGGTCGGCGTTGACCTTGAATATGCCGATCAAATCACCTTAACGCATGCGCTGGAAGGACGAAAGCAGCTATAACAATATAAAAAACTACAATAATAGAAATACCCGCCTCATCCAGGGCGGGTATTATATTTGCTATTTAGTGTTTATTACATCTGGCGGCGAGAAGCTACGTAAGCGATGATGGCTGTGGTTAGTCCGCCGAGGCCTAGTGCTGACATAACGATGTTAGCAGTACCGGTTTTTGGCAGTTCGCCTGGAGTAGGGGTTTCTGGGGTTTTCGGAGGAGTGCTTGGAGTTTCTGGCGGTGTTGACGGCGTCTCTGGAGGAGTAACCGGTTTTTCCTTACACTTGCTCAAATCAGTTGTGTGAATCTCCTTGTTAAACTCTTCTTTCTTGATCTTCTTAGTCTGCTTGCTTTCAATAACACAGATTTCAATTTCTTCTGGAGTTTCTTTACAGCGGCTTAAGTCGGTTGTGTGCTTGCTCTCGTCAAACTCTTCCTTCTTGATCTTCTTAGTCTGCTTAGATTCAATCACACAGACCTCGAGCTCTTCCGGAACTTCCTTACAATCATTTGGATTCTTAGAATATTTTTTCTCGTCAAACTCTGACTCTTTGATAGTTACCGGATACTTCTTGTCCGACAAGCGGCAAACTTGCATTTCTGGCTCTGGTTTGACTGTAATTTGCGTCTGGCAGCCCTGGCTAGTCTTTTGAACGTCAGAGCCTTCCTTACCGTTAACTGTCACGGTGACTTTATAGTTACCCGGCTTTGCATAGGTGTGCTGAATCTCAGATGACGTTGTAGTTTGCGTCGTGCCGTCGCCGAAGTCGTATGTATAGCTGGTAACGCTAGCGCCGTCTTTGGCAGTTGCTTTGGTGCTAAATTTGAAAGTATCCCTGGAAACTTCAGTCTTTTGCAGAGCGTCGCAAGTTAACGACGGCTTTGCTGGCGGCGGGGTAGGATTGTACGTCCAGATTGGATTGCCGCAAGATTTGATCACGCCAGCGACAAATTTACCGTTATTATCAAACCAGGCAAAGATTTCCTCGCTCTCAACCAGCACCGTGCCGTTCCTATTAACAAAGCTATGGCTTATCGGATATTGGTAATACATCGTACCGCCGTATTTAACCATACCTTCTGGAGAATGCTGCAATGCGCCAGCTTTTGCCTGGAAAGTACGAGCGGCAGTGCCAACCACCCGGCCATCAACCACGATACGACCATCTCGGTAAACCGTACCAGTCTTTGGCGCAGCATTGTTTACCATACTGTCCGTAACACCTGCGTGATTATATATACTCCTAACATCAGTACGGTTATAGGCTTCGCGTACGCTATAGATATTGTAGGTGCCGCAGGAAACGACGTTAAAGTCGCTACATTTTGCTGCTTTTGACGGCGAGGCTAGCCAGACTCCGCCGATGATAGCAATTCCCAGGGAAATAGCTATGCCGATTCTCTTTAGTTTGTTCATAAAAACTCCTCTTACTGCCTCTATTAACGAGGCTTATACATCCACGTTATCACAAACTTTATGTATTGTCAATAATAATTCGTAATCTTTTATGCTTATTTTCATTTTTACTCTTTCCCAGGATTTGTCGGCTAATAATAAAATACCCGCCTCGGATTGGGCGGGTATCGTTTTGCTATTTTTATATTACATCTGGCGGCGGGAAACTGCGTAAGCGATGATGGCTGTGGTTAGTCCGCCGAGGCCTAGTGCTGACATAACGATGTTAGCAGTACCGGTTTTTGGCAGTTCGCCTGGAGTAGGGGTTTCTGGGGTTGGAGGAGTAACAGGGGTCTCTTTACACTTTGACATATCGGTTGTGTATTGGCTGTTATTCAACTCTTTGCGCGTAACGGTGACTGTCTGTTTGTCAGAGATGCGGCACACTTCAGCTTTATCGCAATCATCCTCGTTCCTTGAGTGCTTTTTCTCGTCGTACTCCTTTTCCTTGATGGTAATGATTTTACCAGTCTTCAACTCGCAGACCCTTGTCTTCTGGCAATCTGTCAAATCTTTTGAGTGCTTCTTACTATCAAATTGCTTTTCTTTAATAGTGATGATCGTGTTGGAATCCAAGTCGCAAACTTTCGTTTCTTTACAATCTTCAAGGTCTTTTGAATGTTTCTTGCTGTCGTACTCGTTTTCCTTAATTGTCACAATCTTTTTGCTTGTCAAGTCGCAAACTTTGACATCCTTAGCTTTCCAGGTAGCTTGTCCCCAAACTGGGTTACCGCAATCCTTGATGACGCCGGCGATAAACTTGCCATAGCTGTCGAACCAAGCATAGATAGCGTAGCTGGTAGTTCCGTCGATAAAGCTTTGACCAGTGGTGTATCGGTAATAATTATAGCCGCCGTAGTTAACTGTCTCTTCCGGAGAAACCTGGCGTGTGCCGGCTTTCGCCTGGTATGTGCGAGCACCGGTAGCCACAACCTGACCGTCAACGATGATATTGCCGTTAGCGTCAACCGTACCTTGCTTCATATTTGTACCGTTGTTAATCATATCGTCGGTGATACCGCTATGATTATACAAACTCTTCACTTGAGGGCGAGCATAAGCAACTTTCAGGTCGCCCTGGCTGTGCGTGCCGCAAGCAACGACGTTAAAGTCGCTACATTTCGCCGCTTTTGACGGCGAAGCCAGCCAGACACCGCCTATGATAGCAACTCCCAAAGAAATAGCTATACCAAATTTCTTTACTTTATCCATAAAAACTCCTTTTCCCAGCCTTATTCATAGGCTTTATGTTGTCATATTAGCACAAACTTTATATTTTGTCAATAATATTTTAGTACAAATTATGTTTTAACTAGCTTTTTGATTATTTTTGCCTGATATACCCGTCTAGTCTATATTGTTCCGGCTCAAATACGCCTGGCGATAAATCTGATTAGCGTCCCGACCATTTTATCTTGCCAATTTAATACCGCTTTTGCTACAATACAACCATGAAACCAGAGGTGGTAAGGGCGCGCGCTGAGGATATCGCGGCATTTTTAGCGAAATTTGACGATGTCGAGGAAGCAATCGACGCAATCCGTAACTTTGCCCAGCCAGCTGTTTCGGCCGGCTTAGTTGACTTGCCTCCAACCGCCAAATCCGATCCAGCCGCCAAGGTTATGACGCCGTCCGCTGCTGCGCCAGAACGTTCCGGCCGCTGCCACATCGCCGTAACCGACCTCGCCAAATCTTACCGCGTCGGCCGCCAGACCATTCCAGCGCTCGGCGGCGTTAGCCTTGATATTTTCGCTGGCGAATTCGTAGCCATCACTGGCGCTAGCGGCTCGGGCAAAAGTACTTTGCTGCAGCTCATCGGCGGGCTCGACAAGCCGTCCACCGGTCAAATCCTCATTAACGACCAGCCGCTCAGCCGCTTGTCCGACCGGCAACTGTCGCGGTTCCGATCGCGTGAAATCGGCTTTGTCTTCCAATCATTTTATCTGCAGCCATTCCTAACTCTGTCCGCCAATTTGGAAATACCCGCCATGTTTGCCCGTGTCAAGCCCAAGCAGCGCCGCGCCCGCGCCCAGGAACTCGCCGAATTGGTCGGACTAGCAGACCGAATGCACCATTTGCCGCGCGAACTTTCCGGCGGTCAAATTCAGCGCGCTGCCATCGCCCGTGCCTTATTCAATCGCCCGAATATCTTACTCGCCGACGAACCGACAGGCAATCTGGACAGCGCCAATTCCGACCGTATCATCGACCTATTTCACCAAATCCGCCGCGAACTCGGCACCACGGTCGTTATCGTTACGCATAATCCAGACATCGCCGCAGCGGCCGATCGTGAAATCCGCCTGAAGGACGGGAGAGTAGCCGATGCTTAGAATCACCGATTCGCTGCGGCTGGCTGGCACCAAACTCCGAGTGCGGCGTATTCGCTTGTCCATCACCGTGGTCGTGTCCGGGCTGCTTTTTGCGGCGCTGCTGGCGGGACTGACTATGCTAATGGGCGCTCAGCGGAGCATTGAAGAGTTCGATCGAGGCAGCCTGAATAGCCGCTATTTGGTGGCGCAAACCGCCATTCGGCCAAATAATATTGAATTTACCTCAAATCTAACTGCTCGCGCCGAAGCCGAACGCACGCAAATGATCAAGGACAAGCAGGCGCTGGCCGCCCGCCTCGGCCTGCCATACGACCCAAAATCCGAACCGCCAATCATGCAGTCGTTTCCTGATAGCCCGCCGTACCCGAACAACCAGAGCGTCATTGTCCAGCGGCTTATTCGCCAAGAGACCGCCAAATTACCGCGCCTCACAGCGGACGCGCAGTGGCAATTTGCCCGCACCCACGGTGCCGTGCAGCAGTTTAGTATTCAATCAATCGCCGCGAACGGTATGCTGAATTATATGGAGCGGGGAATTGAGTCGTTTGACGACAAGCGCCAGCAAAACAGCCAGCCGACACCGCTGGAAGAATTTAGACAGCAATTCGGCAGTATAACCACCATTGACCAATCATTGCTGGGCGGATATTTGCTCGCTGGCGCCAGCGCCAAACCCAGCGAGATCCCGCTGATCATCCGCTACCAGGACGCTGAAGCGCTGCTCGGCCTCAAGCCGCTGGATAAAAACGCCAGCAATGACACGCAACTAGCACGACTCAAAGAATTGCGCCAAAAAGCCGGGCAGTTGACATTCAGCGCCTGTTATCGCAACCTGGCTTCGCAAGAATTGCTGCAAACCGCCAAACAACAAATCCAAGCCGCCGCCAATCAAGCTAAGAAACCGTCCGCCGATTATGTCAAACCAGACCGCGAATACGCCATGCCGTCCGCTGATTCTTGCGCTGCGCCGGCCGTCGTTAAGGATAATCGCTCAGCCGAAGCCAAGCGTACCGAGGCCAACCAGCGCTATTTTGATCAGACTTTCGGCTCAGCCCAGCCCGAACCTGCCCAGGCTAAATTTACTTTCCGCGTCGTCGGCCTGATGCCGGACGGTATTGAAGCCGCCCAAAGCGACATCGGCAGCCTCTTACAACAATTTTTAAGCACCCGCCTGGCATACACCTGGATCATGCCGCGCGGCTCAATGACCACCGCGGCGCAAACAGCGCTTGAATCAACTATTCAAACCGCCAACAATGATCAAGGTAGCGCCAACAGGGAAGAGACACTAGCTATCTATGAATTCAGCGACCCCAACAAAGCTCGCAGCTACCTGGCAGCCGCTTCTTGCGGCGAAGGAGCTTCTGGCGACACAGGAGGCATCGATTTATTCGCCCAGCCCGAACCTGTCGCTGAAGCCTCCAAAACCCAAAAATCTAATAAGTCAATCTGCCTGCCGCACTACGTAGTGTTCGCGTCGCCCACCGGCAGCAACTCGCTCGTCAATTACGACGCCATGGAACGCCTCAAGCCAATCATCATGTGGACATTTATCGGTGTGACGATCATCGCCGCCTTTATCTTGCTGATTATCATTTCCCGCACCATCGCCGACAGCCGCAAAGAATCCGCAGTTTTTCGAGCGCTCGGAGCAACGCGGCTTGATATTAGCCAAATTTATTTCGTTTACACCATAATCGTGGCGCTGCTCACCGCGCTGTTCAGTATCACCGCCGGACTAATCGTCGTATATATTGCCGACAATGTGTTCGCTAGTCAAATCACCGCGACGCTGCGCATCGCCATGACGCCGAAAGATTTGGCGACAACCTTCCATTTTTGGACGATTGACTGGACGGTCATCGGCGCGGTCGCCCTCAGTATTATCGCTGCCACCGTGCTGGCGTGCCTGATACCGCTCATCCGCAACACCCGCCGTAACCCGATCAAAGACATGCGTGACGAATAACCCGATCGGCATCTTTAATGGCGCCGTCGTTATCTTGCCTAGTTCAAACTAAAATCAGCTAATTTTTTTACGAGTCTATGAACTCGGCAGTTCAGGATAGGCGGCCCGAATTGAACTAGAAAATAATTGCTCCGCCCTTGTCCTGGAAGTCCGCTTCGGATTGATCTGGTATCGTTCGCTTGAATACATCGCAGCAGCCATAAGTCCTATTGTCGCTATAGTTTTCTTCCTAATAGCCCAGCCAATTCTCCGGACAGAATCGCTATCTTTTGATAACAGATGAATTTTTCGCGCCACAACTGCCGCACTAATGTCACTTTCCGTCTCTGTGAGGGCGCGATCAATTGCCTCCCGGAGAATCGGATCCTCATTCACCTCGTGATATTTTCTCTCCAAGTATTTTAATATACACGGTCCGAGTATTCTTCCCGCGCGCTCCTCATAGGCATTAGCTTGCTCTTGCGACTCAATTCGTCTCAAAGCATCATCAGTCGGCAACGACGAATAAAATTTATCTAACCTACGCTCATAGTCTGGGTTATTATATATAGTTGGCGTATCTAAAAGACGACCCTCCTCGGGTATTTTGAAAATTGAACCCGGTACGCCTCCATTTTCCAAGGCACACTTAGTATCGCGATATGCGCGCACTATCGGTCCAAGCACCCAGTCATTTGTTTCTGGATACAACGCCACTTCTCCTATAGCCCGCGGACGTCGGGTAAGCGGATGTCTATTTTCCGGGTCTAAAATCTTCCATTCTGGACAAGCATCTATATAACATGGAAGCCCGTTCTCGCGTTTACCCTCAAGAGTAATCATAACTATTTAATATGCTACCAGTTTAATTATCTACAAGCAAGTATAAGTTAACTTCTATGTCAATCAATTTTCGCCTCTGCTATAATAAAACTATGTTTAATACCGCCGAGCAACTCATCCAATCTGCCAATAACATCGTCATCATCCAAGCCGAAAACCCCGATGGCGACAGCCTGGGTTCTAGCTTGGCACTGGAGGAAGTGCTGAGTGATTTGGGCAAAACCGTGACACTGTATTGTCCGGTCGACATCCCCAAATACCTGCGCTACATCCACGGCTGGGACAGGGTAGTTGGCGATTTTCCGACCCGCGCCGACCTGGCTATTATCGTTGATACCAGTGCTGATGTACTGCTCAGCAAGGTCTTAGAGACGCCGGGGGTGCGGCATTTTTTGGAGACGCACTCAGTACTAGTCGTCGACCACCACACTGCCGAGTCAACCCTGAGTTTTGAACACACCATGCTCTCTGATACCGTAGTGGCTACCGGGGAATTGCTATACCAATTGTTCACCCACGCTGACTGGACTATCAACCAGCAAGCGGCGGAGAATTTGTTGATCGCCATCATGTCTGACAGCTTGGGCCTGACCACGCCAAATACCACCGCGGCGACCTTTCACGTCGCTGGTGAATTGACTACACTCGGCGCATCCAATGCCGAAATCGAGGAGCGGCGGCGCGAATTTATGAAGAAATCGCCGGAAATCTTGGCGTACAAAGGCAAGTTGATCGAGCGAATCGAATATTTACTGGACGGACAATTGGCGCTGGTGCACGTGCCATTTGAAGAAATTCAAGCCTACAGCGACGCCTATAACCCCGGCGCACTGATCGGCGACGAACTGCGGCTGGTCGAGGGCGTGGCGCTCAGCTGCGTCATCAAAACCTATCCTGACGGCAAACTGACCGCCCGCCTGCGCGGCAATTTACCAATCGCCGACACCGTGGCCGGCTACTTCGGCGGTGGCGGCCATCCGTACGCAGCAGGATTCCGCGTGTATGAGGATTATGACGAAGTCGTGCGGGAATTGGTGACGGCGACGGATAAGGCTTTGCGAGAAACAGAGCAGGATTAAAGCTTATTGCAACATTGTTGCAATTGACAACATCAACTATTTATAAAATTTTCCATGAAGCACCTTGCTATCGTCAAATACCACCCTTGCGCACAACTCGCCCATCTTTACAAGCATTTGTTTGTTACCACAGTCGCCGATTACCTTTACCGCCACGGACAATACAAGCTAAGTGGATTACGCGCTCAATGGTGCTACCTATGATTCCGGCGTGATATCAGCTAGTGGCAACAAATCAAATCTCAGACTCTCTTTTATATATAAAGTCTAACCCGGCTCGCCCTATACGATGCACCAAATCATCATGCACTGCAAAAGCATCCTCGGAATCAACAGGACCATTTACCTCTCTCCGAATACACTCAACTTCGTGCGAGGTAGACGCAGTACGACGACCTATGTTATACAAATTAGACAGACAACCTTCTACATGATATTCAACAGCATAAGCCCGTAATTCCTTTCTAAGTTTGTCGCGCAAACTGTCTTCTTCAGTCATAAAATCTGTAATTGCTGTCTGTTGGATATCTAGCGCGTGGGTCGTTTCATGAGATAGATTTGCAACATCAAAGACTCTAACCCCGCTTGAAAGCGTACCTATGTAAGGACGACCATAGAGTTGAAACTTTCCTCTTGATTGAAAAATACTATATGAACATACGCCTATACGATTCTCACTGTCCACCCTGGTCGTCGATAAGTCTTTACAAAGTCTATACAAACTAGCTTCCACAGCATAAATTTCAGCTTTACTATAACCCCTCCGTAGAAGCGTTTCTGTTATAGTCTCACGCTGCGCTGGCATAGGAGCGACTGCTGCAGGCGCAGTAAAACTCACATCTCCAAGAAGCGGTATAACATCTTTATCCCGCCAATCTAAGGCCTTACTAGTATCTACCTTTCCGTCATTTTCATCAATAACTTCTGTCGGCTCCAGCAGCTGAGCTGTTCCGTGCAATTCTAATGCTAATTCGCCGAGCGTATCAGTAATCTCGGGACGTTCCAGCGTACTTAATAATTGTTCCTGAGTATATTTTAGATTATCTAAAGAGGCGCGCCTGTACGTAGGATCCGCCAAATATGGCTGTGATCTCCCCCTCCATCCATATCCGAGCATATGTCCAAATTCATTTGCAGGTTTCATCATAGCTTTCAATTATACATTGGATTTTGTTTTTTGTCAATATTATATTCTCTGCAGGTTCACTCAACGAAAGCGAACTTTGAAAAAGCAGCCTGTCTGCCGTACAATAGAGTTGATGATACAGCTCTACAATACCCTCACGCGCCACAAAGATGAACTCCAGCCACTCGACGGACAGACGGTTCGCATGTACACCTGCGGGCTGACGGTGTATTCGCAGCCGCACATTGGCAACTGGGTTGGCTATATTTATTGGGATGTGCTGGTGCGGTTGCTGCGCTGGCAGGACATCTCGGTTATTCGCACGCAAAATATCACCGACGTTGGGCATTTGACCAGCGATGATGATAATGGCGAGGACA
>ERZ773022.798-NODE-798-length-23337-cov-16.722833_pt1 | contig 23337 bp, 15 predicted proteins | sample MGYA00580839_ERZ773022 | MGnify/ENA primary metagenome ERZ773022 (study PRJEB29015, sample SAMEA2738020) | human oral metagenome | biome: human oral; feature: human-associated habitat; material: dental | place: China | collected 2044 ... | reverse complement strand
CGGCGATGAGGTCGCGTCGGGTCGGGAACACCCTGAACAGGGTTCCCTCGGCCACTTTGGCGGCCTCCGCCACCTGCCGGGTGGTCACTTCTGGGCCGTGGTCCAGGATCAACTGGCGGGTCGCGGCAATCAACGACGCCCTCCGTTCAGCAGGCGGAAGAGGTCGGGCACGGGTCATCACGACGCACCAGTGTATGAGTGAGTACTCACTCATTCAAGATGAGGCGGGCTAGCCTGTGGCGTGGGTGTTGTGCGACGTGTCGTCGGGCTATGGCTCGACGATGACGCGTGCGCTCATTGCTTGTCCTTGGGCATGCTGATGACTAGGACGTCGCCATCTGTGGTGAATGGGGCAGGGGTGAGGGACTTTTTCGCGGGGCCTGTGAGTACGGCTCCGCTGTCTGTGCTGAATCGGGCGCCGTGGCTGTCGCAGACGATTTCCTGCCCCTCGATGCGGCTGACCTTTACTCCGGCGTGGGGGCAGGCCGCGTAGTAGGCGTGGAAGGTTCCCGCTGTCGGCTGTGTCACCACGTACCACCCGACCAGGGCTCCACCGCCTACGGGCACATCGGATTTCCGGACGCGCTGGGTGCCGCCGTCGCCGTTGCGCTCCATACTGCATCCCGACAGGCCCACGACGGCGAGGGTGGCGCCTGCGCCGAGGCCCAGTGAGGTGTGGATCAGCGTGCGGCGTGTGCACGCGTGCGGTGACGTCTCCCCGTCTCGATACATACCCACTCCTAAATGAGACACTATGTATCAAGTACGATATCGTGCGACGTGTCGGAGTGCAATGCGGGGCGTTTCAGAAGGAGGAGGGGAGCCAGTGAGCAGGGCGCAGAACAACCCTCGGAGGCGAGGGAAACAGTCCCTGCCCGACGGCTCCTCGGCTCTGGGGGTGAGGGAACGGCTTCTCGCTGCTGGGGTCGAGATCGTCTCCGAGGTCGGTTTGGACACAGGGCTCGGGAGGCTCAACTTCGAGGAAGCCATCAAGCGGGCGCACGTGGCGCGAGCTACCGCGTATCGCCAATGGTCGACCAGGGAGGCTTTCGGGAATGCCGTTCTCGTGGAGCTGGCCAAGGGGCTGCACCTCGCCTCCGATTTCGCAGCCGAGGTTCCGGCCATCGTCGCGGACATGGTCGGTGATGGATCAACGCTGGCCACACCTCAAGGGCGTCGGAACCTGATCGTCGACCTGACCCGGGCGCTCGTCAAAGGTGACTTCGAAAGCATCCTGCAATCACCGAGCTGGCATCTGCACACGGCCCTCAGTGCTGCGTCTTCCTCGCTGACCGATCCCGAACTCCGCGCCTCCGTTACCGCGGCACTGCGCGTGTCCGATCAGAGACGCATCGAAGCTCGCGCCCAGCTGTACGGGCAGTTCGCGGCGTTCGCGGGATATCGTCTGCGCGCCCCCCTGGCGGGCCCCTCTGGTTTTCGGCAGATGTCCGAGGCGGCAGGTGCCGCCTTCACGGGTTTCCTGATTCGCGCCCAATACGACACGACCGTCACGGCGGAGACCATGCGACTTCGGGCATTCGGTATGTCGGAGCCGCGCCTATGGAGTCCGCAGACTTTTGCGTCGACAAACGGAATCTTCTCGTACATCGAACCCGATCCGGGCATCGCATGGGATCAGGAACGAATCTCAGACCTGCTGCTGACCGATTTCACCAGCCTGTTTCGCGACCCACAGCTGTAGTCGCTAAACCTGACAGGGTATCGCATAATTCGTATGTTGAGGTAGGTGGGCATGGTCGAGGTTGGCAATGCGAGGTTCCTCGGCTCCTCACGAGACTGGATTCGGTGCCATGTTATCTGATCCCGGGCGTCGTCCTGAGAGAAATATCACTACAATGATGAAAGCCGCGAGTGGGAAAGCGGTTTGAAGACGCTTCGCAGGTGTTTCTTCGGGGCATGTCGATGGGTTGTTGATGCCTGTCGGATAGCCTGATCGGCGCCTGATGGTTGGCGTGCATCATGCCGCTTTCCTCTTGTGGTCGCAGTTTTTATTAGTTTTCCCAAGGGAGGGAAGAAATAAAATGGCACGTCCGTGCCCGGGGGGTCCTATCCCCGAACCCAAGGACCTGAGGTCTCCGTCTTTTCCTGATTCACAACCGGACCTGACTGGAGCCGCTCTCTCGGAGCTGACGCTTTCCTTCTGGGCCAAGAGCGGCAAATCGGATCCGACGGCCTGGCTGTCCGTGAGCCAGCACCTGATGGATGCCGCCGATGTCGCGGGGCTGCTCTTCGACCACTACCTGTCGGAGCATCACCGTCGGCTCCTGGCGTCGGTCTGGGACGGCGACAGGTCCAAGGCGCGAGCCGCGCTGGTCTTCCTGGCGGGTGTTCACGACGTCGGGAAGATCTCGCTCCACTTCTGCTGCCAGCACACCGGACTCGCGGAGTTCATCCGTGAACTCGGCCTGCCCGTCCCGGAGAAGAGGGATGTGCGAGACCGCGAACATCTTCCGCACGGATTCGTCAGCCAGTTCGCGCTGGTGGATGCCGTGGCGGCCGGCGGCGGCACGAGAAATCGCGCCGCCCAGTGGGCTGTTGTCGTCGGCGTCCATCATGGCTGCTATCCCGATCGAGCGATTCTCGGAGTGGCTCGCGATGCATACGAGGGAGGACCCGGCTGTCGGGGACACGAACCTCGCTGGCACAAATCCAGGCAGGAGACCATCCGGTGGATGGCCCGTCGCTCAGGTTTCCCTATTGAGAACTGTGCCGAAACGGCGCTGCCCGAACTGCCGATCAGCGTGGCCGCCGCCTATTCCTCGGTGGTCGTCATGGCGGATTGGCTCGCGTCGAACGAGGACTACTTCCCCCTCCTACCCCAGGAGGAACGTCGGGAGCCACTAAACCCGGCGGAACAACGGCAAAGAGTGGAGAGAGGATGGTTGCGGGCAAAGGTGTTGTCCCCTGTGAGGGCCCCGAGGTGCGAGGAGACGAACCCTCTCGACCACTATCGTCACAGGTTCGGTTGGGGCCCCGAGATGCAGCCGACCAGAGCCCAGCAACGAGCGATCGAGATCGTTAACGACGAAGACCCGGACCTCATGATCGTCGAGGCCCCTCCGGGATCGGGAAAGACCGAACTGGCTTTTGCTGCTGCCGAGGGACTGATGCGGAAACGCGGGCTGCAAGGGGTGATGATCGCCCTTCCCACACAGGCCACCACCGATGCCATGTATGCCCGTTCTGTGGCTTGGCTGGAATCCATTCTGGCGGACAGCCCCCAGGAGATCGGTATCCATCTGGCGCACGGCAAGAACGACCTCAACGAGGGTTTCATCTCGCTTTTCGGTAGGCGACAAACTCCTGTACAGGTCTACGACGACGAATCTGGTGGCGGCGAAGAGAACGGCCTGCTGGCCAGCAGATGGATGGCGCTTCGGTGGCGTGCCACCTTGTCGCCGGTCGTCGTCGGGACGATCGATCAGGTGCTGCTGGCCGCCCTGAAATCGCGACACGTCCTGATGCGTCACCTGGGGTTGATGGGCAAGGCGGTGATCATCGACGAGGTACACGCCGCCGACACCTACATGGAGGTGTACCTGGAGACGGCACTCACCTGGCTCGGGCTGTACCAGGTACCCGTCGTGCTGCTCTCGGCCACGCTCCCGTCGAATCGTCGGCGTGGCCTCGTCGCCGCCTATCGTCGCGGACGCACTCGCGGTGAACTGGGGGATGATCCCGGCTTGGACGGCGACATCGGATACCCGGTGATCACCACAGTGGGCGAGGAGGGGCGCACTGTTCACCGCGAGGTGGTCTCGGGGGGCGGTGTTCACGCACCCAAACGAATCGTCCCGCTGGATGTGGTCGACGAGAACTCCGTGGCGGACCTGGTGTGGGAGAAAACAAGAAAAGGCGGCTGCGCCGTTGTCATACGCAACACGGTCAGGGCAGCCCAGGAAACCTACGACGTCCTGGTGCAAAGGTTCGGAACCAATGAGGTCACGTTGTTGCACTCGCGTTTCCTGGCCTGCGATCGGGTGGAACGCGACAAACGGATGCTGTGCCTCTTCGGCAAGGACGGCTCCAATCGTCCCGGGCGGCACATCGTGGTCGCTACTCAGGTCATCGAGCAGAGCCTGGATGTCGATTTCGACGTGATGATCACCGACCCGGCCCCCATGGACCTCGTGTTGCAACGGATAGGGCGCCTGCACAGGCACCCGGGGCGGAGAAGACCGGCTGGGTTGGAGGAGGCCGTCTGCCACGTCATCGTCACCGACCGCAGCGCCTCGCCGTGGAGTTACGGGCGCGGCAGCGAGGTCGTCTACGGGGCGTATCCGCTTCTCAGATTCCTCGGTGTCCTGGCCGATCACCCCGACGGACTGGTGGTCGAGGAACCCGGCGACTACGCGGCCTACACGCAGCTTGCCTACTCGACGAAGGAAGTCGGTCCGCAATCGTGGGCAGAAACCGTCGAGAAAGCCCGGGAGAAACAGGGCGTCGAGAACAGCAGGTCGATTTCCAAGGCTCGCGGCTATTGCCTGAATGGACTCAAGTTGCCGACGTGGAAGGCGGATGCCTTGGTGTCTTCATTCGCTGGGAATGCGGCGACAGGGGAGGATGGCCTGAACAAGGAAGGCATTTACGCGCAGGCAGCGGTGCGGGACGCGGAAGACCAGATTCCCGTGCTTATCGTTCCTTTGGATCCCTCGATGGGAAACGTCCCGATCATTCCTCCGTGGTTGGAGGATGAGGACGGCATTCCGGTGGCCCTGGACGTCGGAACCTGGCCCAGCGCCGAGCAGGTGAGGCGGGTGCGGTCCTGGAGCGTCTCGTTGCCGCCGTGGTCTTTTAGTGATAAAGGCGATTCTCTTGACGAGACCATCGAAAAAATTGTCAGTGCCATCTGGGATTGTGAAATCACCCGGAACTGGGAGTGGCTCGAACACCCCTTACTCAGGGGTGAGCTGATCCTCCCAATGAGCCGTGTGGATGCGTACTCGACTCGCCTGGAGACAGAACTACACAACCGCAAACTCGTATACACCCAGGAGAAAGGGCTGGAGGTGCAGGAACTTGACCGAATGTGACTACAACCTGCTGGACGAGGAGTGGATCCCCGTCCTGCTCACGGACGGAGGTGTGGAAAAGATGGGAATCCTCGGGGCGTTCGAACGCGCCTACGACATCGAGGATCTCGCCTGCGAGTTGCCGACGCAGAAGATCGCCATCCAACGCGTGCTCCTGGCCATCTGCTACCGGGTGGTGCTGTTGGGGGATGAGGAGGACTGGAAGAACCTGTGGCGTGCAGGTTTGCCGACGGATGCAATCCGTGCCTATCTGGAGAAGTGGCGTGACCGCTTCTACCTGTTCGGTGGAAGGTATCCGTTCATGCAGGCCCCGGATCTGCGCACACCGAAGGATGCGGTGTCCGGGCTGGAGAAGATCGTCGCCGATGTCCCGAACGGCGAGCAACTCTTCACCACCCGTCATGGACGGGCCCTGAAGCGCATCACCCCCGCAGAGGCGGCTGCCTGGGTGATCCACACGCAGGCATACGATCCCTCTGGCATACGCTCGGGCGCCGTCGGCGACGATGACGTGAAAAACGGCAAGGGATACCCCATAGGCCCCGCGTGGTGCGGGCAGACCGGTGCCGTCTGGCTCCGCGGCGGCAACCTCGAGGAGACTCTGATGCTGAACCTGATTCCCGCGGACGTCGGATACCTTCAAGGGCCATCCCCACAAAGCGACGAAGCGGCCTGCACGTGGGAATCGGAGGCGGTGGAAACCGCGGTGCGGCGTGACTACAGCAGGGAAGGCAATCCGGCCCCGAACGGGATCGGCATTCCCCGGCTGCTCACCTGGCATTCCCGGCGGATGCGCCTGCACGGCGACCGCGATGGCGTGACCGGGGTGGTTCTGGCTCAAGGTGACAAACTGGGGCCGCAGAACATGCAACGCTTCGAACCCATGAGCCTGTGGAGATATTCCCAGCCACAGTCCAAGAAGTTCAAGGAACACGTCTACATGCCCGCCAAACACGAGCCAGGACGGGCCTTCTGGCGGAACCTGCCATCCACGCTGCCGGTGACCGAGAAAATCCCTGGCTTCGACAAGAGTGAGCAGCAGAAATTCCAGCAGTCCGCCACTCTGCTTTTCCAAACAGGTTTGGAAACCCTGGATCTGGAACGTTTTCCGGTGCGCATTCGACTTGAGGCCGTCGGAATGACCTATGGCGCCCAAGAGGCCGTCATTGAGGACCTTTACCACGACCAGATGACCTTGGCAAAGGTGCTGTTGGAAGAAGAACGCAAGACGCTCGCCTACTCGGTGAAGCAGCAGGTCCTCGCCGTCGAAGAGGTTGCCAAGGCCATCGGAATCCTGGGGGCCAACCTCTCCAGGGCAGCCGGAGAAAGCGGGGACGGCGCAGGGGAGGGCGCCCAGAAGCAGGCCAAGGAGAGTTTCTTCGCACTGATCGATGATCCGTTCCGTTCCTGGCTGGCGTCACTCGACGGGAACAGTGATGTCGACGACAAGCAGCGGGAATGGACCGAAACCGCCCGGAAAATAGCGAAACAGGTCGCCGGTGAGCTGGTCGCATCCGCCCCCCGCTCCGCGATCACAGGACGAGACACGGGTATGACCTACATGAGCAGCGGAATCGCTGAGAACTTCTTCAACAAGGCACTGAACAAAACACTGCCACCCCTCAAATCCATGAAAGGAGAGAACAAGTGACCGCGGAAACCGTGGATGCCACCCCGACCGATGAATCCGAGAACGTGGACTGGAGCGGCTCCCTGCGTTCAGCAGACGACGTCAAGAAACGAGTGCGCAGCGTGATCAAGCTGCGACAGAAAAAGACTCCAGCCGCGGTGGCCGCCCGCGCCCACTTGCGTTCCGCCGTCGGACGAGAGGTCGGGGACGTACCCGCCATCTGGGCCTACACCCTCGACAGCGGGTCGGAGAAAGAACTGGGACAGAAACCAACCAGAGGGGAGCGTGCCGTGCACACCGCGCTCACACTGTGGGCCCTGCACCAAGGATCGAACGACGTTTCCATGAACAGCACCGGGGGACGCGAACGCACCATCGGTGCTTCCGTTCGCAGATTGGCGTACTCCGATATGGGAGGTCGTGAGCGAGCTGAAGAGCATCCCGTCTACAAGCGGTTGTGCGCCATGATCGCCGCCCCCACCTTCGAATCCTTGACCGTGCACGCGCGGGGCCTGGTCAGCATGCTTGGCAGCGCGGAAATCCCGATGGACTACGGACGTTTCGCGGCGGACCTCTACAACTGGCAGAAACCGGAGCGCCGCGCGGGCGTGTTGCGCCAGTGGGGCCGTGATTTCGCCCGGACCCCCACCGATGAGGAACAAACCGGCTCCTCCGCCACAACCTCCATCCCCGAATCCAACTGAATTGAAAGGAACCACTTCCATGGCACGTTTCATCGACATTCACGTCCTGCAGACCCTTCCCCCGTCCAATCCGAACAGGGACGACACTGGAGCCCCGAAATCGGCCACCTTTGGTGGTGTTCGCCGCATGCGGATCTCCTCCCAGGCCGTGAAGCGGGCCACCCGCCAGGACTTCATTGATTCCCTTCCGGACGGAAACCGGGGAATCCGCACCAAGCGGGTCGTCGAGGTGCTGAGGGATGCTGTCGTCCAGCGTGATCCGGCATTGGCTGAGACCGCTGCTGACTTGGCTGAGATGGCGCTCACTGAGATGGGCTTCAAGTTGAAGGAACCTCGTCGCAAGAATCTCGACGAGATGACCGATGAGCAGCTCAAGGAAACCGGATTCCTGGTGTTCCTCTCCGCCAAGCAGATCGACCACGTGGCGGACGCCATCGTCTCCGTCGCCCATGCCGACGATGCGAAGAAGGCGTTCAAGGAACTCAAACCCAAGAACTTGGCCGATGTCGATCACTCCGTCGATATTGCTCTCTTCGGGCGAATGGTGGCGGAACCCAACAGCCTCAATGTCGATGCCGCCTGCCAGGTGGCGCATGCGCTGGGGGTGGGGGCCGTCGAGTCGGAGTTCGACTACTACACCGCCGTGGATGACGCGAAGAACGCCGATGATGAGGCGGACGAGGGCGCGGGCATGATCGGTTCCATCGAGTTCGCATCGGCGACGCTTTACCGCTACGCGACCATCAACCTCGAACTGCTCAAGGAAAACCTGGGTTCCGAACAGGTGGCTGAGGAGGCCGTGAAGGTCTTCATCGACAGTTTCGTGCGTTCCATGCCCACCGGGAAGATCACCACTTTCGCGAACCGTACGTTGCCCGATGCGGTTCTGGTGCAGGTGCGTGACGATCAGCCGATCAACCTGGTCGGCGCCTTCGAGAGCCCCGTCGTGGCCGACCAGAAGGGTTTCGTCGAGCCGGCTGTGAAAGAATTCGTCGGTTTCGAGAAGGAACTGCGCGAGGGCAGTGGCCTGCTGCCCGAGAAGTCTTTCGTCGCCTGGACTGTCGCACGTGCCCAAGGGATCGGGGCCCTTGGGGAACGCGTCCCGCTGGTGGACCTGGGTGAGGCAACGGTCGCGGCGCTTCGGGACGCTCGATGAGCAAGGTCCTCGTACTCAGGCTGGCAGGCCCCATGCAGTCATGGGGCTCCTCCAGCCGTTTCACTCGACGCTCCACGGAGGCCTTTCCGACGAAGAGCGGCATTGTGGGACTGCTTGCAGCTGCTCAGGGGAGACGTCGCACTGACCCCATCGAGGATCTCGCGAATCTGAGGATGGCTGCGCGTGTGGATCAGCCCGGTGAGCTGCTGCGTGATTTTCACACGGCACACCGTGAAGGAACCCCCATGCCCCTCTCGGATCGTTTCTACCGGGCGGATGCGGTTTTCGTGGCATTCGTCGAGGGGCCGGCAGAGCTCATCGAGGGACTGGCCGAGGCCCTCCGACGACCGGTCTTCCCGCTTTATCTGGGAAGACGGTCCTGTCCTCCGACCATGCCTTTGTTCCTGCAGGTGCACGAGGGTAACGCGTGGGAGATCATCACTCAGCTGCCGTGGCAGGCTGCTCGTTTCTGGCAGCAGCAGAAGAAATGGGAAGAACACGTTTCCCTGCGGGTGGTGGCCGACAAGGGGATTCTCCCGGATGATGAGCCGTCATCGTCCTCCCACAGCCTGCAGGACGTGCCCGTGAGCTTTGACTCCACACGGCGCCTCTACGGGCTGCGTTCGGTTGATGAGACACGGGTGACGGTCCGCAATCCGCGATATGAAAAACCCAAGGAATCGCCGGTTCCTGTGTCCGGCGGTCATGATCCCATGGCGGTGATCTGATGTATCTCACACGTGTGTACCTGAACCCATATCGTCGCGGTTGCCGGCACCTGGTGTCGTCTCTCCAAAGGCTGCATGCGGCCGTTCTCGCCAGCTTCCCCCCGGGAGCTCTCCACACAGAAGGTGGGGGCAGGGTGCTGTGGCGGCTGGACAGGCCAAACGACAACCGCCGGGCCAGCAGAAGCGCAGACACGGATGTGAATCCTGGGCTCTGCCTCTACATTTCCTCGCCGGTGGCCCCCGATCCTGCTGCTCTCGTCGAACAGGCGGGATACGAGACCGAGGGAGGGGTTGTGGTGAAGAAACTCGACGATTTTCTGGCCACGTTGGAGGAAAACCAGGTGTGGGGGTTCCGCATCACGGTGAACCCGACCTATCGCCACACGGATGATGACGGTAGGAAGCGGATCCTGGGACACGTCACTGTGGCTCAGCAGACGCAGTGGTTGCTGGATCGCGCTGAGGCAAACGGTTTCCAGATCCCGATGTCTGCTGAGGTCGGAGGGGACCTGCCGGTTCTCGAAAACAAGGCAGGAGAACGAGTGGACGGAAGGAATCTGCTGGTTTCCTTGGTGGATCGACGTGTCGAGAACTTCGTCCGGGTGAAGGGCGAGGACAAACGCCCTGTCACTCTCAAGTTGGCGACCTTCCAGGGGACTCTCAAAGTGACCGATCCGCGGGCTTTGCGGTCGGCGCTCGCCAATGGAATCGGTAGGGCCAAGGGCTACGGCGCTGGCCTGTTGACGTTGGCACGGCCATGAGGGACATACCGGGAGCGCGGCCTCCGGCTCCGAAAGACCTGGTTCGGATCCGGGACCGCCTCACCTTCTTGTATGTGGAAAGGTGCACGGTGCATCGAGACTCCAACGCGATCACCGTGACTGACGCTAGAGGCGTGGCCCATGTTCCAGCGGCTGCGTTGTCCGTCTTGATGATCGGGCCGGGGGTACGTGTCACTCATAGTGCCATGTCTGTCCTGTCGGAGAGCGGCGCCACCACGGTGTGGGTGGGGGAGAATGGTGTGCGTTACTACGCTCACGGCGTTCCGCCGTCGAGGTCCTCCCGTTTGTTGGAGGCGCAGGCCAAGGCCGTGAGCGACCCGGTTCTGCGGGCTTCGGTAGCCAGACAGATGTATCTCATGCGGTTCCAGGGTGAGAACGTTGAAAACCTGAGTATTCAGCAGCTCCGGGGTCGTGAGGGAGCCCGGGTCAGGAGGCTGTATCGACGGAGCTCCAAACGTACCGGGGTGCCGTGGGACGGTCGCGAATACGATCCGAACAATTTCGATAATTCGTCTCTGATCAATCAAGCCTTGTCTGCATCAAATTCTGCGCTGTATGGGCTGATTCATGCAGTGATAGTTGCGCTGGGGTGCGCCCCGGGTTTGGGTTTTATCCATACCGGTAATTACCGTTCTTTCGTGTATGACATCGCTGATCTGTACAAGGCTGATCTCTCAATACCCGTTGCCTTTGATGTCGCCTTGGAGAACCCGGAGGTGGGAGTTGGTACCGAAGCCCGACGACGCATGCGGGATGCCATCAGGGAAAGCAGAATCCTGGAACAGGCTGTTCGCGACATCAAGGAGCTGCTGAGTAGGGGAGGTGCTTCTCCGGAGGATGATGATGAGGACCTGATCGTCGATGACCTGCATCTTTGGGATGATCTTCTGGGAACGGTTGCGGCCGGTGTCTCCTATGCCGAGTGGTGAGTGCTGATGGTTGTTTTGGTTCTGTCAGCTGTGCCGGATGGGTTGCGTGGTCACGTGACTCGGTGGTTGCTGCAGATCTCACCAGGCGTGTTCGTGGGTAATCTCAGCGCGCGGGTCCGGGAAAGGCTGTGGCAGATTGTTACCGAGACGATGGGAACCGGGCGGGCAATCATGGTGTTCCGCGCCAGGAACGAGCAAGGTATGTCCTTCCTGACATGGGGTGATCCATGGGTACCAGTCGATTACGAGGGGCTAACCCTGATGGTCCGCCCAGGCCCTTCAGGTGATGAGCCAGACGACTCACCCCGCCAGGAGGACGGTCGCCGCAGACGCGGGGCGAGTGACTTCGAGAAGCGGAGACGTGCGAGGAGGGGGTTCCCAAGATCCGACAGGTCCAGCTGATAAAATCCCTTGTCAACAAGTGTATTCCCCGCGAGAGCGGGGATGATCCGGAAACGGGAAATTCCGTTATCCTCCAAAAAGGGTATTCCCCGCGAGAGCGGGGATGATCCCTTCCAATACGTAAAGTGTGTCATGAGATTCAAGTATTCCCCGCGAGAGCGGGGATGATCCCACGACTGAAGTGATGATCCAACTGGATGTGTGGTATTCCCCGCGAGAGCGGGGATGATCCGATTGCAAGCATATTGCGCCGAACACCACCGAGGTATTCCCCGCGAGAGCGGGGATGATCCTAGCGTTTTTATAGATCTCGGTGCAGTTAGCTGGTATTCCCCGCGAGAGCGGGGATGATCCCTCAACTTGACAGGAACGGTATCGGTGTGCTAGGTATTCCCCGCGAGAGCGGGGATGATCCGTGGCAGCCAGAGACCAGGCACGCCGCCTATGGGTATTCCCCGCGAGAGCGGGGATGATCCCTAGGAGAGTGTCACTTCACAGCGCGCACCTTGGTATTCCCCGCGAGAGCGGGGATGATCCCAGGAGGGTGTCTAACTGGGTATGCACAGTTCTGTATTCCCCGCGAGAGCGGGGATGATCCCAATCCCGTTGGGATTTGGGGCCGTGCATTTGAGTATTCCCCGCGAGAGCGGGGATGATCCCAACGTCCGTCGGAAACCGCATGTACTTAGCACGTATTCCCCGCGAGAGCGGGGATGATCCCCCGCGTTCTGTTTCTCGCCAACGCCGTGAAGAGTATTCCCCGCGAGAGCGGGGATGATCCCTGGTGCCTTCGTTGACCCCACGCCAAGAAAAAGTATTCCCCGCGAGAGCGGGGATGATCCCCCCGACGCGGAAATCTTTTTCAGCCTGCAAACGTATTCCCCGCGAGAGCGGGGATGATCCGCGGCCTAGCGACAGGTCGCCTTGTCCGCATTGGTATTCCCCGCGAGAGCGGGGATGATCCCTGGCGGGGATCAATGTTCTCAGCCCTTGGGTGGTATTCCCCGCGAGAGCGGGGATGATCCCCCGTCCAGCCCGGTAGGCACAGATTGGCGGTTGTATTCCCCGCGAGAGCGGGGATGATCCCCGGAAGATCTATTCAAACTCCTCCCCACCGAAGTATTCCCCGCGAGAGCGGGGATGATCCTGAAAAGCGCCCCTAAATGGGCGGGCGTTGCCGGTATTCCCCGCGAGAGCGGGGATGATCCTTCGATATCTCTGAATGAACATTTCCTCGGTCTGTATTCCCCGCGAGAGCGGGGATGATCCCTTGCCGTAGAGACTGTTCAAGTGAAGCTTGGCGTATTCCCCGCGAGAGCGGGGATGATCCTATGTACGAGGGTGGGGATAATGTTTTGGATCAGTATTCCCCGCGAGAGCGGGGATGATCCCAGGCGTTTTGGATTATGGGCGGGTCGTCACTGGTATTCCCCGCGAGAGCGGGGATGATCCTTCATCATTCTTACCCTCCGTGGTACCTTCGCCGTATTCCCCGCGAGAGCGGGGATGATCCCCACGCCATTGGACATTTCAACCATGGTGATAGGTATTCCCCGCGAGAGCGGGGATGATCCGAAACCGTCCCTCTGCTCGTACTCCCTGAGCAAGTATTCCCCGCGAGAGCGGGGATGATCCCGTATAGGAATCGTTTTTGGTGAACGGCTGAACGTATTCCCCGCGAGAGCGGGGATGATCCAGGCACGCTGTGTTTCTTTGAGGATATCAATAAGTATTCCCCGCGAGAGCGGGGATGATCCATGAACATTTTGGATTGCTCATGTTGCTATGTCGTATTCCCCGCGAGAGCGGGGATGATCCCCCCTTGCCACATACGGGATTCGTTGGTTTCCAGTATTCCCCGCGAGAGCGGGGATGATCCTGAGCAGCGGTGTGTAGTCGAACGGCTTAGGGGGTATTCCCCGCGAGAGCGGGGATGATCCCAATCGGCAAAAACATTGGAACATGGACAGGTGGTATTCCCCGCGAGAGCGGGGATGATCCTGGGTGATCATGATGCATCCTTAGCAATTTCGAGTATTCCCCGCGAGAGCGGGGATGATCCTTCCCTGAAGTGGAATTCCGTATCAATGGAAATGTATTCCCCGCGAGAGCGGGGATGATCCACGTGATCGCCGGGGAACCCCACCCGACGAACTCGTATTCCCCGCGAGAGCGGGGATGATCCTCGCTATGCATGCGCCCGGGGTTTCGTTGCGAAGTATTCCCCGCGAGAGCGGGGATGATCCTTTCGATGAACAGTGCAATTTCTTCCTCGGACGGTATTCCCCGCGAGAGCGGGGATGATCCCTCAAAGAGGGGCGGCGCGTAAGGGTGGTGCGAGTATTCCCCGCGAGAGCGGGGATGATCCTTTCATTATACAGAGGAAGCAACGGTGGAAGAAGTATTCCCCGCGAGAGCGGGGATGATCCCGATTCGTATACGTTTCTTGACCGCCTGAACGCGTATTCCCCGCGAGAGCGGGGATGATCCCAGGGAAACAAGGGTGAATGGGGAGTTCGAGAGAGTATTCCCCGCGAGAGCGGGGATGATCCCGCTCCGGGCTGGACCCCGAAGCGCAAACCGACGTATTCCCCGCGAGAGCGGGGATGATCCGGCCCTGGCCATTAAGGCTATCGGCACCGTAGAGTATTCCCCGCGAGAGCGGGGATGATCCGTCTCGTTTTTTTGTGATGCCGAATCTGGAGCGGTATTCCCCGCGAGAGCGGGGATGATCCGGTGTTGTTTCCCGAGCCCCGATATGGGGATGAGTATTCCCCGCGAGAGCGGGGATGATCCGCGGACATGAAGCAGGCGTGGCGCAGCAGTGGCGTATTCCCCGCGAGAGCGGGGATGATCCCCCTCGTGGTTGTGTGAGGCCATCGAGGCCTCAGTATTCCCCGCGAGAGCGGGGATGATCCCGCGACCTGGATGAACAGCTGGTGAACGCGACCGTATTCCCCGCGAGAGCGGGGATGATCCAGCCCAGTTCACCGCCCAGATGCTCATGACCTCGTATTCCCCGCGAGAGCGGGGATGATCCGTACTACCGCGTCTCCGTGGTGGACACCGGCAAGTATTCCCCGCGAGAGCGGGGATGATCCCCCGTACTTCGGGGCTTTCTCCATCAATCCCGAGTATTCCCCGCGAGAGCGGGGATGATCCCAACTTTTTCTCCACTGTCGACCGAAACCAAGAGTATTCCCCGCGAGAGCGGGGATGATCCGAGGGTTGGAGCAGGTTGTCAAACCGACACCACGTATTCCCCGCGAGAGCGGGGATGATCCATAGTCAGCGGGCCTATCACCATTAACAGGCTGGTATTCCCCGCGAGAGCGGGGATGATCCCTCGCGACGTTATGCCGCAGATCTTATTGCGAAGTATTCCCCGCGAGAGCGGGGATGATCCAGGGTCGGACGGCGGTATTGGTGATGCTGCGCAGTATTCCCCGCGAGAGCGGGGATGATCCCAGTGAATAAGTATTCGTGTCGGCGAATAATCGGTATTCCCCGCGAGAGCGGGGATGATCCCGTCGCCGTCGGCGGGCTTGTCTCCGCTAATGTGTATTCCCCGCGAGAGCGGGGATGATCCATATTCGGTCGGAATGAACACCGAGTGGTTCTTGTATTCCCCGCGAGAGCGGGGATGATCCCGATCCCGATGGTTCCGACACCCCCCGCTACTGGGTATTCCCCGCGAGAGCGGGGATGATCCCCCCCATTCCCACGGCTCCGCCTTGCGTCTTTTGTATTCCCCGCGAGAGCGGGGATGATCCGAGCGCGAACCGGTCGTTGAGTTCGGCCAGGAGGTATTCCCCGCGAGAGCGGGGATGATCCCGCAGCAAGCTCCCGCTTGATCTCCAGCAACCTGTATTCCCCGCGAGAGCGGGGATGATCCCCACGATCCGGCACTGCTGCGGCTGCCCGGCCTGTATTCCCCGCGAGAGCGGGGATGATCCTTCTGTGTACCTCGACGATGCCCCGGACGTGCCGTATTCCCCGCGAGAGCGGGGATGATCCGGGGTTAGGACAAGCAGAACCCCACCAGCAGATGTATTCCCCGCGAGAGCGGGGATGATCCGACCGCTGTGATCCACTCTATGTTTTGGAGAACGTATTCCCCGCGAGAGCGGGGATGATCCAGGTGACCGTCGTGCGCGACGGCCACCGGATCCGTATTCCCCGCGAGAGCGGGGATGATCCGCCGCCGACGCGCTCGTCGCCTACCGCGAGGAGGTATTCCCCGCGAGAGCGGGGATGATCCGGTGCTCTGGTCACTCCGCGCCGTGCCGAAATGGTATTCCCCGCGAGAGCGGGGATGATCCGGTCCCGTCGCTGCCGAGGGTTGCCTGCCAAAGGTATTCCCCGCGAGAGCGGGGATGATCCCCCTGGCTGCGCAGGTCCGGAAAGGGGAGCTCAGTATTCCCCGCGAGAGCGGGGATGATCCTGCGTGCCGGATCAAGGCCCAGTCAGCCGCCACGTATTCCCCGCGAGAGCGGGGATGATCCGTGAATGTCCTCGGTGACGCTTCGGGGGAGGCCGTATTCCCCGCGAGAGCGGGGATGATCCGGTGCCGTTTATTGTGGTGTATGTTCACGACAAGTATTCCCCGCGAGAGCGGGGATGATCCCTTTCTTACCACCGAACACGGCGCCATCATACAGTATTCCCCGCGAGAGCGGGGATGATCCAACACCCCGGTCTGCTCGGCCCTGAGGAGTACGGTATTCCCCGCGAGAGCGGGGATGATCCCCTTTCGGCGCCAGGGCCAATATCGAATTCGGTGTATTCCCCGCGAGAGCGGGGATGATCCCCACGCAATTGAGGGTGTCATCCCATGCGGCTGGTATTCCCCGCGAGAGCGGGGATGATCCATGGAGCAGGCGCACCCCGTGGTGTTCGATGTCGTATTCCCCGCGAGAGCGGGGATGATCCTTCCCGGCGCCATGCGGTGGACCTCATTGGCCAGTATTCCCCGCGAGAGCGGGGATGATCCCTTGCCAGCCCTGATCGTGGCGTCGGGACCAGCGTATTCCCCGCGAGAGCGGGGATGATCCAGCGCCCATGGCGCCCCTCGGGCCGCTGTGGCCGTATTCCCCGCGAGAGCGGGGATGATCCCTGTGACCCGGGCACGGCGATGCGCTGGAGTGAGTATTCCCCGCGAGAGCGGGGATGATCCCAATATCGGGCGGGCTGGGGGCGCTTCGGATAGGTATTCCCCGCGAGAGCGGGGATGATCCCAAACCAAAGAAGGAGCAAACCATCATGACCAAGTATTCCCCGCGAGAGCGGGGATGATCCCGCGGGTGGTGAATATGCAAGTAGTAAGCAAAAGTATTCCCCGCGAGAGCGGGGATGATCCATGGTCTCCCATGCTGAGATACATGGCGTTGTGGTATTCCCCGCGAGAGCGGGGATGATCCTGGTACGATTATTCGCGCCTGCTCTCCCACAACGTATTCCCCGCGAGAGCGGGGATGATCCTGCCGCTAAAAGGAGCGGGCTGGATCCTGAAGCGTATTCCCCGCGAGAGCGGGGATGATCCCGTTCAGTCAGGCGTGCTGGCACGTCTGTTGGCGTATTCCCCGCGAGAGCGGGGATGATCCCTGCACGAGTCGTCCTAGTATGCCGTTCACACGGTATTCCCCGCGAGAGCGGGGATGATCCTTTCATCAGGGCTGGCATTGCAATCAGGGCAAGGTATTCCCCGCGAGAGCGGGGATGATCCCCCGGATGTCACGTCACGCAAACCGGTACTTCAGTATTCCCCGCGAGAGCGGGGATGATCCGAAATATGGGTATACTCCGGTGACGGTAAAATAGTATTCCCCGCGAGAGCGGGGATGATCCCGCCGCCAAACGTTCAGGATTGGACCCTGAAGCGTATTCCCCGCGAGAGCGGGGATGATCCTAGATCCGTCGAAGCCGATCCAATTCGTACCATGTATTCCCCGCGAGAGCGGGGATGATCCTCGCAGTGTTATGCCAGTGCCAGCGTTTTCTACGTATTCCCCGCGAGAGCGGGGATGATCCTTAGTTTAACGGCAACATAGTCATAAGTGTCATGTATTCCCCGCGAGAGCGGGGATGATCCCACTGTTACTTTGGCAGCTAAGCACCCATCTTAGTATTCCCCGCGAGAGCGGGGATGATCCTTCCGCCAAATGAAAATCCCGGCTGGTGGTCATGTATTCCCCGCGAGAGCGGGGATGATCCCCGAGCAGCTCGGGACAATGCCCCGAGTAGTTAGTATTCCCCGCGAGAGCGGGGATGATCCCAGGTAGGCCACGTGTTACCGGGTCAGTTCTTAGTATTCCCCGCGAGAGCGGGGATGATCCTAATGGTCGCACCGTCAATGGCGGAGTGGCATAGTATTCCCCGCGAGAGCGGGGATGATCCCTAGGGGTGTGCTGTGAGGTTTGTGCTACATGGGTATTCCCCGCGAGAGCGGGGATGATCCCAACCAGCTCGTCACTCTTCCCCTCCGTGGTGCGTATTCCCCGCGAGAGCGGGGATGATCCGTTTTGTGGTCGTGTCACTAGTTACCCGCGCTTGTATTCCCCGCGAGAGCGGGGATGATCCCCCCGCGCGCGTCCCCACCATTGCGTTGTCGTAGTATTCCCCGCGAGAGCGGGGATGATCCTCGCGGGGATGGTATTCGCGGCATTGGCATGCGGTATTCCCCGCGAGAGCGGGGATGATCCCGGCGCCGTTTCCAGACGCCGGGCAATGACTACGTATTCCCCGCGAGAGCGGGGATGATCCTCCCATACAGAGTAGTAGTAATCCCTAAGGAGAGTATTCCCCGCGAGAGCGGGGATGATCCCATTTGTCTACTTCGTATTTCGTAGATCAGACAGTATTCCCCGCGAGAGCGGGGATGATCCGTGCACTCCGCGCGATTCCACGAATGTGCAAGAGTATTCCCCGCGAGAGCGGGGATGATCCTCGGGTACATCACCTGATGATTGCGGTGATGAAGTATTCCCCGCGAGAGCGGGGATGATCCCTGCACTGAAATTTACAAAAACGCTATTAGAGGGTATTCCCCGCGAGAGCGGGGATGATCCGGTGCGTGCGGTGCGGATCATCAGGGCGGCCCAGTATTCCCCGCGAGAGCGGGGATGATCCGTATTAGGGATTTTTACATCTACGTTGCCGTTGGTATTCCCCGCGAGAGCGGGGATGATCCGTCGACCGAGACGATGTAGGGGCCGAACTCGGGGTATTCCCCGCGAGAGCGGGGATGATCCGTTTGGCTATGGTGAGATTACCGTTTTTGGCAAGTATTCCCCGCGAGAGCGGGGATGATCCTTTTGGTGCCCCGGTTTTCCTGATCTCCGGTCCGTATTCCCCGCGAGAGCGGGGATGATCCCATAGGCGTTAGCCATGCCCTGAATGCCAGAAAGTATTCCCCGCGAGAGCGGGGATGATCCCACAACTACGTGGCCACTGAAGTTCGCGGGGCCGTATTCCCCGCGAGAGCGGGGATGATCCTGTTCTCATACGCCTCAGTACGAACAATCTCGCGTATTCCCCGCGAGAGCGGGGATGATCCTGTTGTGGGCGTTATCCGGAACACCCGGCCCGGGTATTCCCCGCGAGAGCGGGGATGATCCTGGCTCGCTTCAGGTGGGAACTGCCCGAGGGCTGTATTCCCCGCGAGAGCGGGGATGATCCCGCGGGTAGTGAATATGCAAGTGGTAAGCAAAAGTATTCCCCGCGAGAGCGGGGATGATCCGACGTGTACTACCCACAAACTGGCGTGGGAGCTGTATTCCCCGCGAGAGCGGGGATGATCCGAGCTACGCCTATCGCGCCACCCCCACTCCTGGGTATTCCCCGCGAGAGCGGGGATGATCCGGTCGCTGCACCCGCCTACCAAAGACCAAGACCGTATTCCCCGCGAGAGCGGGGATGATCCGGGCGGACCGGCCTCGGCGACCTGGTCGCAGAAGTATTCCCCGCGAGAGCGGGGATGATCCGGCAACTCTCCGGCTGTCCCACTCCCCGCCGGCGTATTCCCCGCGAGAGCGGGGATGATCCGTGGTGAAGAGGGTGGTGAATGATGGCGTATTTGTATTCCCCGCGAGAGCGGGGATGATCCGGAGAAATAAATATGAGCGAGAAGACAGAGCGCGTATTCCCCGCGAGAGCGGGGATGATCCTAAACACAACGACCTCATTACGCTGATACAAAAGTATTCCCCGCGAGAGCGGGGATGATCCCCTGACGCCCCATATCGCGGCCACTTGGATAGGGTATTCCCCGCGAGAGCGGGGATGATCCGGGCTCATCGATCTCACCCGGATACTCACCGCTGTATTCCCCGCGAGAGCGGGGATGATCCCTCCAGCCAGCCCGCAACGCAGCATGGTAAGCCGTATTCCCCGCGAGAGCGGGGATGATCCGCTCCCCACCACAGGCGGGTTTGCTCGGGCCAAGTATTCCCCGCGAGAGCGGGGATGATCCTACGACGGATTCATAGTGGTGCATATCATCCGGGTATTCCCCGCGAGAGCGGGGATGATCCCCGCATTGTGAGAGAGCAGGCGCGAATAATCGTGTATTCCCCGCGAGAGCGGGGATGATCCCTCTGATGCTCGCCCGGATAGGTCTGGCACGCAGTATTCCCCGCGAGAGCGGGGATGATCCCATCACGGTCTTCCCATTGTAGGAAGTGAGAGTGGTATTCCCCGCGAGAGCGGGGATGATCCCGGGAAGTTGTGGCCCACAGTGGCCACCACATTGTATTCCCCGCGAGAGCGGGGATGATCCGTTGGCGATTCTGTCAAATCGTGGAATAAGTATGTATTCCCCGCGAGAGCGGGGATGATCCGCCTGGCCCCTGAAGCCGCATGGAGTGGATGGAGTATTCCCCGCGAGAGCGGGGATGATCCCGCCCAAGACCGAGCGCCGGCACGGCTCCCGGAGTATTCCCCGCGAGAGCGGGGATGATCCATGGCGTAATCAGCGTAATCTGTTCCGGCAATAAGTATTCCCCGCGAGAGCGGGGATGATCCTCGGAGCTGTTGAAAGGCTGTGGTGATGGTATCGTATTCCCCGCGAGAGCGGGGATGATCCCCGGATTCGCAACATGGCGCAGAGGATTTGGAAAGTATTCCCCGCGAGAGCGGGGATGATCCTGAGCCGCCGACTTTCTGGAATCCGAGGGCGGCGTATTCCCCGCGAGAGCGGGGATGATCCTCGCTGACGCGGCCCGGCGGTGGGCTTTGCGGAGTATTCCCCGCGAGAGCGGGGATGATCCGCGCGACGCGTGGCGGCAGGTTGCCGAGGACCTGTATTCCCCGCGAGAGCGGGGATGATCCGTTTTCCTGTCCTCCGACAAGGGGAACGTTGACGTATTCCCCGCGAGAGCGGGGATGATCCTTTCGGACACGAGGAACGCAAAATCCTCGAGCAGTATTCCCCGCGAGAGCGGGGATGATCCGACGGCCGCCACGTGTATCCATGATCACAGTATGTATTCCCCGCGAGAGCGGGGATGATCCCTCCTTGTCGCCTACGACGCCCCCGGGACCTGTGTATTCCCCGCGAGAGCGGGGATGATCCGCTCCCACTCCCACGCCCGGGGGAAACGGGCTCGTATTCCCCGCGAGAGCGGGGATGATCCCAAGAGCCGGCCATGGTTAACGAACGACCCCGCGTATTCCCCGCGAGAGCGGGGATGATCCCTGCATGAGGTGCTGCCGTTTGACTCGGATGGTGTATTCCCCGCGAGAGCGGGGATGATCCGCCGCCAACAACCCCAACCGACGGGCAGCGGCAGTATTCCCCGCGAGAGCGGGGATGATCCCTCTGGTCGGATGACCGGCCCTGAGCCGGGCCTGTATTCCCCGCGAGAGCGGGGATGATCCTGACGAGCGACAACCGACTTCGGCACACCCAAAGTATTCCCCGCGAGAGCGGGGATGATCCTCCCGAACCCTTGATTGGCGTGTTCCAGGAATGGTATTCCCCGCGAGAGCGGGGATGATCCCACCTACCCGGCAGGGCATAGCTTTTGGCTCATGTATTCCCCGCGAGAGCGGGGATGATCCCTCAACCGGCCCCAGCGGTGCCCCATCACGCCGGTATTCCCCGCGAGAGCGGGGATGATCCCTGGAAGGGGAAGACCTCACCGCCCTCACCGAAGTATTCCCCGCGAGAGCGGGGATGATCCATGGGCGGGGAAAGTGCAAGCAACTACGCTAGGGTATTCCCCGCGAGAGCGGGGATGATCCCTCGCCCAGGTGTTGGGGGTGAAACCTTCCCGGGTATTCCCCGCGAGAGCGGGGATGATCCTGGCGCCTCGGACCCGCCACCACCACCGTTTCGGTATTCCCCGCGAGAGCGGGGATGATCCTCACCACGCGGCTGATTCCGATGCCGAAGCGTGGTATTCCCCGCGAGAGCGGGGATGATCCTAAGATTCCTCTGGCATTTCATCAAGGATCTCAGTATTCCCCGCGAGAGCGGGGATGATCCTAAGGTCGATACGGTCATAGGATGGGTGCTTAGGTATTCCCCGCGAGAGCGGGGATGATCCGGCTAAGACACGCCCATATGATCACCAGCGTAAGTATTCCCCGCGAGAGCGGGGATGATCCGAACCTGCTCAAGGAAGCGCGAAGAGCACCCCTGTATTCCCCGCGAGAGCGGGGATGATCCGGCTCCTGCCCGAGGAAGCGACCTAGTGATGAGGTATTCCCCGCGAGAGCGGGGATGATCCTTCGGGCTTGAGCAGGGTCTTGTCTTCGTCGGTGTATTCCCCGCGAGAGCGGGGATGATCCGGAGCCGGTGAAGATCGTGGTCACCGATGAGGTGTATTCCCCGCGAGAGCGGGGATGATCCCGCAACGGCCACAACCTCCTTGGAGTCCAATGGGTATTCCCCGCGAGAGCGGGGATGATCCGGTCGGTGAGACTGGCCAACTGCTGGGTGATGTGTATTCCCCGCGAGAGCGGGGATGATCCTGACTTGCTGGTGGGAGCGGAGATGGCCCATCTGCATTCCCCGCGAGAGCGAAAATAATCCCTATAATGGAGAATTATCTCAGCTCTTTCGAGTTTCTCTTGTGGGAGTCTGATTACTTATCCAGCTGGAGAGAGAACCGAATAGGGAAGGTGGAGGCAACTTGTGATTTGGTAGGGCCTTGCCCTCGGTGTCCAATTTCGATTGGCGAAGTATCGGGAAGATTTTCTGTGAGTCGGGGGTGTTCGTGAGATTGCTTATAGTCATTTGAACCCCTATCCAGGTGGAGTTGCTGGTGGCTGTAAAATGTCTTGCAGGGGTCAAGTTTAATCTGTTTAAATGTTTGCTGGCTGCTATCCGTATCTTGGGTGATTTCTGAAGTTTTTTGAAAGGGTTTTTGATGGCTGGAGCCTTTGGTGCGTGTGGATTATAAATCGGATGGGGCGGTGGCGGGAGTTGGGTGCTGAACTCGTGGGTTATTTGATATCCGATAGCATCCTGTGTAGTCGGGATTGGTCTCGTCACGTGCTGACGGATGGTTTTAAAGGAGTGCTTGGTGTCTGGCTCCCTTGGTGTTCAGCCCACGACCGTTCGGTGGCGGCTGGAACCCACCGCCCCCTTCCGTGTCGAGGATGGCATTCTCGCTGCCCACGGGCTTCGGGGACGCATCCTCGGCACCAAAAAGGAAAACACGGACCTGCGGGAGCAGGGCAGCGGGATCGAAGCGCTGGCCGGACACCACGACGCTTTCGGTGACGGCCCTCAGCATCGGCATGCCCACTGGCTCTGGCTGCCGACTCTGGGGGCCGGCGGTGAGCTGACGGGGCAGGTGGAGGATCTGGTGCTGTGGGTGCCCGATGGAATACCCGCCGACACGCTTGCCCGGCTGGCCGGGGCGAGATACCTGCCGCGCTGGAGCAACGCACCCAAGGGGTATCGCTCCGGAGCTGAACTGCACCTGCAGCTGATGGGACCCGTCG
>ERZ773022.797-NODE-797-length-23357-cov-9.285426_pt1 | contig 23357 bp, 18 predicted proteins | sample MGYA00580839_ERZ773022 | MGnify/ENA primary metagenome ERZ773022 (study PRJEB29015, sample SAMEA2738020) | human oral metagenome | biome: human oral; feature: human-associated habitat; material: dental | place: China | collected 2044 ... | reverse complement strand
CGCCCTCGGCGCGAACGGTTATGTTACGCGCCGGGCCGGGCCGCGTCAATGGAAAGTTTCGGATCGAGGGAAATTTCTTTCGATCCGTTGCACTACCTGAATATCATGCCAGGTAAACCGCTTATAAAGAGCTTATGGACATCCTCCATAAACTCTTACCCGGGAAAGACCGCATCGAATATGCGCTTGTCGCCAGAGAGCATCGCCGATCGCCCTCTCCCCCTTCATGAGAATCTCGCCCCCCTGAAATAAGGAGACGCTCAGGCGAGCCCGGTTCGGCCGAAACGAACGAAAGCCGCCCCCAGACATAGGAGCGGCTTTCGCATATATCGGCAAGCCTTGTTAGATCCTGAACCCCAGCAAGCCTCGCTCCATGGAAGCGCCGTTCGAAATCAGCACAGGCGCACAGACTGCAGGCCTCATGCGCTCTGCCGTTTCAAAACCCCGCCTATAGCCGTCACCCAGGACGCGACAACGAGGTCGATGGGCCTTCGATGGGATGGGCGACGGCTATTTCCAGATGCCTACACGAAGACGATGGGCAGCGCGGCAAGCACGACAAGCAGACGCAGCATGAATCCGCCGACGAGCACGCCGCATTCGCTCGCGTACTCGAGCGCGACCGAGGACTGGGACCCTTCGGATGCACGCAAGGCGTTCGCGCCGATCAGGAGCGGCATGAGCAGCCCGACGAGGACGAGCCCGATCCAGAACATTCCCGCGAACCCGCCGGTCAGCATGGATTGGATCGATGCGGCGCCTTGGGGGTCTCCCGACGCCACGATGATGAACATGACGACGAGCGCGATGATTTCCGCAGCACCGAGGACGACGTGGCCCTTCTTGAGATCGAACATCTTCTCGATGTTCTCGCGATCAAGGATGAGCCCGCATAGGTTCACTGCGGCAAGGCCGCTCGCCAGGGCCGAGATCACGAAGAGCACCGGCAGGATCGCGTTGTTCCACAGCGGATACGCATCGACGACGCCCAACAGGAAGCCTGTGTAGGCGGCCACAGCGAACGCGAACACGTCGCCGATGACGGTCAGCCAGCGAGGAACGTCCTTCTTCAGAAGTTCGAGCACGGCCTCGATGAGGGCGACGGGCATGAACACGCAGATGAAGTACACGCCGAGCGTCATGACCGATCCCGGATTCATGACCAGGAAGATGAAACGCAACGGGTTATGCAGGCCCGCCTCGGCGTCTACCATGAGCATGACAAGACCGATGCCGATGAAGATCGGGGCGAGGATGCGGCCGGCCACGCGCATGCGCACCGCATCGGGATATTTCCGCTCGATGTAGGCGGAAGCCAGGAACGCACCGGCCGATGCGCCGGCAAGGAACAGATATATGGCGATAAGGGGTCCCCACACCATCTCGATCACCTCACGTAGAAAATCTTGGACTTGGTCAGGTCTCCCGCAATGGGCAGGGCGTTCGTCTTGGCAATGGCCTTCGAGATCTCGGATTCAGGATCGTCGAGGTCGCCGAAGACGCGCGCGCCGGTCACGCAGGTTCCGACGCAGGCGGGACTTCCGACCTGGCCGTCGTGATAGCAGAAGCGGCATTTCTCGATGATGCCGGTCGCTTCGATCTGGATGCGCGAGCCGTAGGGACAGGCGGCCATGCAGTATTTGCAGCCGATGCAGCGCTCGGGGTCGACCAGGACGACGCCGTCGTCGGTCGTGTACGTGGCATGTGTCGGGCAGACCTTCTGGCACGGTGCGTCTTCGCAATGCATGCATTGGGAAGGCACGACCTCGGCATGGACGCTGGGATACGTGCCGCGCTCGAGCATGTCGTATTTGATGAACGTCTCTTCAGGCTCAAGCTCGTTTTTCATCTGGCACGCAAGACGGCAGGCGAAGCAGCCGACGCAGCGCTTGGTGTTGATGAGCATTCCGTAGCGTGTCATTTACTTCTCCACCTTCTTCAACGTGAGCGTGAATTCCTGGCTCATGCACGAACCGACGGCAGGCTCGGCCTGCAGCGGAGCGAACTGCATCGGGTTGACGCCGTAGCCGTATGCAAGCGTCAGGTAGGTGGATTCTCCGCCGTAATGCGTGGGCATATACAGGACGCCGGGACGCACGCGTTCGGTCACATGTGCGGCGACCTGCGCGGTGTAGTTCTCGTTGGAGAGCTCGACCATGTCGCCTTCCTTGATGCCGAGCTTCTCGGCATCGGATGCAGCGACCCAGACGCGTTCCATGTCGTATTCGCGAGAAATGGCGTTCAGCGATGGAATGTTGCGGGTCATGGTATGCGAGTGGATGCTCTGCTTGCCGCCTGCGAAGAAGAACTGCCCCTCTTCAGGCCAGGTCTTGCGCGGGATATAGCCGATCACCGGATTGAGCCCGGCGTTGCCGACCTTTTCGCTGGAAAGCTCGATCTTGCCTGACGGCGTCTTGAATTTAGGTACGCCGTACTCGAAAGAGCTCTCGAGCTGGACGATGCCCTTCTCACGCACCTCCGCCATCGACGTGCCGACGGTGGCGAGCTGCGCCTCGGAAAGCTCATCGACCGTGAACGGGAAGTACTCCCCTTTGCCGCATGCCTTCGCGATATCGACGAAGATCTCGTCGCCGGGACGCGTGTCGGGATGGATGATGTCGAGCGCCTGGAAGCGCATGGCGACGAGATGCTTCTTGCCGCCGATGAACTCAGGAACCTCGGTGCGTTCGAGATAGGTGCATTCGGGCAGGACGTAATCGCACTCGAGCGCTGTTTCGCTCATCTGGATGTCGATGCAGACCTTGAGGTCTACCTTCTGCAGGCCTTCGTGCCACTTGGCCGGGTTGCTGTATCCGTGCACAGGATTGGAGTTATAGAAGAACATGGCATGCACGTCGCCTGCAAGCGCGTGCTCGAGCAGGGCGACGTTGCTGCCCATCGCGTCGAGCACGAGCGGATAATCGGCGTCGCCGATGCGCTTGGCCTCCACTTTCGGAATGGAAGGGAACTTCTCCTGATCGAGCTTGCCCGCCTTCGGCGAGGAGGTGATGAGCGCGCCGCCCTTGGCGCCCCAGGCTCCGAGCAGGGTGTTCACGGCTGCGACGGCGCGTGCGGTTTCATACGAGTTCTGGTGCGCGCATCCGAACGCCGCGCGCCAGGAGGGCTCGACGGCGGCCGCAGGCTTCGCAGCGGCCATGGCCTTGGCGATCTCGGTGATGCGGTCGGCGGAGATGCCGCAGATGTCGGCAGCCCATTCGGGCGTGTACTGCATGACCTCTTCGGCGAATTCCTCGAACCCGACGGTGTTCTCCTCGACGAAATCGGCATCGTAGAGATCGTTGGCCACAAGCACGTTGCAGATCGCCAGCAGCAGCGCGATATCGGTGCCCGGAATGATCGGAAGCCAATCGTCGGCGAAGATGCAGCTGTTGTTCAGGCGCGGATCGACCATGATGATGCGCGCGGAGCCTTCGGCGGCGTCCGCCAGGCTCTTGACCGACGAAGGACGCAGGCCGTCGCCGTAGCTGCGTCCGATGAACATGACGACCTTCGCCTTGGCGAAATCGATGGAGTATTTCGCCGCGCCGATGGTGTCGGCGAGGCCGCCCTCTTTCGAGAGGTTGCAGGCCGCACCATGCGTATAGATGTTGTTCGACCCGAGCGCATGGATGAGCATCTTCGAGTAGGTCTTGCCCGTCGGGCGCGGATCCTGCACGATCGCGATCGTCTCTGCGCCGTGCTCGGCGGTGATGGCCTTGATGCGCTCCCCGATGGCCGCAAGCGCATCGTCCCAGGAAACAGGTTCGAACGTGCCGTCCTCCAGACGATGCAGAGGCTCGGTGATACGCTCTTCGGCATACGCGAACTGCGCGACGCCATGGCCGCGCCCGCACAGCATGCCCTTGGAATACGGATGATCCTTGTTACCCTCGAGCGTCCAGAGCTTGCCATCGACGACATTGGCCCACAGGCCGCACTTGCTCGAGCACCCGTTGCACATCGACGGCGTGGATACGACCTCGCCGCCCCCTCGCTCTTCAGCCGCGTCCGCGCGCCACGCCGCGATCGACGAGAATCCCGTCGCAGCGAATGCCGCAGTCGCAGCCGTAGCGCCTAGGAACTTCCGGCGCGTCACGTTGTATTGCATGCGTGCTCCCTTCCCCCAATAGTTCCTTGCCGACCGCTTCCCCGCGGCGGCGGTGTTCTGCAATGCTTTACGAAGGCATGCCCGCCTCTGCGAGCGAAGCCTCCAGGTAAGCCTCGATGAGCGAAAGCGCGGCGTCTGCGAAGGCCGCGCCGGTCGCGCATGATTCTCGAGCCTGATCGGACAGGCGTCGATCGATTCCCGTAGCCGCACGAACCCCGAGAAGGCGCGCGCGATACCCGGCGATCCAGGAAAGATGATCGGCAGCGAACCGAGCTGCGGCCGAGGCATTGCCCGCTTCGACGAACAGGCAGAAGACCTCGAGTTCGATCGTCAGATGGTCAGGCATCGATTTGAATGCCTCGGGCGCTTCGACGGCCAGGTCGCTCAGGACGACCGACATATGGCGCGCCGGCTCGTTGAGATAGGTGCGAAGGTTCTTTGCCGAGGTCTCGCCGTCGTAGCCGCGCATCGTATAGAGAGATTCGATGGGCAGGACCGCATGCGGCATCCCTGCGACGAATGACTCGCGTATGAACGCCTGCATATCGCCGAGAGCCGCCGTCTCGAACGGCTCGATCGAATCCTCGTTCCACCCGATGCCGCGCGCCAGACGCACGATGGCCGCACGGTCGTCTTCGAACGCCGCAGCGGACGCATCCATCCATCCGCGCGCGAAGAGACCGTCGGCAAGCGCATGCAGCGCAGCCGGTCCATATGCGAGCGATTCGTCGTCGTGCACGCCTTCGCACGCATCGCATGCGTCGGTCGTGGCTTTCAGAACGGCAGTTTCCCCCATGCCGATTCCTTCCCCCGTACCCATGAATTGCATCTTAGGGGCATCCATATGCCTCGCGAATCCGCAAGAACTGATGATTGCGCTAATGAACTGGGAATATAAAAGCTCTGAGGTCGAATATCATTAGAAACTGATGAGAACCTTCTTGAGATATGCGGCGTACAGGCCACATCGGGATGCGCCGTCATACGCCCGTTTTCGAGCCTCCGGGAGGAGAGTTGGGTATACTCGATAGCTGCATCGGCGCGGGGGAAGCGCCGGCATACCTTCAGGGGAGAACAATGACTCACGTTCAAAGCAGCACGACGGACGGCCGAAAAGCCGACAGTCGCAGGCTCTGGTCGGCATTCCGCGCGCGCTATCTCGGACTCGCCGTGTTCTGGGCATGCAGCATGCTGACGTTCCGCAGCTCCATCACGCTTTCCGGGCAGGCGCAGACGCCGGAGATGTCGACGGTGGTCGTGCTCGTCTCGTTTCTTGCGAACGCGACGGTGCTGCTTATAGGATCGATGCTGTTGCAGCGCGATCCCGACCGCATCAGACGCGTGCCCTGGTACGTCTTTCCTGCGCTTATCATGGTAGGCCTGGTGTTGCTCTGCGTCGCGGGGCAGCTGTCCGACACGATCTCGATGGTCGCATTCGTGCTCACAGGCGCCGTCATGACCGGCATGGGATACGGCTTCTTCTGGGGAAGCTGGGCCCAGGTGCTCGGCAGCCTGAAGCCGTCGCAGACCGGCGTGTACGCCGTCATCATCTTCTTCGTGAGCGCACTGATCTTCGTCACGGTTTCGACGATCACGTCGCGTTTCCATGTACCGTCTCTGCCCATCATGGAGCTGCTGACCGTCGTCGCAAGCGTATGCCTCTGGAAGTCGGTCAACGACCGCGACTTCGCCGCCATACGCGTGTCGACCGACCCGCGCCGCACGCTCGCGGCGCTCATATCGATCATGCCCCTCGTCACCGTCGGCATGGTCATATCGTTCTTCTTCGGGTTCGTCTGGGAAATGACCGTGATGTCCATGCGGTCGGCCGACGCCGCGCACTTCCTGCCTATGTTCGCGAACTGCATCGCCGCCGTGATCCTCATCGTCATCATCGCGGTGACGCATCGACGCTTCGAGCCGACGCGCATCTTCCTCGTCATCATCCCGGCCATCGCGCTGCTTTTCATCGCATTCCCATTCTTCTTCGACACGCGCCCCGTGCTCATCAACGTGGCCATGACCGTGTGCTACGGCATGTTCGACGTCATCCTGTGGTATTCGGTCGCGACGGCGGCCTATGACTTTTCGACGTCGGGATACGTGGTCGGCGGCGTGGCGCGCAGCGCATCGATCGTTTCGCGCCTGACCGGCATCTGCATCGGATATCTGGTCATGAAGAGCATGGATGCGGCATCGAGCAGCATGATCGTGATCTCGGCAGGGGCGCTGTACCTCCTTGCCGTCATCGCCGTGCTGTATGCGATCGGACGCACGGGAACCTTCACGCTGACGTTCGGAAAGAGCGGTGCCGGGCGCGCCATACGGGTCGCTTATGCGGACGATTTCCTGCACGACCGGAAACGCGATGACGAGGGCGCAGGAGACATAGCCGTATCCGAAGGCGCCGAGGACCCGAGCATGAGCGTATCCGCAGCACGATGCGCCGCGTGCGCATTCGTCTCGTCCGAACGTACCGAAGGCATCGCACGCCAAGGGGCTGAGCCGGGTGCGGCCATGCCGACCGAAGAACATGCATCCGAACCGACCGGGACGGTTTCGGAGAACGTCGAGACCCTCCCCGCCGAAGAGGACCTGTACGGATCGTTCGCCGATGACTTCGGCCTCACGAGACGCGAAGCCGAAATCCTTCCCTATCTGCATCGAGGACGCTCGGCACGCGTGATCGCCTCATCGCTTTACGTAGCCGAAAGCACCGTGCGCACGCACATCCGCCATATTCTCGAGAAGACCGGGCAGCATTCCAAGCAGGAGCTCATCGACTTCATGGAATCGCACGCGCAGGATTAGACGCCTAAGGCTCTCTATCCGGTTCTTCCTGCGTCTTGCGCCGGTCCCTCAGCTTGAGGAATTCTTCGAGAACGCGAGCGGATTCCTCGTCTTCCTTCTCTTGCTGTTCCCGATTGAGACGCAGGTCATCCACGATCTTGCCGTTGTCGGCAATGAGGGCGTACAGGAAGCTGCCTGCGAGGAGCCCGACTCCTCCGCCGCGCGCCAGGATGAAGCCGGCGATCATGCCGGCAAGGCCTTGGTCGGTCTTATCGCGGCACAGGTCGAAGAAGATCTGGGTGCACACGAAGCCTTGGATGCAGAGGACGGTCACGAGAATGGCGCCGGACGCAGCGGCGGCCGCTTCGTACACCGGATACAGAAACATGCCGAGTCCCGTGAAAATGATGTTGGTGCCCGATCCGTCGTAGATCGAATCCATGCCACGGCGGCCGTCCTGCTTGTACCGCTGATAGGTGGCAACGCAGTAAGGCGCGCTCAGCGGTCCGGCAAGCGCCGGATACGGCGCGAAGAAACCCAAAAGAAGGTTCCTGATGCCGCAGATGACATTCGTGCGATTCGAATCGAATTCGATGAACTCGTCTTCGCGCAGCGCCTGAAGACCCAACTGCTTCACGGTGATGAAATCGCCGTACGCGATAACCCAGGCGATGATCGCGATCGGAGCCGCATGCAGCCAGGTATGCAGATCGGGAAAGCCGATGAAGAAGGGAGAGACCTGCATGAACATATGCCCGAAATCGGGGACCTTGACGATCTGGCCGGAGAATTCGTACTTGAATTCGCCGGTCATGCCGCCGACGACGATGAGCGCGACGACGGCGAAAAGGAAGCTGTAGTTGCCCAGGAAGCGCACGATCTTGTTCGTGTCCATGCGTTTGCGCACCCTCTGGCTGAACATGAGCGCGAATACGACGGCAAGGCCGGCAATGCACGCCCAGAGAGCATCGTCGACGGGACCGCCTTCCTTCAGCCTCGCATAGATCGCGCCTATGCCTGCGCCCAGAACGATGCCGGCCTTGATGCCCGGAGGCACCATGATGTTCAGCTTCTTCGACAATCCGCTGAAACCTAGGAACAGGAAGATCGCGGCCAGCTCGAGCTGAATCGCTATCAATGCCTGAATGCGGACGATGCCTGGATCGAAGGTTTCCAGGAAGGCGATCACGATAACCGCGGCAGGAGTGATCCAGCCGCAGACGGACGGCTCTCCAAGAAGCCAGTTGCAGAAATACAGCAGCGTTTCGAAGACCACCAGAGCCCACGCCGTCTCGGGATCGAGTCCGAGAGTGGATATGAGAACCGCGAGCATGCCGTAGGACGTGCAGGCGTTCATGATGCCTGTGACTATCTCCGGCGGTGAGATTTTAAAATGGATGAACGGAAGCCTGATGCGCAGGAAACCGATGGGGATGCAAGGCTGCACACCTCCCGGAGTACGCTTCATAAACGCCATCGTTGCCCCTTCTCCCCGTTTCGAAACGAACGCGAACCCCGTTCGATCGATCTAAGCTCCACTACGCATCGCGCACGGCAGCGCATGAGCCGATCGATCGCCTTGCATGAAAGCGACCGGCCCGCCTAGCAGCCGTACGCCTCCTTCAGAAGAGGGGCGGCTATTCTGACCATGATCTGGTCGGTCCCTTCGGCGATCTGAAAGCCGCGGCAGTCGCGCCAGATCATCGAAACCCTCTCATCGTTGATATATCCCCTGCCTCCGAGAATCTGCATCGCGTTCGATGCCACTTTGGTGGCGGTTTCGGGAACGAATCGCTTCATGAGCGCTATGGACAGGCGCGACTCTCTCGTATGCCCGTGCCGATCGACTTCTCGTGCGGTTCGATAGACGCTATCCCGCATCGCTCTGACATCGATTTCCATATCGACGAGCATCTGCTGGATCATCTGGAAATCGATGATGTCCGCACCGAACGCCTGCCGTTGCGAAGCGTACGCGACCGCATCCTCCATCGCGGCCCGGGCCAGTCCAAGCGCGGTGGCGCAGGAGAAGATGCGCCCGATGTCGAAGAAACGAAACAGCTGAGGAAAGCCTGGTTCGGACCCCGTCAGCCGATACGACTCATCAAGCACGACGTTCTCCATGATGACGTCGGAAAACGGAAGGATGGATTGACCGGCCTTCTTGATGGGGTACACCGAAATGCCTTCCAGGCCGTGCGGCAGAAGCCAGAGGGAAAGCGGCGGATGCTTAACGGGCTCCAAATCCCCGTCTATAGCTGCGATAAGCAGGTACGGTGCGTATTCCCCGTTATTGACGAACGTTTTCCTGCCGTTCAGAATCAGCCGGCCATCCACCGTCGCCACCGTCGTTTTCATGCCCATGGTGTCCGATCCGCCTTCAGGCTCGGAAATAGCCAGGGCGAACATCAACCGGCCATCCGAAGCATAGCGATCACGAACCATGTCGAACTGGCTCGAATCGGCGAATTCGGCCATGATTTGAAGATTCAGCAGATCGTTGGTGAAAGGCAGGGTCGCACCGGCGACGCGCGCGAGCTCCTCCGCGACAAGGACCTGGGCGAACAGATCGTAGCTCCCATCCGCCCCGCGGTTAAGGACGTTGAAGCCCTTGAAATCCAGGTCGACGAAATCCTTGACGACCTCATCGGGCAGGCCGGCCTCGTGCCTCCATTGAGAGATATTCTCCTTAGAGAAGCGCTTCTCTCCATATTCCCGCAGTTCATCGATCAGTTCTTGGTGTCGAGGGCTGATTTCGGGATACATACGGTCAATCACCGCTCTCTCATCGCGTCAGACACGCGTCCGAATATCGAAGCACGTATCGTTTCGAGGATAGAACGGCTTCGGAATCACGCTGTTTTCGTCAAGCTTCTCAAGATTGAACATCGTTGCCTGGGCGGAGACGAGCACGCGTCCCTGAACGTCGGATACCTGGCACGACACGACGGTGCTGCGCCGCCCGCCGTGAAGGACGCGGGCCTCCAGGACTATCTCCTCGCCGATACGAACCGGTTTCATGAAGTTCGTGCTCATCTGGACCGTAACGTTTGCATATCCCATCGTATGGGCGGCCATCCCGCATGTCGAGTCGAGCAGCCCCAGTATGAAACCGCCGTGCGCGTTTCCATGGATGTTCGTCGCTCCTGCGGGAACGACCATCGTGTTCCGCACATGGCCGCGCTCGATCATGTCGGCATGCAGCTCAGAGAATCCCGTCATGTCGGAAAGGTAGTTCAAAGCCCCTTCGACGAGATAGCTCGGAAGAGCTTCGCCCATACCCTCAGTCATCACCCATCTCCTTCGATGCAAGGCCGGGTCGGCAATAACCGACCCGGCCCGAAGCGAGGCGGCCTAGCCGAACCGGTATTCTACACCCATCGTGGGCTGCGGATTGGCCCACTTCTTGATGATGGTGCCGCCGCAGGCGATGCGGCAGGTGCCGCATTCGAGGCAACCTGCGTAATCGAACGACTTGACGCCGTCCTCGTCGCGCTTGTACAGCGCCGCGGGGCATACGCGGATCAGCTTGTCGAACTCGGCGTCGTCCGGGTCGTCCACCAGCTCGATATGCGCGTTCTCCTCGTCGACCTCGTATTTGTTCAGCGACAGATACTCGTCGACGTTCACTTCGATCTCTATCGTGCTCATAGCGCCTTCATCGCCCCCCTCACGTCGCGAAGGAGATTCATGATGCCGAGCTGCTTGATGATCGGCTTCATCGTCTTCTTCATGGGCCCGACCGGCGTGCCGTCGACGACGAACATCTTGTTCATCATGTCGCGGGCCGCCTCGGGGTAACCCTTGAACATGCGGTCGAAGCCTTCCATGAAGGCCGGAACGCGCTCGAACTGACGCAGGTCCTTCATGATGAAGGATTCCTCGAGAGCGTCGACATAGCGCTTGAGGCCGGCCTTCGAGGTGTCGCCCGCATCAAGCGCAGCGGCCGCCTGCTGGCCTGCGATCTGCCCTGCGGCGATCGCATAGTCCATGCCGCGCACCGTGTAGCCGAGATTCACGCACATCATGGCGGCGTCGCCCGCCACGAGCACGCCGTCGGCCGTGAGCTCGGGCATCATGTTGATGCCGCCTTCGGGAACCATGTGCCCGGAATGCTCGACCAGCTTCGCGCCGGAGATGACCGGGGCCACCGCCGGATGGGCCTTCAGGTCCTCGAGCATCTGGTAGACCGGACGCGTCGCATCGTTCGCAACCGCCTCGATGCCCGCCACGATGCCGATCGAGATGGACTCCTTGTTCGTGTAGATAATGCCGCCGCCGAACAGTCCGTGCGTCGCATCGCCCGCGAACAGCCATGCGGCGCCTTCGCCCGGCGCGCATTGGAACCGCGCGTCGATCTCTTTCTCGGGAAGCTCGTAGACCTGCTTCACGCCGACGGCCATATACTTGGCCGCGGGACGCTCGTAGCCGACGGCTTCCTTGGTAAGCAGCGAGTTCACGCCGTCGCACAGAAGCACGACTTCCGCCGTGATCTCATCCTCGCCCGCGCGGACGCCGGTCACGCGACCGGCCTCGTCCTTCATGAGCGATTCCACGGCGATGCCGTTGATGTACTCTGCGCCGGCGGCTTCCGCCTGCTCTTGGAGCCATTGGTCGAAAGGCGCGCGAAGCACCGTGTACGACTCCTGCCCGTCGGCCAGAAGGTCGTCGGACGTGAAGTCGATCGTGAAGTTCGCGTCGGGCGCCATGAGCGAGATGCGCTCGTGCGAGACCTTGCGCTCGAAGGGGATCTCATCATAAGTGTCGGGGAATACCGACTTCAGGCAATGCGCGTAGATGCGCCCGCCCGTCATGTTCTTCGCGCCGGAGAAGTTGCCTCGTTCGACGACGAGAACGGCCTTGCCCGCTCGCGCGAGCTCAAGGGCCGCCACCGAACCAGCCAACCCGGAACCGACGACGATTGCGTCGAAATCTGCCATGGGAAGCGTTCCTTTTCCGGGTTAAAGCGCCGCAACGACGGCAGGCAGGACGGTCTTCAGGTCGCCGACCAGACCGTAATCGCACTGCTTGAAGATAGGCGCGTTCTTATCCTTGTTAACGGCGAACACGGCACCGGAGCGGTTGCATCCGACCATGTGCTGCATCTGACCGGAGATGCCGGCCGCCAGGAAGACCTTCGGCGCGATGACCTGGCCGGAAACGCCGATATACGCTTCATGCGGGAACCAGTCCACACCCTCGGCGAGAGGACGGGAGCAGCCGACGGCGGCACCGAGCTTGTCGGCGAGCGCATAGGCGAGGTCGAGATCGGCCTTCTCAGCGAAACCGCGGCCGGCGGAAACGACTGCATCGGCCTTGGCCAGATCGACGCCGCTCTTCTCGATCGGAGTGCGGGAAACGACCTCCACGGCGAATTTCGGCGCGACCCATTCGACGGGAAGAGCCTCGTTGGCGCCCGATGCGGCAGCGTCGGCGAAGACGCCCGCACCCACGGTGTAGATGGCGACCGGACCCGCGGACTTCTGGACGCGTTCCGCAACGCCGCCGAAGAACATGGACGTCGCGGCGCCGTCGGCGGCGATCGACATGGCGTCGGTGATGACGGACGTGCCTGCATGCGCGGCCAGCGCGCCGGCGATCACCTTGAGACGACGGGTCGGCTCGACCAGAACGATGCCGGGCTGCTCCGCATCGAACAATGCGACGACGGTGTCGGCCGCGCACTCGGCCGCGACGCCTTCGGGAACGGCGACGGATGCGACCTTGTCGGCGGAGGCGTCGGGGGCGGCGCCGTCGATCATGACGAGGATGACTTCATCGGCGATGGTACGGGCGCCGGCGGCGAGCTCGCGCGCGGCGTCGGTGTGTTCGGCTATGGCAAAAGCTTTCATGCTTGGATTCCTTTCGATAGGCGACCGATGGACGGACGCGCTTTACAGGGCGGCCTTGAGCGCGGCGGCGAACTTCTCGATGGCGCCGTCGTCGGAGGCGTCGGCGATATCGAGTTTGCGGTCTGCCTGCTCTGGCGCGAGACACGAGACGGTCTCGAGCGTGCGGGTCGCGGCTGCGGAAGCAGCGGAGACGTTCATCGGCTTCTTGCCTGCGGCGAGGATGTCGCGCATGCCGGGAATGCGGGGCTCGGCGATATCGGGAACGACGGAGACGACGGCCGGAAGAGGCACGCGAACGGTTTCGACGACATCTTCGAGCAGGCGTTCGACGACGGCCGCGCCATCGGCGATCTCGACCTTGCGCGCGGCGTTCACCACGGGCACGCCGAGCTTGGCGGCGAGCTGGACATCGACCTGCTGCGCGTAGTTGTCGGCCGAGCCATCGCCGCAGAGGACGAGGCCGTATTCGCCGATCGTCCCGATAAGGGCCGCGAGCTCCTCGGCGGTCGCATGGGCGTCGAGATCCGCGCACGCATCGTCGGCGACCATGAACAGCTCCTCGGCGCCGCGGGCGAGCACGTTCTTCTTCAGCTTGGATTCGTCGATCGATTTCGGGCCGACGGTGGCGGCCACGACCTTATCGCCGTCGCCTGCGAGCTGGGCAGCGGCTTCGAACGCGTTGAGATCGTAGGTGGATACGGTGTTCTTCGCCTTGGAATAGTCGAGCGTACGGTCGCCGGCGACCTGGATATCCTGATCGTCAGGCACGACCTTGAATGCAACGATGATGTTCATACGATGAGTCCTTTCAAATACCTGAGAGTGCTTGTTGGCTCCAAGACTCTTCCGCTTTGACGGGAATCAGCGGAACGGCTTCGCCCTCGGCCGCATTGACGGGAAGTGCGGGGATGGAAAACCGAAGGCTGCCGGTCTTAACGGCAGAGTATAGCAGCCAGCCCTACGCAGATGCCACGGCAGAATGGCATGCTGGACGAAACCGAAAACCGGCTTTACTCGGCATACTTCTTGGCCACTTGACGACCGGAGATATAGGCCATGATTTCCGGAGTGCCGCCGCCGAACATATTGCCGCGCAGATCGGACCAGATGCGACCGATGCGGACCTCCGAGGTGTAGCCGAGGCCGCCGTAGATCGAGAGAGCCATATCACCGACCTCGAAGCATGCGGTGCACCCGTAGCGCTTGAGGAGCGCGGAGTCGAGCTGGACGGGAATGCCGTTGTCAAGCTCCCAAAGCACCTTGTAGAGCATGTTGCGCGTATTCTGGACGCGGATCTCCATCTCGGTAAGCTTTTCCTGGATCATCTGGAACTTGGCGATCGGCTTGCCGAAAGCGATGCGCTGATTGGCATACGCGGCCGCATCGTCAAGGGCGGCCTGCGCCAGACCGAGCTGTTCCGCGACAATGAACGCACGCTCGACCTCGAAATTCTTCATGAGAAGCATGAAGCCTTCGCCTGGCTTGCCGACGCGGTCCTCCTCGGTCACGACGACGTTGTCGAGGTAGACCTCGCAGAAGGGGATGCACTGCTGGCCGATCTTATGGAGGGCGGCGGTGGAAACGCCTTCGCGATCCATATTGATGAGCCAGAGGCTCATGGAGCCGTTCTCGCGCGCAGGGTCCTCGTCCTTGGCCACCACGATCGTGTACGGAAGCTGAGCGCCCATGGTCACCCAGGTCTTCTGACCGTTAAGGACGTAGGTGCCGTCTTCCTGCTTCTTGGCGGTGCAGGTCATGCTTCGATTGTCGGAACCCGCGCCCGGCTCGGAGATGGAGAGCGAACACAGAGGCCAACCGGTCTCCATGTAGGCATCGACGCACTTCTGAATCTGCTCGGGCGTGCCGAACGAACAGATATCGAGCATATCGAGGGAATTCTGATACAGGATGTGGTTGCAGCCCGCAGAGTGATACAGCTCCTCGATCATAAGGCCCAGCGTCACATGGTCTGCCGGAATCCCGCCGTATTCCTCGGGAATGCCCATCAGGCCGAACCCTGCGTCGCGGTACGCCTCGGCGATTTCATCAGGCATGGTATGGGTCTCATACATCTCCTTGATGACGTCTTCCGTGAAGTAGCGGTCGCAGAATTCGCGTACGCTTTCGAGCAGAAGCTCCTGCTCATCGGTCAAGCTAAAGTCCATGAAGGGCCTCCGTCCGAACGGTTGCTGTCGCCGGGCTTCTTCTCCCGACTTCTTCCTGAACAGAGAATACGCTGCGAAATTCCATGTGTGGATGGACAGAAATTCAATTCTGTGTAGTTTCGTATTCCATTTACGAACAGGATCAATAGTTTTGATGAATCCATCGAATGGCCTTATAAAAGAGTGTTGTTGCATCATTCTCATCGCTTCAGCACAACTGACGATGCTACTATCTAAGACCCACAGAATTTATTTTCTGACCGAGAGGCGGAATCCCGTGGCATCGAAGAAGACCATGCTGGAGCTTGCAGATGCGTTCATCCGGCTGACCGAAGACAAGCCGCCTGAGAAAATCTCCGTATCGGACGTCATCGCCGCCGCAGGGAAGAACCGCAAGACGTTCTACTACCACTTCGTCGATAAGAACCAGCTCATTGCCTGGATCTTCCGATATGGTTTCGCCCAGGAGCTCGAGGCGAGGTTCGACGGCCCTCAGCTCGTTTTCGAAGACGGCACGAAGGGACCCTTCGTCGACCTTCCGTATTATGCGTTCGCGAAGCGCGGCATCAGATCGATCGACGGATCGCAGATATTCGAGGCGCTCGCCGCCTGCTTCGAGGCACGGCGCCGATACTACGCGAAAGTCCTGCGCATGAAGGATGCAGGAAATCTGACCGACTATCTGTACGGGCTGTTCATCCCGGCCATGAGGCGTGACGTGGAATTCGTGCTGAGCAACCGCCAATTGCGCGACGCGAGCATCGATTTCCTCGCGGAATTCTATACCGGGGCATTGCTCTCCATCATCCTGCGGCGCGCATGCGACCCGCACGCGGGGCGCATCTGCGAGGGAATCGGCCCGTTTTCCAATATCGTGCATGCATCGCTCGAGAACACCATCAAGGAACAGCAGCTCAGAAGGATGCTCTAGGCGAAATCCGAAAGAACGCCTCTGCGCACGCAAGGGAACTCGGAACGCTCATAGACGCCTTCGACGATCCGGCGGAATGGCTCGTGCGCACGCGAGGGGACTCGGGCTCGAGGCGCATGTCTGGGTGAATCCGCCCGCGCGACCTCGCCTGCAAGCCCTTCTATTTCTTGCGACGGGCGCGGAAGGCGACCATGGGTTCGAGGCGCAATCCCCGCTTGTTATAGGAGACCGCGATATCGTTCTGGATGTTGGCAACGGCCCCCGAGCGCCCGAATGCATCGAGGCATGCGTCGATGCTGACGGAATCGACGCGCTCTTCGGGCGGAAGCATGAGGGCTATCGTCCGATAGATGAGCCGCCTCAGAAGAGGCGTCTCCGCCTCGGCCGCAGCCGGCGCGATGAGGAAGCCGTCTTCGCGGGACGTGCCCAGAGGGGCCGCTTCCCGTAGAAGAATCTCGTTCGCCCGAGCTTCAAGCAGGTCGTCCTCGTCGGCGATGAGGTTCATCGTGCGCGTCAAGGTTTCGAGCAGACGCGGGTTGCGGTCCTTCGCGCGTGCGACGATCTCGTGGCGCACGAAAGCGCGGAATCGATCGGTGTCGGCATTCGTGGCATCCTCGCGCCACCGTGCGCCCGTAGCATCGGTCGCGACCCGACCCGTCGGCAACGATTCGATATATGAGCGGAGGTCGTCCCGCGATAGTTCGAGCAGGGGGCGACGAACGTCGACGCCCTGCACGAACGATGCGTGCTTCATGGCCCTCAGACCGCCCGGACCCGTTCCCACGATCGAGCGCATATAGAAGTTCTCTGCACGATCATCGGCGGTATGGGCCGTGAAAACGACGCCGGTATCGGCAGGGACTCCGAGATGCCGGCACGTGCTTTCGACCGCATCGCGCGCAGCGGCATAGCGTTCGCGTCGCGCCACGGATTCCATGTTGCCGCCCTCTCGCATGAGCGCCGGCATGTCGATTTCACACGCGAACAAAGGGATATCGAGAGCCTTCGCAAGCGACTCCACGAATGCCGCATCGGCATCGGAAGCTTCGCCGCGCAGCTTATGGTTGACATGGAGCATGGAGACGAAACCCAGCGCGCCGCGATTGCGCAGATCGGCTCCGATGTAGGCGAGCGCCGTGCTGTCCGACCCGCCGCTGACCATGAGCACGACCGGATTATCGACCGAGGCAAGGCTGCGCTCGGCGATAAGCGCTTCCACCCTTTCGATGGTGCGGCTTGCGTTCGAAACCCTGCCCTTGCGTGCGCCCATGGTTCGCTCCGGTTAGCGCGCGAGTCCGAAGATCTCGGAGAATTCCGCGACGATGCGTTTGACCGGAAGGCCGACGACGGTGTCGAAATCGCCGGACACTTCGTCCACGAACACGTCGGCAACGCTTTGGATGCCGTATGCGCCTGCCTTGTCCATAGGCTCCCCCGTCGCCACGTACGACTCGATGAGCCCGGGGGCGAGCTTCTTGAACCGCACGCGGCTCGTCTCGGCAAGCGTGCGAAAACCGAGGGAGACGTTGCCGTCTTCGGGCACATTGACGAGCCAGACGGAAACGCCGGTAATGACCTCATGCGTGTCGCCGGAAAGCGTCGAGAGCATGCGACGCGCGTCGCTCGGATTCTCGGGTTTGCCGAAGATCACGCCGTCGTGCACGACGATGGTATCGGCGCCGATGACGGCGATCGTGCCTTGCGCGCCTTCGTCCAGCAATTCCTGGACGACCACACCGGCTTTGCGCTCCGCGAGCTTCTTGGCGGCTTCTTCCGGATGCGCGAGCAGATCGGGTTCGAGCGTCTCGTCCACGTCGGAAACGCGGATCGTGAAAGGAATCCCCTCGCGAGCCAGCAGATCGCGGCGACGCGGACTTCCGCTTGCAAGCACGATGCGCACCGAATCGGGCATGAAGCCTTCCGGATCCTGCCCGCCTTCGAGATCGCGCTCGGCATCCTGATGCACGGCTTCGCAATCCCGTCCGCCCGTGCGGCCTCGGTCGGCCGCGCAGCTCCGCTCGACCATGCGATCGCATTCGCTCATGCGTTCCCGCCCGGTCGTGCGTCTCCGTCCGGTCGTACGTCCCTGCCCGACCGTGGAATCTCCCGTGACTTCCTGGTTTTCGCTCATCCTATCCCCTTCGTGCGCGTTTCGAACATCGTACCCGACGTGCATGACTGCAGCATGGCTCCGCGAAAAACAGCATCGGCCTTCTATCAAAAAGGGACGCAGCCCCATGAGCTGCTAGTGAAGCCGCTTACGTGCAAGTTGCTTCCTGAATGACTGCATGAAATTCCGCCGACTGCCGAAGAACCGCATCTGCGTCTTTGACTGCATATCTGCATCGTAGGCGATCGAAGCACGCTCGATCGTACAGACGTAGTCGGCAACTTGCAGAAGCCTGCGCGCGCTATGGTCGGCGTCTCGATAGTCGGCAACATCTTTAGCGAGCACGAAGTCGAGCGCGTCATGGAGAGCAACGCTCACGGCACCCTGTCCGTTGTCGTAATAGACGGAAATGGTATCGAAGGCCTGAAAGAACACCAGGTGTTCATAGATAAGAGCGGCAAGATCGCGACGGATCTTCGATTCAAGTTCATTTCTGCCATGAGTATCGGAGGCATCGTATCGCAGCGTGAAATATACAAACGGCAGTTCGCGCACAAGGCGAGCAAACTGGGTCAGCAATCGCTTCCTATCACCAGGCGATACTGTTTGATATCCCTCATTTCCGTGCAGGAGGTCCTTTCCATGAAAAGGCACGTCGACTATGCCAGCGACCGCCAGCCGCATCTCGTACCCTTCGATGGGCGCAGCGATATCCGCAGAATGATCATGGAGCACAACGGTAACGAGATATAGACCTTCTGAAAGGTCCTGGTTTCCCGATTCGTCAATATGCAGGTTTAATCGACTGCCCATCCTGTCCCCAGATAGAAAAGTGGCGAGGTACGTACCTCGCCATTCTGACACCTGCAAAGCTTTATCGCTTCTTCGGTGCGAAGATTATCGCACGAGAAGCAATGGCTGTTCAAGGATATGTCTTAAAAACGTGCCGACGAAGACGACATGGTGCACGAAGAGGGCAGCAGTATTAAAAGGCCAGTCTCGAAACCTATCGAGACTGGCCTTATTGCGCCCTTTCAGAGTGCTAAGCGATCTATCGGCTTATTCGAGCCGCACAGATCGTGCGTCTAGCGCTTGTTTCTGCGGCGAACGATGGCAAATGCGAGGATCGCGAGCGCGACGACCGCGACGATGCCTGCGGCAAGCGCGTAGTTGGCCTCGCCGGTCTGAGGCATGGCCTTGCCCTTGGCGGCCGACTTCTTCATGTCGCCGGGCTTGTCGGTGCCGCCGGGAACGACGTTCGAACCGGGCTTGGAAGGCTTCTCGGCTTCAGGCGTCTTGCCCTTGATGACCTTCATGGTCAGCTGGATCGTATCGTCGTCGGTCGCAACGGCATCCTTGCCGTCGGGCCACTGGGTCCCTTCCCACGTGAAGGAGAACACCTTGTGCGTACCGGACTGGGAATCGGCCGTAGCGCCGAACGAACCCTTGACCGTACCGACGATAGTGAGGTTCTTGCCGACTTCGGCATCGGTGTCGATCTTGATGCCCGGAACCGTGAGCTTCATCCAACCGTCGGTGACGCCGGCCGCGTCCACGACCTTCTCAAGGTCGGAGTAGGTCGTGATGGAAGAGGGATCGCTCAATACGAACTTGACGGTGACGGTCTTGCCGCTCACCTTCACATCGCTGACCTTGAAGCCATCGCCGAAATCGGTGGCTTTGACCTTGCTCGCATCGAGGTCGGAAGGAAGCGTCATGCCCTCGGGAACGGTGAAGGTTGCCTCGAACGAGAACTTGATGGCGTCGAGAGCGATGGTGTCGTGGTTCGCGCCCGGATAGGCCGCTTCGATCTTATTCATCTGCTCTTGTATGGACGACGCGAGGATGGCGCCCGTCAGGTCGAACGTGGAGCCCTGGGCGGATTCGATGACGGCATCGTGCTCCGTATTGGCGCCAACCAGCATGTCGGCCGGGAGCTTGGAGGCCATGGGAGTGACGGCCTGGACCGTGAACAGGATGCCGTCATCAACGGAGTTGGCGGTCGCATCCATGCCCTCGGGCTTCTGCACGCCTTCCCACGTGAAGGCGAAGACCTTCGTGGTGCCCGTTTCGGTCTTCGTCGCATGGGCCTTGAAGTCGCCGGTCACCGTGCCGGAAACGGTGGCCGTGTCGCCCGCAGGGAAATCGTCGTTCACCTTGACGCCGGGAATGGTGATTCCCATGGTGTCGCCAAGGTTGTCGATGACGGCCTCCTGAAGATCCTTGTACGTCTCGATGCCGTCTTTAAGCATCATCTTGACGGTCACGGTCTTGCCGCTGACGGACACATCGGACACGGTGAAGGTATCGGAGAATCCATCGGTCCTGACGGAATCCTTGTTCAGGTTCTCAGGGAGGGTCATGCCATCGGGAATGGTGAACGTGGCCGTGAAAGAGGAGGACATATCCGAAAGCTTGATGCCCGCATAGTCCGTCGTATTGGGGAACTGAGACTCAATACCCTTCATCTGGGCCTTCACCGTAGATGCTTCGATGGTGCCCGTGAAGTCGATCGTCTGGCCGGGAAGAACGGGGTACACGCTGTCGTGCTCGGTGTCGTTTCCGACCAGGATGTCGGCAGGAAGCGTCTGAGCGGCAGGCTTTACCACGAGAATCGTCTGCTGGATTCCCGTGCCGCGCGGGTCCTTGTTCGCCTGGATCTGCGAACCGGTCCACGTGTAGTCGAACTTCTTGACCTTGCCGGTCACGGTATTCTCGGCGTACGAGGAGAACATGCCTTCCACGACGCCCGTGGCCGTGAGTTCCTGTCCATTGGTCACGTTGTCGGCATCAAGCGAGAGGCCGTCGACGGTGACCGTTATCGGCTTGGGAAGCGCAGCGGTCGATGCGTCGTCCTTACCGGTGGATTCCACGGCATCCTTGAGCTGCTTGTAATTGTCGTAGCTACCCTTCAGGCCGAACGTCACGGTGACGTTCTGGCCGTTGACTTCCGTGCTCTTCACTTCGAAGCAATCCCCGAGACCCGTCGCGGTGACCGTTGGATCGGACGGCACGACGACCCCATCGGGCAACGTGATGGTCGCTTTGAACGTGGACGACGTGCTGGAGAGCGCGATCTTGGTGAGGTCGTCCAAGCCGCCCGCGATGGAGGCCTCGAGCGCATCCATCTGGCTGACGATGCCGGACGCATCGACCGCACCGGTCATGCTGAAGGTCTCGCCCGTGGAGGCTTCCTTGATGGACGTGGTCTTGTCCTGAGAGCCGCTCCACATGTCGCTCGGAATCGTGGTGTCGCCCTCGACGTGTTCGACCGCGGGATCGTCATCCCACTTGAGGTAGTAGGTCACATCCTGCGTCAGCTTGGCCGTGCCGTCGATCTTGGCATGGGAGGAACCCGCGGCATCGTTGAACCAGTAGTAATAGCGGTCGACGGTCCAGAACCACTGCGTTTCCTGGATGTGCTTGTTTCCGAGCACATGGTATTTGCAGGTTGCGATGCCCGTATACGCAGCGTCGGTATCGGTGTCGGTCGGGCTTGCGATGCCCTTGGTCTTCGAAGAGATGGAGCCGTCGCCCAGGGATTTGAGCAGCGCATCGAAGGTCGTCTTGTCGGAGACCTTGGGCTGCTTCTTGACGACGGCGACCTCGCCGCCGTTCGCGTCGGTTTCGATATCGAACACGGCAGGGTTCTTCTTGAACACGCTATCCGCAGAGAAGGTGCCGCCGTTCGCGGAGAATTTGACGGTCACGAGCTGGTCTTCCCATTTGGCATACAGGTCGACGACGTTCGTGCCGGCAGGCACGGAAAGCATGCTGCCCGCAGCGACTTCATCGCCTGCGCCGTCAGGCTGGGTGGTCCAGCCCTTGAAGATCTTGCCCTCGATGGCGAACGCAGGAGCCGCCGCCGCGACCTCGTCGCCCGAAAGCACCTTGATGGTGCGGGAAGGATCGCTCGACGTTGCAAGGTACGTCACGTCGGTATCTGCGCCGTTATGGTACTTGACGGCATAGGACGATGCATCGCTTTCCCACTTCGCATACACCGTCATATCGGAGGAAACCGCATCGTCCGCAGAGAACGGCTGCTCGGTACCTTGCCGCGTCCTTATAGAACCAGCCGAGGAACTTGTAGCCCGGAGCGAACGGGTCGCCCGGAACCGCGACGGAACCGCCCGCGACGGACTTTGCAGCCCCGAGGGCGTAGCCGCGCATGGCAAGCGCCGTTTGATCGGCGGTGGAACCATCCGCGAAGGAACCCGAGACCGGCTGCGTCGCGTCGTCGGCGTTGAGCTTGAACGTCACCTTGGCAGCGGGAACCCAGACATGCTTCTCGCCATCGCTCGATGCCTTGGCGACGGAATAATCGTAGGTCTGGCCGTTCTTGTTCAGAGGCTTGAGCGCAGTGGTGGACGGATCGGCAAGCGTGAACAGGGAGAGCTTCTCGTCGCCGTTCGCAGCGCCGTTCACGGGAATGGTGCTGCCCATGCTGCTGTTGTAGCTCGGCGCATACTTGACGAGATACGAGCCGCCCGTCACGACGAAGTTCTTCATCGTCTGGCCGGCGCCGTTGTCGGCATTGCTTGCCGCAGGGGTCTCGACGAGGCAATCTTCCTTGAATTCGATCGACCCGCTGGTCTGCGCCCCGAAGAGGGCGCCGCTGTTATTGCCGTCTCCCTTGATGGTGGAGTTGGTGAGAACGACATCGCCGGTGTTCACGTTCAGGCCGCCGGTGCCGCCGTTGGTGAATTCAAGCGTGGAGCCGGTGACGTTGATCGTCCCGCCTGCTGCGCCGATCGAGATGCCCGCGGTCGAACCGGCGTTCGCCGTGATATGCGAGTTCACGATATTCGAAGAGCCTTGGACGGTCATGCCCGTCTGGCCGTAGAACGACGGGTTGATCGTGAGGTCGGAATCCTCCATGTTCAGCTTGTTCACGTAGAAGGTCTGGCCGAAGCCCTTCACCGTGAGCGATGCGTTCTTGAGGTTGAGGTCGCGCGCGTCGAACCAGGTGCGAGCCTGGGAATTCACGTTGACCGTGCAGTTCTCGAATGTGATGCCGGACTCGTAGAAGTCGGTATTGCTCTTGTCGTCCGCCGTGATGGTGAGCTTGTCCTTGCCCGAAGAACCCTTGACGGTCCCGGCGAGGGACAGGCCGCGCGAACCGCTTGCGCCCGCGTTGTTCTTGAAGACGTAGGTGCCGTCGGTGATGGTGGAACCGGGCTGCGCGGTAAGAGCCGTCTTGAATCCGGTCATCGTGAGGGTGCCCTCGCCCGTGAGGGTGGCGCCGCTCGCAAGCACGATGCCGTCGATGCTGTTGCCGCTTCCGCTGATCTTCGCGCCGTCGGCCGCGATGGAAAGCGTGACGCCCGAGGGGATGGTGGCCGTCGCGGAGAGCGCGAGGTCGCCCTTGACGTGGATCGTGGTGACGGAGGGGTCGGCC
>ERZ773022.796-NODE-796-length-23390-cov-2.941590_pt1 | contig 23390 bp, 16 predicted proteins | sample MGYA00580839_ERZ773022 | MGnify/ENA primary metagenome ERZ773022 (study PRJEB29015, sample SAMEA2738020) | human oral metagenome | biome: human oral; feature: human-associated habitat; material: dental | place: China | collected 2044 ... | reverse complement strand
GGACGTTCGCTTCGAGAACCACTCGGGGATTGATTTCCGTTCGCTCGCCCGTGCTATCTTTAAAACTGGGATCCTCCAGCAGAAGAGTGCAGGGGGTGGTAGCACGCTGACGCAGCAGTTGGCCAAGATGCTTTACTCGCCTCCTAGCTCTAATTTCTTCACTCGTATGATGAAGAAGCCCGTCGAGTGGGTCATTGCTGCTAAGCTCGAACGCTTCTATACCAAGGAGGAGATCCTAGCGATGTACCTCAACCAATTTGATTTCCTCTACAACGCTGTGGGGATCAAGTCGGCGGCTTTCACGTACTTCGGCAAGACGCCTGCTGAACTCAAGGTCGAGGAAGCGGCCGTCCTCGTCGGGATGTGTAAGAATCCATCCACCTACAATCCCGTACTTCGAGCCAATAGTCCCTTACCGATGGAGCGACGTAATACGGTCTTCCAGCAGATGGAGAAGGCAGGCTACCTCACTTCTCGTGAAGTAGACTCTCTGTCTCGCCTGCCGATCCGTACCTCATTTCATCGTATGGACCACAAGCAGGGCATAGCTCCCTACTTCCGTGAGCATCTGCGCAAGGTCATGATGGCAAATAAACCTGACCGAAGTGACTACGCTTCGTGGCAGTATGCCAAGTTCAGAGACGACAGCATTCAGTGGGAGACGAACCCGCTCTATGGCTGGTGCAACAAGAATCGCAAGTCCGACGGCTCTCCCTATAATATCTACACCGATGGACTGAAGATCTACACGACGATCAACCCCGTGATGCAGCGCTACGCCGAAGAGGCGATGCAGGAGCACATGGCAGGTCATCTCCAGCCCGCCTTCGACAGAGAGCGCCTGGCACGTGGTGGAGATCCCTTCAGTCCCTCCATATCAGCCGACCAGCGTAAGAAGATACTTGACCGTGCGATGCGTCAGTCTGAGCGCTGGCGTCTCAGCAAGGAGGATGGGCTATCGGACGAAGAGATCCGCTCGCAGTTCCATAGGAAGACGAAGATGCAGGTGTGGTCATGGCGAGGTACACGGGATACGGTGATGACGCCATTGGATTCGATCCGCTACATGAAGGGGATACTTCGCTCGGGATTCGTAGCGATGAACCCCCACAATGGCTATGTGCTGGCCTACGTGGGCGATATCAACTTCTCCCAGTTCCAGTACGACATGGTCTCGGATGGTCGCCGTCAGACGGGTTCGATCATCAAGCCTTACCTCTATTCTCTAGCGATGATCGACGGGGCTTCCCCCTGTGATCAGGTGCTCCACGTGCAGCGCACCTACCGACTGGATAATGGTCAGACCTGGACCCCTCGTAATGACAACCACCGCCGTATAGGAGAGATGGTCTCGATCCAATGGGGACTACAGAATTCGGATAACTGGGTGACGGCCGAACTCATGAGTCGTACCTCGCCGATTACCTTCAAGCGCCTCCTGGAGAGCTATGGTCTTCGTGGTCCTATCGAAGCGACGATGGCGATGTCTCTTGGTACACCTGAGGCGACTGTAGGAGAGATGGTCTCGGGCTACACGACCTTCGTCAACGATGGGGTGCGTGTCGACCCCGTCATGGTCACTCAGATCGAGGATATGCACGGCAATATCGTGGCGACCTTCACGCCGAAGATGACTGAAGTTCTTACCGCTGACGCTGCGCATAAGATGCTCTACATGCTCCAGAATGTCATCAACGGCGGGACATGGGGCCGTCTTCGCTCCTCCTTTGGCCTGCAGATGCCTCTGGGCGGTAAGACAGGGACGACGCAGAATAATAGTGATGCGTGGTTCATGGGCTTCTCACCTGACCTGGTAGCTGGTTGCTGGGTCGGAGGCGAAGAGCGTAGTATCCGCTTCAGTTCTATGGCATTCGGTCAAGGGGCTGCGGCAGCTCTGCCTATCTTCGGTAAGTTCATGAAGAAGGTTTATTCAGATAAGACGCTCGGCTATCTAGTAGGTATCCCCTTCCAGATACCGCCAGGCTTCTCGCCCTGCTATGATGCGGGGATCGGAGATGACGAAGCTGTCGAAGTCTTCGAAGGCGAACCGAGTGAAAGTCCCGAATCATCTCCACCCATTGACTTTTAGATGAGTGGGGTGGGGACGGCCTCTTCTGAGGCGCTTTCTCTGAATCCTCCCCGCAGATACCATAAGAGCAAGGCCCCTGAACCAATCTGGTTCAGGGGCCTTGCTTATTAAGTCGCCTGCGTCGTATGAGTCATTCCCTCGAGCTCTCCAGCTCAGACAGCCTCGGATCACAGCAATGAAGGTGGGGGATTACGGCTTCGAAGGATGCCCGTCACAGCTTGAGGCACTTCGGCTTACTATTCCGAGGGCTTGGCTTTACAGCCTTGATAGATTTGCGCCACGGCTGAGACTGCTTGTCCTTACGGCTTCGATGGCTGGAGTTCTCTCTTGGGGGGATTTGTGCTTGTGACTTGCGAAGGCTTGACGTATAGCTTTGGCGGTTTGGCTTTACAGCTTAATGGAGCCTGCTCTACAGCCTCGTAGGCTCCGCTTTACGGCTTTGTAGGCCTCACTTTATGGCTTAACTCATCCGGGTTATCCATGGAAGCGCTCTTCTGCTTCGGTAAGCTGTGAGGAGGAGTACTGGCAGATGGCTACCCCATAAAAGCGAGAAACATCCCAAGATCACCTTAGTGAATCTTAGAATGCCTCATCAAACAAATACACATCAAAACTATGGAAACCTATTGGAGCGGAAGACGGGACTCGAACCCGCGACCCTAACCTTGGCAAGGTTATGCTCTACCAACTGAGCTACTTCCGCATGTCAACTTTGCTTTTAGAGTGGTTTGCCTTTCTCTTTTGCGTTGCAAAGATACGATGACTTTTTGAATTGACCAAATCTTCCGTGAAATTTCTCTCGCTGAAGCCTTCTACGGGACTCTGCTCTAAGGGCAATGACTGCTAGGATAGAATGATATATGTATCCCACCAACGAGGTACTCAGGTCACATATTCATGTAAATAGAAAAGAAAGTATAGGAAGTTGAAGGGGTAAGTAGAGATAGAGAGTGCTTGGCTAGCAGGTGACCAGTGTCAGGTGCCACGCTACTTGGGGGAGGGATAGAAGAAGCCCCCGACAAGAGTCTCTCGCTCCTGTCGGGGGCTTCACTTGCTGAGTGCCGGTAGATGGGCGGAGGATGAGGGCTAAGCTCCTACGTGACCGCCACCCTCACTACCTTGGTTGGGGGGCTGAGTTGTGCTGTCTTTCTTCTTGCCTTTCTTCTTACTCTGAGGTCTAGGCTCGATACGCTCGAAGGTAACATCATTGAGCTTGAAGAAGGATCTATTGGGGCGCAGCAGGACTCGTGCGCCGAGGATGTGCGTGGTAGCGTTGAAGTCGACCTCCTTGGCGACCGCTTTGCTCCTGAGACTCGGGCACAAGCAGCCGAGACGTCCGTATTCGACGGTCTCACCACCGGCCACTAGACCCCGAGCCATATCGGCAGAGAGGTTGAGGATAGAGGCTACCTCCATGTAGTTGAAGGTCGTGTGCTCAGCCACTAAGTCGCAGAAGCGGGCGAACGAGACGCGACCACGGACGCGAGCACGAGCGATACGTACGGTCTTACCGGCCTGCTTGCCGATCTTTAGTTTTCTTTCGCTGAGCGAATAGTTCATCGGATTGATTGCTCCCATGATTACATTTAGTATAAATGATGAGTAAAACGTGTTTTTTGTACCTCTTCTCTTGAGGACACTACAAAGGTAGATCGCCCCTATCTGGCTGAAGTCCTAAAAGTGACAAAATGTACTTTTTCGGTCTCTAATGTGTATTATCGCTCCTTTTCTCCTGTACTTACCGCCTCAGTAAGCCGTAGCTATGAGGCTCCGGGGTGGTAGCTGATGGGACGAGCATAGGCGATCGGTCTGGGGACTCCCTCCGATCTCGCTCGGGGATGTAGGCTGAAGGGGAGTGGAGGCGTCGAAGGCCCCGAGTGCTAATACTATCGGTGGAAAGCTCCCTTCGAATGACAAGGAGGAGCCTAGCCGGATGTCGCCCCGCTCATGAATAGAAAAGCAGGGAGGGATAAGCCGTATCGCTGGACTCAATATACTGAAGCTAATCGATTCGCAGTGGCAGACGAGCGTGCGAATCAGAGGAGACACCCCGCCCGAGGACAGGGTGTCTAGGCTAAGATGACCAAGAAGAAAAGGAGGAAGGATAGGACGACGACGCAGGCAGAGACTGACCGAAGAGTCCGATTGCGTACTAGATTGAGGTTGAATAGCGGGAAGGCAAAGAAACTTAACCCCCACGGGATGATCAGATCAGTGTACTGAGCGTGTAGGAGTTCGAAGAAAATCCAGAAACTTAGCCGAGGATGCCCCGCTCGGCTAAGCCCAAAGTAGGGCGTTTCACCTGAGGACGTAGAGCTTGCTTCAGGAAGTGTATAGAATTCTACCTCTTCATCCCGCTCCGCTTTGTGCTGAAGATTGTGCCATCCCCCAAAGTACTCGGTCGTGTAGATCGTCTCATCTCCGACGATCTTGAGGTGGGCATCGTGGAGCTTTCTGCCAGAGCTTCGCCAACTCTCGACGACTCCCGTCTTGTGTATCAGGTGAGGCAGGGCCAAGCTACTTCTACGGACGGCGACGATCTGAGTAGATAGGGCACAGAGTAGGAAGGCAACTCCTAGGATATTCGCTAGAGCGGGCTGCGTATGGAAAAAAGACTGCAGGGGATTGATGGTCTTCGACATGGGGATTTGTAGGGGATCGGGGAGTACTTCTGCTGTCTAGCGGTAGGCGATGTAGAGTGAGCGCCTCTTGCCCCGCCTAGTGATCTGGAGGTAGGTGCGAGTAGGCTCCGTCTGGACGAGCCTATAGAGGCCCATCTTGGGGCGCCAAAAGAGCCCCGTGAAGCCGAAGTAGCCACCCGAGGCAAAGAGACGTAGTCCCCCGCTTAGCTCCAGTCCCGTGACTACCTCTATGTGATAGTCGGCGTGGGTATAGGTCTTCGAGGTGAGCAGACGCCGTAGTACGACACGCTCTCCATCGTAGCTCAGTCGGAGTGGCATCGAGACAATGGGCTCGATGAGCGCCGCTACCGCCGTCACTGCTATGAGCGTGTAGACGGTGATACCTATAGAGAAGAGGAGAAAATAAATGAGGAAAGCGAGAGCGATCAGCCCGAGAGCGGAGATGATCACCACACATCCCGAGTAGCGGAAGGAATATTGGATGGTCTTCATTATGTAATTAGCTCTCAGTTCTTCGGAGAAGTAGCCGGAAGTTCTTATTAGTGAGCTCATCCAAAGATAGCTAATTCGCTCCCCCCGATAGTCCTTCTATCGGGGGATATATAGGGAAGGCATCGGGGAGGGCAGTTAGGGAGCTCAGGCGTAGAGGGAGCTGAGCCTCCAGCCCATAGGACGCTAAGCCCTGAACTCCCTGAGATCGGGCTAGAGTCGATTGTGCTCCTCGAGCTGCTTCGCGACCTTATTGAAGCGCTGACGGCCGAAGCTGTAGCTGAGTCGTAGACTGACCTTGCGACTCTCACCATAGCCCCAGGAGGCGAGTTGCAGAGCATCCTTCGTGCCGTAGCTATCCCAGCGCTCGGTGTGGAATATATCTGTCATCAGGAGCGACAGGCGAAGGCGACCGCTCTGCCAGCTCCTATTGAGCCCGATATCAATACCACCCGTCGGCTTGCTCACCTCATAGCTCCCGCCCTGACGTGCAGAGTAGTACCGAGCTGATAGCTCGAGGTTGATCCCCAGCGGGAGAAGGAGGCTGTTGCTGGTGGAGAGGAAGCACGAGGGACGCCGATAGTCCTGCCGGTAGGTCTCGTAATGGAGCTGATTAGCGAAGTAATAAAAGCCCAAGTTAGTACTGAAGTCCCACCACGGAGTGAGGCGTCTGGAGAAGACGGCTTCGAGCCCGATCTGCTGCTGTGTCCCGATATTCTTCGTGGTCATGACCGTCTTGTCCGGGCCGAGTACATCAGTGAGGGAGGTGAAGTAGTCGTTGAGCTTACTATAGTAGAGGCTAAGCGACAGATCACGCCACAGATAGTTGAGGATGAACTTGTGGCTGATCTGAGGCTTGAGGAAGGGATTCCCCTTCCAGTAGGTCAATTCATCCAGCAGGTATTCGAAGGGATTGAGGTCCTCGTATCTAGGTTTGTCCTGCCGGCGACTATAGAGGAGGGCAAGCTTATTCTTTGCATTGATCGAGTAGGATAGACTGAGGTTGGGGAAGAGTCGTAGGTGATCACCACGGCTTCGATCCGTAGCCTGAGAGGTGTGTGCCCGAAGTTCGCTCTGGGTGTGCATGTACTCGAGCCGGAGACCAGCACTGAGTTCGAGCCGATCCCAGGTATGAGTGTACTGCGTGTAGCCCTCGATGTTGTGCTCATCGTAGCGGAAGCGATTGGAGCGCTGTGGGTCGAGCGTCCCGTTCTTCTTGAAGAGGAAGGAATTATCGCTAGCGATGCGGGAGGCCTTCACCCCCAGAAGCCACTCAGACTGCGTGCTCGTCTGGAGCTTGTAGTCCGCTAGGAGGGCGTAGATATCGATATCCTTCTCGGGCTGCGAATAGAAGACGTTGGAGTGAATGAGCTGATCGGAGGACGAATAGTAGTCGTTGGGTTGGTCACAGCGTGCCTTCCCGTCGAAGCGTGTCCAGTCAAGTGTGAGGGAGAGTTGCTGTCGGTCGGAGGGCTGATAGAGGTAATTGAGGCTATTGGCATACCGCAGGGTCTTCTGCTCGATATAGTCATTGCGGGCTCTGAGTCGGCCATCGAGCGTCGTCATCCCCTTGTAGAGGAGGGTCGTGGTATTGGTCTCACCAGGTCCAGAGAGGATATTCAGTGAGCTCCCTACGAAGAACTTACTCTTCGGTGTCACTTGCCACGAGAAGTCGATACCCGTAGTGTAGGTGTTCCGCTTGTCTGTGTCGACGGTCTCTGACAGGCTCTTGTCGCCGTTTTGTACCTTCTCGTAGCCGTATCTCATCCCATGGTGGCCGATGCTGTGGCTGTAGTTGAACCCGAGTTGCCATTTACTTGTGTTGTAGGATAGGGCTAGGTCGGAGCTCTGCTTCAGGTGATCCCAGTAGGCGATGCTGTGTGAAGTGGTGAGGAAGAAGCCGGAGTGCTCCGAGGCTTTCAGTACAATGTTGATGATGCCACCGGCTCCATCCGCCCCGAAGCTTGCATTAGGGCTGGGGGAAGTCTCTATACGAGCGATCTTCGATGACGAGAGGGAGCGTAGGTAGGCTGCGAGTTCCTCACCCTGGAGCATCAGCTTCTTGCCGTTGACATAGACGGCAGTTCCGCCGATGGTGGCTAGAGAGATCTCCCCCTTATTACTCACAGAGATACCTGGAGCATGCCTGAGGACGTCCAGCGCATTACCGATATCGGTGAGGTAAGACTGGGCTACATGGATCTGTATCTTGCCGTGGGAGGCCGTGGTCATCGGCCGAGACTTGCGGGCGGTGACTACCACATCCTTGAGCGAAACTTCCTCTGGCTCGAGCTGGATATCAGGGAGGCGCAGGCCCGCAGTGCAGGAGATCCTTTGCTTAACCTCCTTATATCCGAGCGAACGGATACATAGAAGGAAGTCCCCTTCACGGGGAAGGAGGGAGAAGGCTCCCGTATCATCGGTAAGAGTGGATTCGACTAGGACACCCTGAGGTATCGTGATGAGTAGGACGACTGCGCCGTCCATCGCTCCTCGATGTTCGTCGAGTATCCGCCCCGTGACCTTCTGCTGGGCTCTGGCTGACACGCTATAGCTGACGCTAATGAAGCAAAGGAGCAGGCGTAGGATGAATCGATTCATGGCGGTTAGTTTGTGACGGGAGGAGTATTATCCTTCAGGGGGGAGGTGAACTTCGGCCTCTTTAGGCGTTAGAATCTGAACAAATGTACAGAAAATATAGAATTTCCGTCCCCTTTTATCCCGTAATTCCCGACGCTATTACAGCTAATGGTAGCAAACGCTACAAGTGATCGCAGAGGATTTGATAAGTGATGCCAGCGAGGATGATAGCTTCTTGATCCTAACTTAGCGGGTAATGCGCGCGACCTGATCGGGTAATGAGAGGGCTCCCTTCAAGCGATGGGGGACTTTAGAGTAAGAAAAAGGGAAGAGGGGTATGGGTGGTTTTACGTATATTTGCGTGTCATTCGTAGCCCGTCCCGTCGAGACCACCCGAGATGATCCACCTTAAACCAAGGATCGTGATCGGCTATGCCGAGGTTGCTTCTCTAAGGGTCCAGCGGGTGCGTGGCTTAACAATCCATTTATTTAAACAGTACAAAATGAAGCTATTCAAGAATCTTATTGCCTCAGCCTGCGCTCTGCTGGCTCTCGGTACTAGCCTCTCCGCTCAGGACCTTGGTAAGATCGGCTATCGTGCAGAAGCTGGTCTGACCCTGTCTCGCATTACATCGCTTGGTGTCAATCATGATGGCGACGCTGGCGTCATGACTAAGAACTTCCGTGTCGGGGCTAGTGTCATCCTGCCCTTCGAGAACACGATCTTCTCATTCAACCCAGGTCTCTACTTCATCGGTCGTGGTGAAGCTCAGAATAACGTGATCGAGCCTGAGTATAAGAACGTCAAGATCCAGAACTATGCCCTTCAGCTACCTCTGGAAGTCTCGCTCAAGCTCCTCACTATCGGAGATGATCACCGAGTCTTCTTCAATATCGCTCCTTATCTAGCCTATGGTCTCTCCGCCAAACTGACTAATGACGGCAAGAATGTCAATGCAGCTAAGCCCGAGCAGGGGACAAGCCTCGACCTGTATAAGGAGAAGGCATTCAACCGCTTCGAAGTCGGCCTCGGTGCGAGCCTGATGTATCAGTACAAGCAGTTCTCACTCCGTGGTGGTATCGATGGTAGCCTGACGAAGTCTGTAGCGAAGAGCCTCGGTGCTCCCTATTATGTCTCTACCGATACGCCACGCTTCCTGACCGGCTATATCACGCTCGGCTACCAGTTCTAATAGGAGCGCCTAAGTCTCCTAAGGATAAAATAGAGGCTCACCCGACCAATGTATCGGGTGAGCCTCTATTCTTTTAGCAGGATCTGTGGGGATATTAGCCCTTATGCTCCGAGATGACTCGCTGGAGCTGTGCGATGAGTTCGGCGAGGGGCATACCACTCCGTTCGCTCATCATCGCTACGGTAGCCTTGGGGATCATGATGCGGGCTAGTGGCGTAGAGAGCATCTTGAAGGCGGGATTGATCTCGGGGAGCTTAGCCTTCAGCCAAGGGTGCTGCTCCAGCAGGTCCTTGAGGCGAGTTGCTCCGGTGATCTCGGTAGCAGTCTTCGCTTTCTCTGGGGCGGATGCTTCGACAGCGGGGGTAGAAGTGCTTGCTTCGGCGTGGGGAGCTTCAGGTGCTTTGGGCGCATGGCTCGCTCCCTTCATGCAGGAGCAAGAGACATATTCGCTCTCTCCTTCAGCTTGCTTGTCCGTGGTGGATGATGCTTCGGGGGCGGGAGTGGTTGCTGGAGCGGAGTACGGTGCGTCTGAGTGCTTCGAAGCTGCCTTATTACTCTTGTCCCATGAGAGGAGCGTGCGGGAACCTTCGAGGCTACGGATGCGGGTACAATCCTGCATCATCTCGAGGATACCACGGAAGCGTCCCTCTTCGTCACGTACAGCGACGTAGTAGATGTAGATGAAGAGTCCTGGCTTATTGATCCAGAAGTCGACTTCATCCTGCTCGCCACGACGGAACTTATCTATAATCTCTTCGACGAGGTGCACGCTAGTGCGTGGGTGGCAATTCTTTACGTCTCGCCCAATGACGTTCTTGCTCCGAGGGAAGACACGGTGGTCTGTGTCGGTGTAGAAACGCACGATCTCGTTCTCATCGACATAGGAGAAGTCCACAGGCATATGCTTGTAGACAAGGTTGATCTGCTCGAGGGTCATCTGTCCCGTAGCGACCTCAAGGAGTTGCCCTGGGGTGGACCCTCCTGAGAAGCCATACTTACCGAGGAGTGCTGCTAGATCGCTAGCGAAGCCAGCAGCTTCGGTGGCGGGTAGTGGCTTCTTGGTCTCTTCTGTCCGATGCCCTCCACCGACCTTGATCCAAGCGAAGCCGATCTCTCGGTCGCCCGCCTTCATCTCTTCGAATTCGTCGGGGCGGATCATAGCGAGCGATGTGGGATAGAGCACGGTCTCTTCCTTCTCGATCAGGTCAAGGATGTCGGCGACGATCACAGGCTGCATGGCGATGAACTCCTCATCCCGGCTTTCCTCGAGTAACCTACGAGCATCCCGAACTTCATCACGGATGAAGTCATCGAGGAGCCACATCGTCGTGGTGGGACGATCGAAGCCCTTACGCTCTAGGATCGAATAAAGCTGGTTCTGCTTGCGGGAGAGGTGAAGGCGGTGCTTATGGAGCTCGTCGTAGAGCTCGAGCCATTGGTTCTTGATCACAGGGTACTGCGCCAGCTCCTCGACCTGCTTGAGAAGCCCTCGCATGGCATCATTCTCACGGATGTAGCACATGATGGGGTGATCCTCGGGGAGGTCGGGACGACTTCTGTCGAGGACATCCTGGAAGAGGACCATCATCTGCTGGATATCTTCCTTGCGACACTCGTCGTCTTCGATGGTCTTGATCTCTTGTTCGGCGAGAGCGATCTCATAGGGGCGCAGGGTCTTCACTCGCTCCCTAAGGATAGCACGTGCCTCGTCGAGGGGGAGCGCACCGCTGAGGTATCTTTCCTTGACATCTAGGACGATGCGGAGCTTCTCCATGTCTACCTCAGGGAGGTTGTCTTTCATTTGTTCCATGGCGGAGAATCGGGGGAATTAGAGGTTGATGAGATAGACGAAGAATTCGCTATCTACGAGGGCTTCGATACCGATGAATACGTCACCGTCGAAGCGTAGGAGTGTACCGGGGCTGAGCGTGTGCTCTTCGCTCTCGTTGAGGGTGGCTTTCACCTGTCCCTTGACGACACTGAAGAAGATGTCCTGTCCTTTGTGGTCGTGTGGGGCGATCTTCTTCCCCTTGGGGAGGTCTACGTGTACGACAGAGAGCTGGTCGTTACTGAGGATGTGTCCGAATTCGGAGATTTCTTGTCCAAGCATAGGTATTATGGAGACTAAGTAGGTGAGTTATTTGCTTCTAATGTTTAAGAATAATCGGTTTTTCTTGATTATCCGTGTAGATCTATCCAAAGCCGATATTTGATTGTAAAGAAAGCAAATTTCTAGCTATTCTCCTACCCGACCCACGATGAGCTTCCCCGAGATAAGTAACAAGGGCTATCCCAGCCAGTGGGATAGCCCTTGATTAAAGCGACTTAGACGCTCGTCTGGGGGCGCTTAGAAGTTGTAGGCCAGACCGAGCCCGAGGACTTCACGGAACTGTACCTTAGCGCCACGGATGTTGCCTTGATCGTCACGGGTCTTGATATTGTCATCGTAGTGAGCGTCGTGGAGAGGAACTTATTGATCTTGAAGGCGATCATCATATCCCAGTTCACGTCGATGTTCCCGAAGTTCTTGTCGTACGAGGTGAAGAGGGTGAGCTTGGTCACAAGGTTGATGTTCTCAGCGAGCTTGCGCTTGTAGTTAGCTACAGCTAGGGCACCGAGCTCAGCGAGCACCTTCTTACCTGGGGTGACACCGAAGGCACCTGCGTCGGAGAGCTTCTTGTCGAAGACGAAGGTCATCTTGCCCGTAGCAGGAGAGAGCATGAGGGAGAAGTCGTCGTTAGGCTTGTAGTCTGCCCCGATAGCGAGGGTCAGGTAGCCGGGAGCGAAGATCGTAGAGATGTTCTTGTCCTTGTTCCCTGCGATGTTGGGGTTCGTCGAGGCATCGAAGCCACGGTCGAACTGTGAGAGGAAGTCACCGAGGGCAGAGATGCTCCAGTGCTTGCTCACGAAGCGACCGACCTTGGTGCTCAGGTTAAGCTTGTCGACGCTCTTGAGCCACTTATTCGTCGAGGTGAAGGTCTTCCCGAAGTCAGTGACCAGGGCATTGTCCCAGCTCCAGCCTCCCTTCTTATAGTTAGCCGACGCGTTGAGATAGAGGTTCCAAGCGACGGAGTTCTCACCCCCGGCAGCCCAGTTCGTCAGAGAGGTCTGGGCAAGGTTGAGGCCAGAGACGCCGGTGAACTTCCACGCCTTAGGAGCTTCCTCCTGAGGAGCGGCTTCCGTCTGAGCGCTTACACGACCCACGGAGAGGAGTAGAGAGAAAAGAATAAGAAATTTCTTCATTACTGTGTCTGATTATTAATAAAATTGAATGATTTGCGGGTGCAAAAATACACATTTTTAGGTAGTCGGAAGGGGCTGAGCATCCTCCTCACGACCTCGGAAGCATCATGGCGCTATCCCTTCGATCATTTTCCCGCATTTCGGTGGGGCTAGCGAAGACGGAGAGACGGCGAAGAAGTGCTCCGACACATTCCCCCGTTTCTCTGAGTGCATCCCAAGGTGTAGAGCCCCTCATGCGGGCGGTCTCATTCACCTACTTCAGAAGGGGCAAAAAGGGATCTACGGTAGGTCGTCTTAACGACCTACCGTAGGTCGCATCGACGACCCACAGTAGTTTTTTTCGGTGACCTACCGTAGGTCGTTTTTTCGGACCTTGGAGGAGGGTGTTTAGACGGGATGGTTGGGATTCTACAAAGGGAGGGGTAAGCCCTTTGGAATCAGCCTTATGCCTTTAGTAAAAGTTAGCCCCAGCGTCACGGCGGTTCGTGACGCTGGGGCTCGGTCGAGTGTGAGGCTAGCGACGCTCGATGCCGTCCCTGCGAAGAAGGGCTTCGATCGAGGGGGCTTGCCCACGGAAGCGCTCGTAGAGTACTTCGGCATCCTCTCGGTCACCTTGGGAGAGGATGCAGTCACGGAAGCGTTGGGCCGTCTTGCTCGAGAAGATCCCTTCCTGCTGGAAGGCGGCGAAGGCATCCGCATCGAGTACCTCCGCCCATTTGTAGCCGTAGTAGCCGGCGCTGTAGCCACCGGAGAAGATGTGTCCGAAGGCAGTACTCATCTGACAGGGGGCTGGTGAAGCGGGAAGAAGTACGGCCTTAGCCCAAGCTTTCTCTTCGAAGTCCTTCGTGTCAAGTCCTTCTGGGAGGGGCTCTGTGATCGTGTGCCAAGCCATGTCGAGATAGCCAAAGCTCAGCTGACGACAGGCTGCATAGCCTACGAGGAAGTGACGGGCACGCTCCATTCGCTCGATGAGGGAGTCGGGTAGAGCTTCTGCCGTCTGGTAGTGCTGGGCGAAGCTCTGGAGCCATTCCCGCTGGTCTAGCCAGTTCTCCATCAATTGGCTGGGTAGCTCTACGAAGTCACGGACGACGTTTGTCCCACTGAGCGAGCTGTAGCGAGCCTGGGCGAGCATGCCGTGGAGGGCGTGGCCGAACTCATGTAAGAAGGTGCGCACTTCCCCCGGTGTCAGTAGCGCTGGACGATCGCCGACAGGCTGGGTGAAGTTCATCACGAGCACGATGTGCGGACGGTGGTCTTCGCCCGAAGCGGTGTGGTACTGCTCCTGGAGGTTATTCATCCAAGCACCGCTCTGCTTCCCCTCACGAGGGAAGAAGTCCGTGTACAGCAGGCCAAGGTAAGAGCCGTCCCGATCCTGCACCTCGTAGGTATGTACGTCGGGGTGATAGACGGGCAGGTCGGTGCGCTCACTGAAGTGGATGCCGTAGAGACGGGTAGCGAGGGAGAAGATCGCTGTGGAGACCCGAGAGAGCTCGAAGTAAGGGCGGAGCTCCTCTTCATCCAGCTCGTAGAAGGCCTTCTTATACTGCTCGGCCCAGTAGCTCCAGTCCCAGGGCTGTAGCGCCTTGGTCTCACCTGCTTCACGGGCGAAGGCCTCTACCTTAGCGAGCTCTTCCTTCGCTACGGGGTGGTAAGCCTCTAGGAGTTCGTCCAGCAGACGGTAGACAGCTTCGGGAGAGCCCGCCATGCGCTTGGTGAGGACCTTGGAGGCGAAGGTCGTATGTCCGAGGAGTTGGGCAAGCTCCAGACGGAGGTTGGCAAGGCGACGGATGACATCTCTATTGTCAAACTCGCCCTCCACTGCACCCAGGCTCATCTTCGCTCGGTACATCTCCTCGCGAAGACTAGAGTCAGGGCAGTGCTGCATGAAGGGGAAGAAGCTCGGGGCTGCAAGGGTGAAGAGGTAGCCATGGGGCTTATCTTCCTTTTTCGCTAGCTCACGTGCTACGCCGAGTGCCGACTCAGGGAGTCCGGCTACTTGGGCATCGTCCTCGACCCAGAGTCGGAAGCGTGCTTGCTCCTTAAGGTTATTTTGTCCGAAGGTGAGGGCTAGTTCGCTGAGTTCTCGCTTCACCTCACGGAGGCACTCCTTCTTGTCCTCGGGTAGGAGAGCGCCACTCTCACTGAAGCTCTCATAAGTACGCTGCAGGAGGCGGGCATCCTCGAGGTCTAGCTTCAGCTGATCCCGCTCCTCCCAGACGGAGCGGATGCGAGCGAAGAGCCCTTCGGAGAGGAGGATGTATGAGGAGAGGGCGGAGAGCTCAGGGCTAAGCTCCTGACTGATCTCCATCAGTTCGTCGGTAGCTTCGGCGTGGAGGAGGTTGTAGAAGATACCAGAGAGCCATTCGAGCTTAGCTCCACTTCGCTCAAGCGCTACGATGGTATTGGCAAAGGTAGGCGCATCGGTCTGCTGGATGATGGCCTCGACCTCACTACGCTTCTCAGCAATAGCTTCGGCAAAGGCAGGACGGAAGTCCGCCACCTCGACTTGGTCGAAGGGGTAAGCTCCGTGATCATGCTCACGGAGCGTGAAGAGGCGGTGCATATATATGATCTATCGGTAGGGTGAAAAGAGAGAGGCTACCTGACTCCCACCCACACGAGGGTACGGGAAGGCAGGTAGCCTCTTGTCGTATTAGCTCTGTCTCGGCCCTAGTTTTAGGGCAATCGGCGAGCTAGCTGTCTCTTAGAGACGGTTGTTGGAGCCGAGTACGTTCTCGATCTTGTGCATGTAGAGCTTCTTGAGTGAGTCACGTGCTGGACCGAGGTACTTACGTGGGTCGAACTCTGCAGGGTTGGTAGCGAAGACCTTGCGGATAGCAGCGGTCATAGCTAGACGACCATCGGAGTCGATGTTGATCTTGCAGACAGCGCTCTTCGAAGCCTGACGGAGCTGTTCTTCGGGGATACCGACAGCATCCTTGAGGGCACCACCGTACTGGTTGATGGTAGCGACTTCGTCCTGAGGTACGCTAGAGGAGCCGTGAAGGACGATGGGGAAGCCTGGGATCTGCTTTTCGATCTCTGCGAGGATATCGAAGCGGAGGGGGGGAGGTACGAGGATGCCATTCGCATCACGGTGGCACTGCTCAGGAGTGAACTTGTTAGCCCCGTGCGACGTACCGATAGAGATAGCCAGAGAGTCTACACCCGTCTTGCTGACGAAGTCGATGACTTCTTCAGGTTCGGTATAGGTGTGGTGCTCAGCTACGACATCATCTTCGATACCTGCGAGGACACCGAGTTCACCTTCTACCGTGACATCGAACTGATGAGCATATTCGACTACCGAGCGAGTCAGCGCTACGTTCTCGTCGTAAGGCAGGTGTGAGCCGTCGATCATCACAGAAGAGAAGCCCATCTCGATACAGCTCTTGCAGAGCTCGAGGCTATCACCATGGTCGAGGCGAAGGGCGATCTGTGGGTTAGGGCAACCCAGTTCCTTAGCGTATTCGACAGCACCCTGAGCCATGTAGCGAAGGAGTGTCTGGTTCGCATACTTGCGAGCACCGCTGGAGACCTGGAGGATGACGGGGGACTTCGTTTCTACGGCAGCACCGATGATAGCCTGGAGCTGCTCCATGTTGTTGAAGTTGAATGCGGGGATAGCATAGCCACCCTTGACAGCCTTGGCGAACATCTCACGAGTGTTGACCAAGCCGAGTTCCTTGTAACTAACCATTATTGTTCTAGTATTTAAGTTGATACTCTTATTAGTTCTTTGCCACAAATATACGATAAATTAGTGTAAACAGGATGGAGATCTTTAATTTTTTCAGGAATATATTCTCTCCCCCCTCCACAAGGCAATTTGGAGGGCAGGTCAGATGTGCAATAGCCTAGTCGTCCCATACTCCTCCCTTCGCTGACGGAGGACTTCGGCAGGAGATCAGACGGACAAGAAATAGCCCGATTTACTTCTCTCCTTTGGGGGGCTTCTCCTTACGGTTTCCTACGCCTCTTCCCATGGCTTAGCGACTGGCCTTGGGCATCCCCCAAAACAACCCTACGGTAGGTCGCAAATAAAACCTACAGTAGGTCGTCGATGCGACCTACCGTGGGTCGCCTGACCGATCTACCGTGGGTCGTTTCGGCGACCCACAGTAGGTCACTTTCTTCCCCTCCCCACAGCTTGCTCTTGACCCCGAAGAAACGACCTCCCTAGCTCCTCCTTTAGCCGCTACAGGTTGGAGGGACTATTTTGACAGGAAGCTTGAAGAAGGGATAGGGAACTTGGCTGTGGGGGGGGAGGTAAACGAACGAGCGCTAGCTCTCCGACGGATCGAATCCGTGCTCGGAGGAGCTAGCGCTCGTGTTGTAGAGGAGGGACGGGTGAGCCCTTACTTGCGGGGCTTGTCGGACATCACGATCTCAAGGGTGCCACCAGCACGCAGGTCTGCGTGCATGAAGGTCAGAGTGGAGGTGATATCTCGGCCATTGATCTTGGCTGATTGTACGTACTTATTAGCTGGAGAATTGCCCTTGACGAGGATGGTGAAGGAGCCATTCTTCAGACGGAGGGTCGCCTTGTCTACGAGCGGACGACCGATGGTGTACTCAGCCTTCCCTGGGCAGACCTGATAGAAGCCAAGGGCGCTCAGGACATACCAAGCTGACATCTGACCGCAGTCTTCGTTGCCGATGATACCGTCGGGTGTGGGCTTGTAGAAGTGGCGAAGGACAGTGTCGAGGATGGCTTGTCTTTTGTGAGGCGCAGAGGTGTAGTTGTAGAGGTAAGCGATGTGGTGGCTGGGCTCATTGCCGTGGGCATACTGCCCGATGAGCCCTGTGATATCGCCTGACTGCTCTGCCCCGTCAATGCGGGAGGACGTGGTGAAGAGCGTGTCAAGGTTCTGCTCAAGTACAGCCTTACCACCCATGAGCTTGAGGAAGCCCTCCATGTCATGCGGAGCATAGAAGCTCCACTGGTAAGCGTTGCCCTCCGTGTAGTCACTCTTCTCATGAGCAGAGAAGCGAGGATTGAAGGGCGTGCGGAACTTCCCATCAGCCATCACGGGGCGCCTACCGCTGGTCATCCTCAGCCATGGCTTCGGCGTGACGCACCGTGATGGTGAGGGCTATGCCGAGCTCCTGACGCGTATGGGCTCCTCTGCTATACCTTCGACTTCAATGGTGGTGGACGTGAGAGCCTTAGTGCTGGTGAGACGACAAATATGTCTGTCCTCACGGAGCAGGCAGACCTCAATGTGGTCATCGATCAGCTCAAGCGTCGCTCCGACATTGATCCCCGATATATCACCCTCTTGGGCTTGAGCCAAGGCGGGCTCGTCTCCGCCCTCACTGCGGCATCGCGTCCTGATGATATCGCCTCGCTTATCTTGATTTATCCTGCCTTCAGTATCCCTGAGATGGTGCGTAAGCAGTGGGGAGAGTATTCGAAAATCCCTCTGGTAAACACCCTCTGGGGAATGCGTCTCGGGGAGAAGTACTACAAAGATGTGTGGAACATCGATCCCTATGCCGTCATCGGTCGCTTCCGAGGCCCCGTGCTGATCCTTCATGGGGATAGGGATCGCATCGTAGAGCAGTCCGTCTCAGATCGTGCAGCCACCATCTACAACAATGCCGAGTACCACGTGATCCCTGGTGGCGAACATGGCTTCTCTGGAGAGGCCCTTCAGCAGGTCAAGCGCTACCTCCAGACCTTCATGAAGCGGTAGCTACGGCAAACCTTCCCTGATAGAAAGAGCCCCGTCCCGACCGTCCACATAGAGAGGACGATCGGGGCGGAGCTCTTTGATGAGGTGTGCTTGCGCGGGCTAAAGATTGTAGCTGAGACCGACTGCGAAGGCCATGAGGTCGGGGTAGCCTGGGACGAAGGTCGTCGCTATGTCGAGCTTGGGGCTGAGAGCGAACTTATACTCCAGCTCGCCTCCGTACCAGAGGAACTTACGCTGCCACTTGTCCGTGGGGCTACCCTCGAAGTACTTCGTGTCGACGTACCCTGGCAGGCGGTACCAGTTGCGTCGGTAGATCCATGTCGGCCCGATACCGCCGTAGAGGCGATGCCGCCCGATGTGGAAGATACGAGCACGTAGGCCGATACTCGTCACACCAGCAAGCTGGGCGGTGCAGTCAGCATAAAGCCCTTGAATGCCCTTGACGGAGAGGATCTCGGGGATGATGAAGTACTCGTAGGAGAGTAGGGCACCCAGATCAACTACGAAGTAAGCCTCGGGGTCCAGGCGGTTTGGCATCAGTTTGGCATTGGGTCTCCCACTCAGAGGGTGGAAGCTGAGGCCCATGAACTTCAGGCTGATGTTTTGACGGCTCTGCCCTTGTAAGGGAAGTGAGCAGAGGATGAGCCCGATGAGGGCGTATAGGAAATGGCGTATACGCATAGACGAGGGGGATAAAAGCGTAGCGCCAGCTTCTACGTAGAGCAAAGGGATTGCTGTCGAGGAAGCTGGCGCTACATGCTTAGGAGAGCTGGTGCTCCTTAGCGTCGAGGCTTGGGGCCCATGACGATGGTGAGCTTGCTATTGGGATGGATATCCTTGTGTGTGAAGGTGAGGCTTTCCGTGATGTCACGTCCGTTGATGGAGGCCTGCTGCACGTACTTATTCTCCTTACTATTGTTACGCACCTCGATAGTGAAGATGCCCTTGGGGAGCTGGATCTTTGCCATGTCTACGAGCGGACGGCCGATGGTGTACTCAGCCTTCCCTGGGCAAACTTGATAGAAGCCAAGGGCGCTCAGGACATACCAAGCTGACATCTGACCGCAGTCTTCGTTGCCGATGATACCGTCGGGTGTGGGCTTGTAGAAGTGGCGAAGGACAGTGTCGAGGATGGCTTGTCTTTTGTGAGGCGCAGAGGTGTAGTTGTAGAGGTAAGCGATGTGGTGGCTGGGCTCATTGCCGTGGGCATACTGCCCGATGAGCCCTGTGATATCGCCTGACTGCTCTGCTCCGTCAATGCGGGAGGAAGTGGTAAAGAGCGTGTCGAGGTTCTGCTCAAGTACAGCCTTACCGCCCATGAGCTTGAGGAAGCCCTCCATGTCATGAGGCGCATAGAAGCTCCACTGATAAGCATTACCCTCGGTGTAATCACTCTTCTCGTGGGCAGAGAAGCGTGGATTGAAGGGCGTGCGGAACTTGCCATCGGCCATCACGGGACGCATGAGCTTGGTCTCATGATCCCAGTAGCGCTGGTAGTAGAGTGCCTTCTTGTCGTAGACTTGGCGGATGGAGTCAAGACCAGCAGCTTCTGCCAGACGGGCGATGCACCAGTCATCATAAGCCATCTCTACCCCCCAGCTGACGCTCTCGGGGACGGAGTCGGCAGGGACGAAGCCCAGCAGCTCCTTGTAGTATGGATGACGGGTGATGAGATCCAGCTCACGGGTACCAGCGAACTTCTTCGCTAGATCTTCTCTGTAGACGGAGCTACGCACGGCAGCTTCTGTCCAGAGACGGAGATCTTCCTTTGTAGCAAGTCCCTTGGCTACGAGATCAGCGAGGATGCTCACCGAATGGTAGCCTGGCATGCAGCCCGTGTAGTTCGCAGCGAGGGGCCAGCGAGGAAGGATCGTCCCCTCTTGGTAGTCTTGCACAAGGCTCTTACCGTAGCGCAGTGCTTGGTCAGGATCAATGATCGTGAGCAAGGGATGAAGAGCTCGGTAGGTATCCCAGATGGAGAAGACGGTGTAGTGACCATCCTTCGCATCGCCCTTGTGGATCTGCTTGTCCATGCCTCGGAAGGAACCATCGACATCCTGATAGTTGTAGGGTGCGATGTGGGCATGGTAGAGGGCGGTATAGAAGTTCTTGAGGACGGTCGTGTCCTTCGTCTCGATGGTGATGCGGGAGAGGACTTCCGACCAGATGCGTCGGCTCTCCTGATGCACAGCATCGAAGTCCCAGTGAGGAAGTTCGGTCGTGAGGTTCTTCTCAGCTCCTTCGGGAGAGACGGCAGAGACACCGATCTTCACCTGATAGGGCTCGCTACCTGCAGGGAGGTAGAGGTGGAGCTTGAGGTCTGCTGTGTCCTTGGTCACAGAATAGCCCGACTGGATGAGCTGGCGCTCACCATCTCGATAGAGGGCGATGCTGTCTACGGGCGATGCAAGACGAATCGTGTAGCTGAGCTGATGGTGCTCGGCCCAACCCTTCGTGTAGTACGTCCCTTGGATCGTGGAGTCATTGACGAGGCGAAGGTCATTGCCCATCACCTTATGCCCCCAGTTGGGCTGGAGGATGTGCCCTAGGTCAAGGAGAAGCTTGCGGTCGGTGCTATCAGCATAGCTCGCACGGAGTAGCCCGACACGGTCGGTGCTGGTGAGCTCAGCCTTGATGCCGAAGTTCTGCAGCTGGACAGCATAGTAGCCAGGGGAAGCCACTTCCGTAGCCTTGTCGAAGGTGGCTACGGGTCTAAGGCTGTCTACACCCGAGAAGGGAAGCAGAGCGACATCCCCAAGGTCGCCAATGCCCGTCCCCGAGAGATGGGTGAGGCTGAAGGCATGGATCACGCTGTCGGAGTCATGGTAGCCACTGCTCGCATCCCATCCGATGAGGTGGGTGTCGGGGCTGAATTGTACGAGGGCATTGGGGCGTGTCGCACCAGGGAAGGTGTGCCCATGCTCGCCCGTACCGATGAAGGGATCGACGAAGCTGAGAAGCTGGTCATCACTTCCTCCTCCAGCGGTCTTAGAGGAGCAAGAGGAGAAGAGCGCAGTAGCCACAACAAGGGCTGCTGAGGTCACTACCGCTGACCTCAGTAACTGATGATAGATATGCATAAGGGGATTGATAAGACTTAGCTTTTACTTGCGAAGGCTGCTGCGAAGAGTCGCATCTGACGGAGCATCGACACGAGCCCATTGGAGCGAGTGGGGGAGAGATGCTCGGCCAATCCTATACGCTCGATGAAGTAGAGGTCGGAGGCGAGGATGTCCTGAGGCGTCTGTCCGTCGAGGACACGTAGTAGGAGGCTGACGATCCCCTTGACGATGAGTGCGTCACTCTCGCCACGAAAGTGGATACGCTCCCCGTCGAAGGAGGCGGTGATCCATACACGACTCTGGCACCCTTCGATGATGTTGGTCGGTGTCTTGTCGCTCTCAGGAAGGGGCTCTAAGGTATTCCCAAGGTCGATGATCAGTGCATAGCGATCCATCCAATCATCGAGGGCTGAGAATTCCTCGATGATCTCGTCTTGTAGTTCGTTGATTGTAGGCATGAAGGAATGATAGCGAATAAGAGGTTCGCACGAATTAGAGATCCTCACGGACCGTCGTGGCGACTGTCTCTCCGACAGCTCGAAGCGTCTCCCGAGAGATGATGTTCATGTCGTCGGCCGTAGTGTGCCAGTGTGCACCGAAGCCCGTGGGGCGTGTGGGGTCGAAGTTGATGATGTCGACCGAAGGAATACCGAGCTCACGTACTACGGCGACGTGGTCATCGGTCATCTGTGATCCATTGGCTTGGACAAAGTAATTGCCCCAGCCGAGCTGTGCTGCTGTCTGCCAGAGTGTGGCGAGGAGCGGGCGGGCATACTCCTTAGACAGCCCCTCCCAATAGAAGCGAGCGCCATGAGCACCGACCATATCCAGCAGGATCCCCCACTGGGCGGAGTAGCCTGGTCGGTGGGGGTGCTTGGCCCAATATTGAGAGCCGAGGCACCAAGAGTCTTCACTTTGGCTTCCGCCACCATCTTCGAGGTCGAAGAATACGAAGTCCAGGGCCTTGCCCGAAGGCTTGAGCGCTTCCTGCCGAGCGAGCTCGAGGAGGACAGCTACGCCACTAGCGCCGTCGTCGGCACCGAGGATCGGCTCCTGCTGTCGGCTAGCTACGGGATCGTGATCCGCTACCTGACGGGTGTCCCAATGGGCCATCAGTAGGATGCGCTCTTCGTGCTCGGGTTGGAGGGTAGCGATGATGTTCGTCCCCTGTACTTCCTTGCCGAAGTAATCCTTCCCAGTGAAGTGCTGGAGCGTCACCGTATAGCCCCAGTCACGGAGCTTGGACTCGATCCAAGAAGCACAAGCCTTGTGCCCTTCGCTTCCTGGAGTGCGGACGCCGAATGCTACCTGCTCTCGGATGTATCGTAGGGCAGTGTCTGCGTCGAAGGGAGCAGCGGTACGGCTGGGCTCACTGATGCTGTCCGCACTCTGTGCTTGCCTCGTAGCGCTTCCACAGCTGGCGGAGGAGAGGAGTAGCATAAGTACGAGGATGGAGAAAAGGGAGAGGATCGCCTTCATGAATGTATGGGGAAGTGGGATAAGGATAGGGGGATGAGATCGTTTGTGCTGGATGCCGAAGGACCTACGAAAGGCGTCGCTTCGTCCCGCAGGGTAAGTAGGCTTGTCTCTAGGGAAAGGCTTCTTTCACTCGGGGCCAAAGCTTCTGCCCTCTAGAGGCGAAGGTCTATGCCTCGACAGGCGAAGTCAGCTCTCCAGCTGGGAGTAAGTCTAGAAAATAGAGGGTTTGTTTGGCTCGATGATCAGCTCACTCAAGGGGCGCTTAGGTACGTGGTGACGTCCCTCCTTGTCACGCCAGTAGCGGACATCCTCTGGGTTGCGAGCCTCTTCGAGTACCACTTCCTCTTGGGGCTTACCGATAGCGATGATGGCATTGATCGAGAGGTGGGTTGGTAGGCCAAGGCGACGGGAGAGCTCGGCCTTGCCATGCCCGCCGAAGATACACGTGCCGTAGCCAGCTTCTGTCGCGAGGAGCCCCAGCGCCTGAAGCTGAATACCCTCGTCGAAGCGGGCAGCGGGTGCAATGTCTGTATCCAGGATCTGCAGGAGGTAAGCACGAGGACGCTCCCCTACACTTGGTCCGTCCCACTCGGGGAGCATAGAAGCCCAGTGCTGCTTAGCGGTGATCTCGTGGCAGAGCTCGGTATCGGTGATGATGATATACTTCAGGGGTTGGGCATTGCGTGCCGAAGGGGTCTGACGGACTATGTCAAGCCAGCGGACGATCTGTAGGCGGTCGATAGCTACGGACTCGTCGAAGCGACGATAAGTGCGTGTTTGCTTGATGAGCGAATCTATAGAAAGCATAGTAGTGATAATTAGCCTGTAGAGAGTGTCGTGGGCGCTTACATCCTAGTTAATTTGTACGTCCTTCTTCTTCGGTATGTACCTTGAGAGAAGGATAGCGCCTAGCG
>ERZ773022.794-NODE-794-length-23441-cov-6.192038_pt1 | contig 23441 bp, 21 predicted proteins | sample MGYA00580839_ERZ773022 | MGnify/ENA primary metagenome ERZ773022 (study PRJEB29015, sample SAMEA2738020) | human oral metagenome | biome: human oral; feature: human-associated habitat; material: dental | place: China | collected 2044 ... | reverse complement strand
AACTGACCTCGACCCTGAAACTGAAACGTGCCGTCATACAACAAAACTATGCCGCTCTCATCGAAGATATGTATCGATAAAATAGCATTGCGCCGATAAATCGCCTATATATAGATTATGGGAAATAAGTTTGTAATAAAGGCAGCGAATATAGCAGATTATCACGCACATATACTCGAAGAGCTTCGCAGAGGAGTAGCTCTTACAACCTCCGACGGTATACGTACGAACTCAATGGCAATATCGTGGGGAATGCTTGGTATAGAGTGGAATAGGCCTGTTTTTATCGCTTTTGTGAGGACAGGCAGATTTACCCACGAGCTTCTGACAAACAATCCGCAATTCACTGTAAATATTCCACTTGGCGAGCGCCCCGAAAACATTATCAGTTACCTTGGTACCCATTCCGGACATACCGACGACAAAATCTCTTCGCTTGGTCTACACACTATTGCAAGCCCCAATGTGAATGTGTGCGGTATAGCCGAGCTACCTCTAACAATAGAATGCAAGGTGATTTATAGGCAACTGCAAGAGCCTAAGTCGTTTACCAATACGGAGCATAATATCATAAACACTATGTATCCTAAGAATATAGATAGCAGTTTCTGCGGAAGTAATAGAGATTTTCATACAGCTTTTTACGGAGAAATCGTAGGAGTGTATCTTATAGAAAATCAGATAGTATAGCCGATTCACAATCACTACGAATCGGTATAAGCTATACGATATTTCCTTATTTCAGACTATTGCGGATATTATCGATAATTGTCTATCTTTGCAAAAAAAATATTGGAGATATGAAAAAATATAGGTTTATACTACTATTACTTGCGGTCGTTGCGGTGTCGACTACAAAGGCACAACAAACCTTCCCTGCCGCTGTAGAACACGAAGCAGACACTCACCTGCACAAAAGCAGAATGTTTGTCGGAGGAGCCTTCACTGTGTGGAGCGACAATAAAGACGAATCATTTTTATTCGACTTCTGCCCCGAAATAGGTTACCTCTTCAACGACAACTGGGGGGTGGGCATTCTGGCAGCTTACGAACACGAGTCGGAAAACCACAACGGACAAAGGCACATCTCCAATACGTTCAAGTTCTCGCCTTTTGCCCGATATTACTACTATCACAAAGGTCCGTTCAACTTATACGTAGACGGTGGCGTGGGCGTCAACTTCGGCAATTATCGTCTGGACAATATCTCTTCCGACAAATGGGGGTTCGAGGTTGGTATACGTCCCGGAGCTTGCGTAGACCTCACCGAAGGGCTTTGTCTCTGCCTGCGTATGGGCTTTGCAGGCTACCGTAGAGATTATTTCACCGCCGAAGACCCGAGAGTCGGCAACAACGGTTTCGGACTTCGTTTTGCTCCCGAAGAGTTGATGATAGGGATAGAATTCGAATTTTAATTACTTCTTGTAAAAAAATAATAAATTATGGACAACAACGTTCTTATTGCTTTTATGCTTACTCTCCTTGCCGGTATCTCCACGGGCATAGGCAGCGCAATAGCATTTTTTGCAAAACGTACCAATACCTCTTTTCTTTCGGTCTCGCTCGGTTTCTCGGCAGGAGTAATGATTTATGTCTCTTTTGCCGAACTGCTACCGAATGCCATCATATCGCTCTCCGATATGCACGGCGTAAAGACGGGAACGATATACGCTACCATATCTTTTTTTGCAGGCATACTCCTCATTATGCTTATAGATAAGTTTGTACCCAAGTACGAGAATCCCCACGAGATGAGGAGCATAGAAGACATATCGCAAGTTCAGCATCACGACAGTACATCGGCAAAACAACCCTCGCAGGGCGGACTGCTTCGCGTAGGTATGGTAACGGCTCTGGTGCTTGCCATACACAACTTTCCCGAAGGGATGGTTACTTTCCTTGCAGGGCTGAAAAACATCAACGTAGCTATCCCCATAGCATTTGCTATTGCCATACACAACATTCCCGAAGGGATATCGGTGTCCGTTCCTGTGTTCTATGCCACAGGCAACCGCAAAAAAGCCTTCTGGCTCTCGTTCCTGTCGGGGCTTGCCGAGCCGCTGGGGGCTCTGATCGGCTATGCCATACTTGCCCCCTTCCTCAACGACAATGTTTTTGGTATAGTATTTGGCATAATAGCAGGTATTATGGTCTTCATCTCTCTTGACGAACTGCTGCCCGCCGCCGAGACCTACGGCAAACACCATATGGCAATATACGGTATGGTAGCAGGAATGGCGGTGATGGCAGTAAGCCTGCTGCTGTTCTGAGACTGTGTATAAGTCTTTTGCAAGATATACAAAGAACGAGTAAATTTACCTTCGAGAAGGAACTTACTCGTTCTTATTTTTTTCGGTACAAATAGCATATTACCGCAATACTACGGCAATATGCTACCACTCATTGTTATTCCTTTACGAACTTCTTGATTACTTGCTTGTTGGTGGAGTCGAGACGAATGAAATATACGCCTTTTTCGAGCGAAGATATATCCACTATTGTGTTGTCGGCTACTTCATATTTGCCTATTTCTTTGCCCGAAATATCGGTAATAATCACATTGCGCACAGACGAAACGGAGTTGATAATCAAATAATCGTGTGCGGGATTGGGATAGAAATCGAACGAAAGATTGTCGGCTATCGTTTCGGTAGACGAGGTAACGCCCTTATCGCCTGCCTTGATTTGCGTATTTGCAGTCGACTCATAAGCATAACCATATATAGTTATTTCCGCAGCCGTAACTTTAAGCTTCGCCCAGCCATAATGGGTATTGCTGTTATGTTTAAATTTAAATCCGACATATCCCGTTTTGTCGAGCCAAGTAGTGTATTCCGTCGACAAGAGTACATTGAAATATGGCGAACCATCGCCGCTGCCGAAAAAGGTCGACGACGCCCCTATGACCGTATTCTCGCTAAGAAGGTCTACATTTGCGTTATATGAAGCGTTTGTAGAAACGACCTCGCTTCCTTCTGCCATACAGGCAAAATATGATGCAGCCGAAGGATCGGTAGCATAGTAATGTTGAACGGCAAACTCCTCTGTACCACCAAAAAAGTTGATAGTTGTGTCAGTTTTAGCCGAGTTTAGAACGATTGGTGTACTTTCCAAATTTGTGTACACGATTTGTGCTTTTGCACCTAAGATAGTAGCTACTAATGCTACCAACGATAATAATACTTTTCTCATTTTTGTATTTGTATTAAGTTTATAATTGATTGATTGTAAAACATCTCTATATTTCAATCGGTGTTTGTCATATTGCTTAGTGCTATGTGCAAATATATGAATTTTGCAAACAATATTTCCAAACGATACGTTTTTTTGTAAAAAATTCGAGAATAGTTCCTGCGAGGAGACTTTTCTATCTTATTGCCATATATTTATTTTGCTATTATATAAAAAAGTATTACTTTTGCAGTGTAAATTTTCTTGATATTTGATTGTTATATGAATAATATATGTTTATAAGACATTTGTTATTAAACAATTATTATTGTATGCAGTTTATGTTTTCATGATACACAAGACAAGAGAGGGACTTTGCGATAAAGTCCCTCGATTTTTAAATAAAAAATGATAGACAAAGAGTTACTTAGGAGCGTAATAGAGGATAAACTTTCGCAGACAGATTGTTTTCTGGTATCGTTGAGTGTCTCTTCGACCAACAGCATCGTAGTGGCAATAGATTCAGTGACTTCCGTAAGTCTTGATTTTTGCATCGAACTTACGCAATACATCGAACAGAAATTCGACCGCAACACCGAAGATTATTCTCTGGAAGTCGGTTCGTATTCGATTAGCGAGCCGTTTGTCGATAGCAGACAATACATTAAAAATATTGGACGTACGATAGAGATACTTACATTAGAACACAAAAAAATTAGAGGCATACTCCTGAAAGCCGATTCGGCGGGATTCACCGTAGAGACAGAGACGAAAGAACAGCTCGAAGGGCAAAAACGAAAAACTATCGTAACCCGACAAACCTCGTTCGCATACAACGACGTAAAATCTACTAAGTTATATTTCTGACAAGCAATACGAATACAATTTCAAAAGTGTAATAAATATATTTTAAACCCATTAATATAAATAAGATATGGCTAAAAAAGAGCATTCAGACATTATCAGTTCATTTGTGGAATTGAAGGAATTTAAGAATATTGATAATTCTACGATGTTAAGTATTCTTGAAGAGTCGTTTAGAAAGGTGATAGCTAATATACACGGTTCAGACCAAAACTACGATTTTATATTTAACCCCGATAAAGGCGATTTCGAAATCTGGCGTAATAGAATGGTCGTCGAGGACAATGACCTTACAGACCCACACACTCAGATTTCTCTGTCTGACGCACGCAAGATTGCCGACGACTACGAGGTGGGCGAAGAGGTTCAGGAACAGGTAGATGTCAACTCTTTCGGAAGGCGTGCCGTATTGAACCTATCTCAAATATTGTCGTCGAAAATAGTCGACGTCCAAAAAGACTCTTTATATACCAAATACTCGCAACTCCTCGGACAAATTATATCTGCCGAAGTATATCAGATATGGAAAAAAGAGATACTCTTGCTCGACGACAACAACAACGAAATATTGATGCCGCGTACCGAACAGTTACCCAACGATTTCTTCAAGAAAGGGGAAATCATCAGAGCTGTAGTATCGAAGGTCGACAATAACAACAACAATCCCAAAATATATGTTTCTCGTGTATTGCCGCTATTTCTCGAACGTTTACTCGAGCGAGAAGTCCCTGAAATACACGACGGTCTTATAACTATCAAGAAAACAGTGCGTATACCCGGTGAGAAAGCAAAAGTAGCAGTCGAGTCGTACGACGACCGTATTGATCCGGTCGGCGCTTGTGTAGGTATCAGAGGCAATCGTATTATGCCTATTATCAGAGAATTGAATAATGAAAATATTGATATAATAAACTATACATCAAATCCAAGCTTGTATATTGCACGTGCTCTGGCTCCAGCAAAAGTAACATCTATCGTAATAGACAACGAAAACAGACGAGCTAATGTTTATATAAATCCCGAAGACATATCGCTTGCTATCGGTAAAAATGGTGTGAATATCAAACTCGCAATACAACTTACGGGCTATCATATCGAAGTGATACGCGGCGATGTGGAAATCGACGAAGAAGATATCTATCTCGACGACTTTGCCGATGAAATCGACCAATGGGTAATAGATATACTCAAGGGTATCGGTTGCGATACGGCAAAACAGGTGCTTCGTCTTACCAGAGAAGAGCTCATAGAGCGTACCGACTTGGAAGAAGAGACAATAGACAATATTATCAAGGTGCTGAAAACCGAGTTCGAAAAATAGACCGTACCCGATACATCTTATGATTCATTATCAGTAATATAAAAAAATATCAGTCGTAAAAATAAAAAACTCATAAGGCTTATGTGAAACTTACAATCGGCAATTTATTAAAATATTTTCTTTTGTTTAACAAACACACACAACTAAATTTATGGCAAGATTAGGACAAATAATAAAAACGCTAAATATAGGTATTGGTACTGCTGTCGACTTTTTGAATAAAAAGGGCGAAAATATATCCCCAATTCCTCATCAACAACTTACCGAGACACAAGAGAATTTGCTTTTGAAAGAATTTAGTTCAGACAAGACATTGAAAGAAAAGTCCGATAAGTTGATACAGAAGCGGCAAGAACGTGAAAATCTTGTCACAGTAGAGGTCGAATCTATCGAAAAAACATCCGTTACACAAAATAAAACGACTGTAGAAGAGGTAGATAAAATTGAAAAACAAAAAGTAGAAAAGAAAAAAACAGTTACTAAGTCTGAAGAGGAAGAGGATCTTACCCGTAAAGATAAAAATGTAATCAAACATGCTCAGACGGACGAAAATATTAATACGGAACAGAGAAAGAAATCAAAGAAAAAGACTGAAAAAGATGAACTTCCAGCCGATGAAGATAATATAGGTAGCAAAGATAAAGATAATATCGAGATAAAAGAGTCTGTAAAAGAGCCTGTCGTAAAGGGAACAAATGAGTCCGAACAGGAACTCCAATCCGAAAAGTACTCGGATGTGCTTGTCCAACAGACAGATAGCTCGATGATAGACAAGTTGCTGTCTGACAGAGAAAAATCTGTGGTCGATGCAGATATTGACTATCAACCTCAGGGAGAAGAGCATGAAACGCAAATATTTAAATATTCCGAACAGAAACTCGAAGCTCCCAAAGTACTTGGCACTATCAATCTTGATAAAATAGGTAAAGATTCTCGTCCACAGCCCAAGACGAGAGAAGAACGTAAAAAAGAGTACAAGGAAATGGTACTCAGGAAGCGAGAAGAGGAAAAACGTATAAAAGCTGAACGCCAGAAAGCTACCGAAAAATCGACTGTAAAAGCCGAACCTCAGAAAAATGAGCAAATGCGGGTTACCGAACGCCGTAAAGAAGACTTCATAAAGACCAATGTGCCTATATTACAAGGGCCTAAAATAGTCGACAAAGTAAATATAGAACCCGAAAAGCCTATCGGTAAGTCATATGCGGATAGAGATAAGACAAGAGCTGATAGTAAGGGAGATAAAAAATCGAAAGAACATAGAAAACGTGATAGAATAAAAATAGAACGTATTGACATAACGGAAGATAGAGGTAGTAGTAAATCGGTGAAGTCGTTCAAAAAAGACAGACGCAACAACCGCAATCCTATCGATATAGAAGACGTAAATCAGAATATTAGAGAGACTTTGGCTATCGCTCGCGAAGGACGTAAGTTTAATAAGAAAGCGGTAGACTATCGAAAAGAAAAGCGTGAAAATATTCGTCAGGAAATAGAACGTCAGGTTAAGTTGGAAATGGCTCAGTCTAAAATACTTACTCTCACAGAGTTCGTTACTGTCAATGAGTTGGCTTCTATGATGCAAGTGCCTGTAAATGATGTCATAAAGGTTTATATGAATCTCGGAATGTTTGTTGGTATCAATCAGCGAGTAGATGCCGAATCGATTAAGATTGTTGCCGATGAATTTGGTTTCGAGACCAATTTTGTCAGTGCCGAAGCCGCAAAAAATATCGAAGAAGACGAAGCCGATGACCCTCAAGATTTGGTGTCGCGTCCACCGATTATCACGGTTATGGGGCACGTCGACCACGGCAAAACATCGCTGCTCGACTATATACGCCAGACTAATGTCATTGCAGGTGAGGCCGGTGGTATCACACAACATATTGGAGCATATAATGTTAAGCTCGAAGACGGTCGTCAGATAACATTTATAGATACCCCCGGACACGAGGCTTTTACGGCTATGCGAGCACGCGGAGCCAAGGTAACGGATATAGCTATAATAATAGTCGCTGCCGACGACGATGTGATGCCGCAGACTATCGAGGCTATAAATCACGCTGCTTCAGCTAATGTCCCGATTGTATTTGCTATCAATAAGATAGATAAAGACGGAGCTGATCCTGAAAAAATAAAAGCTACTCTTGCCAACATGAATTATATGGTAGAGTCGTGGGGTGGAAAATATCAGTCGCAAGATATATCTGCGAAAAAAGGTATAGGAATCAAAGAGTTGCTCGAGAAAGTGCTGTTGGAGAGCGAGATATTGGATCTGAAAGCAAATCCGAAGCGTAAGGCTATCGGTTCGGTTATCGATGTTCGTAAAGACAAAGGACGCGGAAACGAAATAACTCTTTTGGTGCAAAACGGTACTCTCCGACAGGGCGATATAGTGCTTGCAGGGTATGCCTACGGCAAAATACGTGCAATGTTCAACGAACGTAATCAGCCCATAAAAGAGGCTAAACCGTCGGAACCCGTATTGGTGCTCGGTATAAAAGGCGAATTGCAGGCTGGCGATAATTTCAACGTTATGGAGACCGAACAGGCTGCACGTGAAATAATTGCACAGCGCGACCAGCTCAAACGAGAACAGAAATTGCGTACGTCGCACCATCTGACTCTCGACGAAATAGGCAGACGTATTGCACAGGGTAACTTCCAAGAATTCAACATAATAGTCAAGGGTGATGTCGACGGCTCTATTGAAGCATTGAGCGATTCGCTCATAAAGCTGTCGACCAGCGAAATACAAGTAAATGTAATACATAAAGGCATCGGTCAGATTACCGAAGGCGATGTCAACTTGGCGATATCATCAAACGCTATTATCGTTGGTTTCCAAGTACGTCCGACCTCGTCGGCACGACAACTTGCCGACAATGAGAATGTCGATATTCGTATATATTCTATTATTTATCAGGCTATTGATGAAATCAAGGCGGCTATGGAAGGTATGCTTATCCCCGAAAAGAGTGAGAAGGTCGTAGCCACGCTCGAAGTTCGCAATACGTTCCATATCTCGAAGGTGGGAACTATCGCAGGTTGTTTCGTGAAAGATGGTACTATCAAGAGAAATAATAAGGTACGTGTCATCCACGATGGTATTGTAGTGCATACAGGTGAGATAGCTTCTTTGAAACACGAAAAAGACGATGTCCGTGAAATAAAGCAAGGTTACGAATGCGGTATCAATATCGCCAATTTCAATACTATAGATGTAGGTGACATAATAGAGGCATTTGAAGAGATAGAGATAAAAAAGACTTTGGAATAAGAAATTGCATTGCAGAGTGTAATATTTAATTTTTGCAGATTCAGAAAAAAAGATTATCTTTGCAGTCCGAAAAAATTATTATCCATCTAACGTAGATACTACATTATCAGTTTATTTCAAGGAGTTTTGAGCGAATTAGCCCGCAATATTAGACTTTAGCCCGCTGATATGGGATGTATCTGCAAATGTATAATTGATAAAATAAATAATTTAAAGTGAATACATTAAGTTATAAAACAGTATCTGTCAACAAAGCGACTGCTCAGAAAGAGTGGGTTTTGGTTGATGCTAATGATTTGGTACTCGGACGTATGGCGTCTAAAGTAGCTAAACTCCTGAGAGGTAAATACAAACCAAGTTTTACTCCTCACGTAGACTGTGGCGATAATGTGATAATTATCAATGCCGATAAAGTACGTCTTACGGGTAAAAAGTGGACAGACAGGGTCTACCTGCGCCACACGTTGTATCCGGGCGGACAGCGCGAAACTACTCCTGCTCAGCTAATGGCTCAGTCGCCTGAAAAGTTGATTAAGAAGGTTGTAAAAGGTATGTTGCCTAAAAATATTTTGGCATCTCACATCATAAACAATCTGTACGTTTATGCAGGTAGCGAGCATCCACATACTGCTCAGACTCCAAAATTAATCGATTTAAACACAATTAAATAGTTGAAAGTATGCAAACAGTAAATGCAATAGGAAGAAGAAAAGCAGCAATCGCCCGTGTAATTGTAAAATCCGGTTCAGGAAAGATTACTATCAATAAACGTGAGTTTGAAAATTATTTCCCTTCGACTATTTTACAATATGTTGTTCGCCAGCCGTTAAACAAATTGGAGGCTACAGATAAGTTCGATATCAATGTAAATCTGTGCGGAGGCGGTTACAAAGGACAGGCAGAGGCTCTTCGTTTGGCTATAGCTCGTGCTTTGGTAAAAATAGACGAAACCAACAAGCCGGCTCTGAAGGCTGAAGGTTTTCTTACTCGCGATGCTCGTATCGTCGAACGTAAGAAACCGGGACGTCCAAAAGCTCGTAAACGCTTCCAGTTCTCGAAACGTTGATACTTCGATACCAATAGCAGTCGGCTATGTAAAAAGCCGAACTACAAAGGACATAGAAAAGAGACGAATACCTTGTCGGGGATTCGTCTCTTTCGTTGTGTCCTTACGATTGTAACTTATATCGTATAGTTGGGGGCTTCGACCGTAATATCCACGTCGTGCGGATGGCTCTCTTTGAGACCGGCAGACGTAATCTGCACGAAGACACCGTTGTTTTTCAGGGATTCGATATTGGGAGTACCGCAATAGCCCATACCCGATAGCAGACCGCCACAGAGCTGATATATAGAGTCGCTCACACTGCCCTTGTACGCCACACGTCCCTCGATACCTTCGGGCACAAGTTTTTTGGTCTGTGTGTCTTTGCTCTGGAAGTAACGGTCGGCACTACCGCGTTTCATCGCAGCCAGACTACCCATACCGACATACACTTTGAACTTCCTGCCTTGGAATATCACCTCCTCACCGGGACTTTCCGTACAGCCGGCAAGCAGCGAACCGAGCATCACTACGTCTGCTCCCGCTGCAATGGCTTTCGCTATATCGCCGCTGAATTTGATACCTCCGTCGGCAATGAGTTTTATGTCGTTTGTCTTGCAATACTCGGCAACTTCCTGTATTGCTGTTATTTGTGGTACACCCACACCTGCCACCACACGTGTGGTACAGATACTGCCGGGTCCGATACCTACTTTCACCGTGTTCACTCCGGCTTTGGCAAGCTCTTCGGCTGCACGGGTGGTAACGATATTACCTGCCACAAGGTCTATGTCGGGGAATTTGTCACGTATCTTACGAACCGCATCTATCACATTGCGGCTATGTCCGTGTGCCGAGTCTACCGTAATCACATCGACTCCTGCATTTATCAGAGCTTCTACCCGCCGCAGAGTATCTTCGCCGACACCTACGGCAGCGCCGCATCGTAGCCGTCCCTGACGGTCTTTGCAAGCATTTGGGTGGTTGCCGATATTATCTATATCTTTGCTGGTAATGAGCCCCACAAGTTTGTATTGATTATCTACTATCGGCAACTTTTCTATACGATTTTTCCACAGAATCATCTTTGCCTCTTCGAGCGAAGTACCTACTTGGGCTGTAATTAGATTATCTTTGGTCATCACTGCCTCTACCTTTGTGCTGTCGATGGTCAGATACTTGATGTCGCGGCGTGTAATCATACCCACGAGATGCCTGTCGCTGTCTACGACGGGCAGACCGCTTATGTGATAACGTCGGCAAATTTTTTCGACATCAATCAGAGAGTCTTCCTTCGAGACAGTTACAGGGTTGAGAATCATACCGTTCTCGTGCCTTTTTACCTTGTCTACTTCGGCTGCTTGGTTCTCTATACTCATATTTTTATGGATAAAACCAAGCCCTCCCTCACGTGCCATAGCTATTGCCATAGCCGATTCGGTTACGGTGTCCATTGCCGCACTCACGATAGGCACGTTCAACTTTATATTTTTGGTAAGAAAAGTCGAAATATTCACCTCGCTCGGTAAAATCTCCGAGTACTGCGGCACAAGCAGTACATCGTCAAACGTCAGTCCTGTTTTCATATCATTTATCCCTTTATGTTTTAGTTGTTTTTACTTATTTTATTCCGCCTCTTTCGAGTATGTAATCTACGTTTTTCAGGTAATAGTCGAGAGTAAAACAGGCGTTAAGTTCCGTTTCAGACAACAACGACATAACTTTTTGATTGGCAGCCAACAGCTCTTGATAATCAAGCTGTTTTGCATAAGCCTCCATAGCTATCGGCTGTACGGTATCGTAAGCCTCCTCTCTCGATAGTCCTTTGGCAATCAGGGCATTCATCACACGCTGAGCAAAAATTATCTTCTTTGTCCTGTATATGTTATCGAGCATATTTTGCGGGAATACAACGAGGTTTTCCAGAATACCTTTCAGACGCATAAGCATATAATCGAGCAACATAGTAGCGTCGGGCAATATTATTCGTTCGGTAGCCGAGTGCGAAATATCGCGTTCGTGCCACAGAGCCACGTTTTCGTAGAATGTCGCCATATACCCGCGCATTACTCTGGCACAACCGCATATATTCTCGGCACTTATGGGATTACGCTTGTGAGGCATAGCCGACGAACCTTTTTGCCCTTTGCCGAAATTCTCTTCGACCTCGTGCACCTCGGTACGCTGTAAGTTGCGTATCTCCAAAGCAATCTGCTCCAATGTCGCAGCAACGACGGCAAGCGTCGCCATATAATATGCGTGGCGGTCGCGCTGTATCACCTGTGTCGAGACCTCGGCGTGCGATATACCGAGCTTACGACAGACATACTCTTCCACAAATGGCGGTATATTGGCAAAGTTGCCTACTGCACCGCTCATCTTGCCGCACTCTATATCACGACGAGCAGCACGGAAACGCTCTAAATTGCGACTCATCTCCGAGTGCCAGAGAGCAAATTTCAGTCCAAAACTCGTAATATCGGCGTGTATGCCGTGTGTACGTCCTATGCAGGGAGTATCTTTATATTTTAGAGCCTGTACTCTAAGTACTTCTATAAATTGCTCTATATCTGCAAGTAATATATCGTTTGCCTGTTTTATAAGGTATCCGTTGGCTGTATCTACTACGTCTGTAGAGGTAAGCCCGTAATGTACCCACTTGCGTTCGTCGCCCAGACTCTCCGATACGGCACGCGTAAAAGCCACTATATCGTGCTTCGTCTGCTGCTCTATCTCGTATATTCGAGGTATCGAGAATTTGGCGTTTGCCCATAATTTTTCGATATCTTCTTTGGGCACTATTCCGAGTTCGCTCCACGCTTCGGCAGCGTACAACTCTACTTTGAGATATGCTCCGAATTTATTTTCTTCTGTCCAAACCGCCCTCATCTGAGGGCGTGAGTATCTGTCTATCATATTACTATGTGTATTTTATTTAGTTTTAATATAAAACAAAGAGCAACCCGCCGTAGCAGGTTACTCCCAAACAAAAACTATGAAAACAATTTTTTAACAATTAACATCAATTAATTTCGGCACAAAGGTAGTACATTTTTTTGATACGTACATCAAAAAAAAACGTTAATTTTGCGGAAATGTATTATACTACTCATTTTAAAAATAATATCTGATATGAAAACTAATGATTTAATCGCTTCTGCCCTAAGTCAGAAAATGAAATGGAAAAAAACACAGACAAATGATGTTTTGAATGCGTTTATAGAGATAATCCGCAAAAATCTATCGGAAAGCAACGATATAGAACTCTTGGATATAGGTCTCCTCGAAAATCGGATAAAAGAGCAAAAAATCATAGTCAATCCCAAGACACACAGAAAGATATTGTATCCTCCTAAAAATGTTTTGGAGTTGAAAGTATCGAAGCAATTACAAGAACATTTAAAAACAATAGAAAAATGAAGACAATTACGAAAGAAGACATTATCAAGCAGTTGTCGGAACAGACAAATCTGCCACAGGAGCAAATAGAGATATTTGTCGAGAAACTCAATAGCACCATAATAGAAAAACTTGAGACAGATAAGTCTGTGAATATAGAAGGTTTGGGAGTATTACGGCTTGTGTGGTCTAACTATCACAAGAATACGAAACTACGCGAAGGAGAGCCCACCGAATTTTATAAACTCAGATTCGAAGCAGAGGAGCAAATAAAAGAGCTTGTAAACAAAGAATTTGGCTTTCTTGCGCCCGTAGACCTCACAGAAGCATCGGAAGATATGCCTCTGAATGCTCTATCGAAGCAGGCAGAAGAGATAAAAGATATTTTGTCTGAAATACAAGAAGTAGACATTGAGGCAATTGACCATACCGAATCGGGTACAAGTAGTATCGTCGTCGAGTCGGATAGTGTCGTGATAGAGAGCAATATATCCGAGAGTCCAAAGATAGACAAAATAGTTACCGAGCATAGCGAACCAACGAACACAATACTATCGTATCCGAGAACATTTGAGGTAGATACGACAGAAGACTATTCGAGCGATGATGTAGTGATAAAAGACTCTCGTCGATGGTTATGGATATTGCTGATATCCATAGGAGTAGGAATACTTGTGGGAGGATTCGTGTTTTTCAATTATAAATATGACTTTGTTGACTTCGATATGTTACTCGGCAGTAAAGTAGATAAAACTATTGATGAAGAGGTAGTTCCCGATACTATTGATAGCACAGCGATGAAAAATACAGATAGAGATACACTATTTTTCGAAAATAGGAAATACGATGAATTTATTGATACCGTGAAAGTTACAGAAGGAGTTACATTGGTACAATTATCCTTGAAATATTATGGTAATAAGGCATTTTGGGTATATATATACGAGGCTAATAAAGATATATTGCCGAGTGCCAATTATATAGCTCTTGGAACAAAAATAAAAATACCTTCGATGCCTAATATTTTTATTGATCCCAATGATACATTCGTCATGAATAATGTTAAAAAATTAAAAAATCGTTATGTCAAGTGATATTTTTCGGCAGAATATTTGTGATTGTATTCGAAAATGATTATTTTTGCCACGAATTATTTTTCCATGACATATATAATCTTATTTATTAACTAATAAACTGATAAAACAATGAGACTAAGACTTACATTTATGTTGTTGCTTGCTGCTTTGTTGATATTTCCGAAGCATGCTAATGCAACGTGTCCTTTTGTTACGTCAAATGTGCAAGTGTCACATACAGCTGTGCCTCAGCCGGGTATTGTGATTACGTGGCTACCCGATATTGCAAATCTAGGTGTCACTAAGTATGATATCGTCCTGGAGCTTACTATCACTACTCCACATAGGTTCGATACTATTCATTCGGGGATACAGCCGTCTCGCTTTATTCCTTATACTGCATTATGTAACGGTGAATATCTATTGTCTATCATTACGATATGCCCTGACGGGACGAGGAGCGTACCTTCTACTCCGATAAACTTATCGATTATTTCCGATAAGGCTTGCTATCTTGGTACTACCATCTGTCCGGGAGTTACTATCGATGCTTCATCTATAGACCTTATGAGCGGCACTAAGAAGATTACCATCCCATGCGACCAGACACAGTACACGCTAAAGCCGGAACTAAAGGTAGTAGGTGGTTCTATCGTAGACTATGCTGTGAAGCCGATACCATTCTCGCCGCCTTATCCGCTTACCGACGGAGACGATATCCCACTCGACCAAGACGATAAATTTTCGGGTATCACGTATCTGCCGTTTAGGTTCTGTTTCTATGAAAACATTTACAACCAGCTGCTTATGGGACCAAACGGTTTCTTGTCGTTCAATACCCAGTATGCAAATCAGAGTTGTGGATTCTCACTCACTTCGTATACTACGAATCTACCCATACCAAACTTCGGTATGCCCAATTACGATTGGCGAAATGCGATATATGGAGTATTCGAAGATATAGACCCTCGTAAAGCCAAAGAGACCGGAGTAGGGTCTTTCAAATGGGGGATTCGCGGAAATGCACCGTGTAGAGTATTTGTAAATTCGTATTTTGATATTCCACTTTTTAGCCATAACGAACTCAGACAGTCGTATCAGATTGTGTTGTACGAAGGTACGAATATAATAGACGTGTATGTGCAGAAAAGAAATCTGCCTACCTCGTGGAACGGTAAGAGGGGTATAATCGGTGTACAAAACAAAGATGGTACCAAAGCTACTTGTGCTCCCGGAAGAAATATAACCGACATGTGGTCGACAAAAGGTCCAAACGGTAAAAATCAACCCGAGGCTTGGAGGTTTGTACCTGTTACTCGAGATAAAAGATACTCCATGACCTGGACAGATATGAACGGCAGGATATTAGGAAGAGGAGACTCTATTACTGTCGATTGCCGCAATTTCGTGAGAAACAAAATCATAGCCAACCTCGAAGTAGAGCCTTGTAGCGGAGGTAAGAGCGTATATAGAGACACGGTAATATTAGGATTCAATAAAGCCGAACAAGTCCAATACGATACCATCTGTCAGACAGAGCCTTATAAGAAAGACGGATGGGACATACCACCTCAATACATAGTAGGCGACTATGAGTTTTTCAGGTCTGCATCGGGGCTTGTCGATAACTTCTGCGGATGCGATACCGTATTTACTCTCAGACTTAGGGTAAACAAACGTCCGACTACGGATACTGCCGTCATGGCTTGCTTAGGCGATACTGTATGGCTCGGCAATAAATTCTCGTTGGGAAGAGGAGTATTGCTCGATACTATCAAAAACAGCAACAAGTGCGATAGTATAATAATAATGAACGTACAACGTTATCCGTCGACATCGGCTGCCCTAAAAAATATACCCGAAATATGTGCTAACGCTGGTTCGTTTGTACTTAGTTTTGCCAAGACTTTGGGTGACATCATCCCGTCGCAATACAAAATCGATTTCGACGCCGCAGCAGAAGCAGCCGGTTTTGTAGACCAATCGGGAACATTTGATACTACTACATATAATTTGACAGTCTTAATGCCCGCTAAGATATATCCTGACACATACTGTGCTGATATTTCGTTTGTAGATACAACATATAATTGCGAAGGTTCTGCGTTTAAACTCTGTTTTGATGTCTACTATCCGGATACTATAATGCAGCAGAAGTGGGGCGATGTTATAGCTCTGAAGAACAAGCATTATAATGGCGGTTTCGAAATAGCCGGTATACAGTGGTACAAAGATATCGACGGTATACCGACACCTATTGTAGGGCAGACGAAAGGTACATTACAGACGGGAGTTGTCAAAGGCTCTTCGTATAGAGTAGAAATCACACGCCCAGACGGCACTAAGATGTTGTCTTGTCCGTTGTTGATAAAAGACGGTAAACCGTCGCGACCAGTAATAGTGGTAAGTGACAATATAATATCAATATTCCTAGGTAGGGGTAAATCGATTGTAAATCTTTGGACGATAAGCGGTATATTGCTCAAAACGTCTCAGCCAAACACTCCTTCTTACGAAATGTCGGTTCCCGAAAGAGATGGTACTTATTTGCTCGAAGTAATCTCAGAAGATGGTACAAGAGAGGTTAAACCTGTAGTAGTCAATAGGAGCAGATAGGTGATTTTCGTAAGAAAAAAATATTTGTTAAATGAAGAAAGACTCCTCTAAACGAATAGGGGAGTTTTTTGTTTGTGTAGAATTTTGGTAAGCCAGCAGGTAATTAATAAGATTTACATTGTCGGTTTGAGATAAAAATATTATCTTTGTAAGTCTTTTTAATAGACTGCAGTAGAGTAATGTTATACGGATATTTAATTGTAAATCATAAATATATATGAAAAGAGACACAAGAATCTTCGAGTTAATCGAGCAGGAACGCAACCGTCAGTTGCACGGTATAGAGCTTATCGCCTCCGAAAACTTCGTTAGCGAGCAGGTGATGCAGGCTATGGGAAGTGTTATGACCAACAAGTATGCCGAAGGCTACCCCGGCAAACGTTATTACGGCGGCTGCCAGGTAGTGGATATGAGCGAGCAGTTGGCTATCGACCGTATAAAAGAGATATTCGGAGCCGAATGGGCTAACGTACAGCCACACTCGGGTGCACAGGCTAATATGGCTGTGTTTATGGCATGCCTTAATGCAGGCGACAAATTCCTCGGTCTGAATCTCTCGCACGGCGGACACCTCTCGCACGGCTCACCCGTCAACTTCTCGGGGCTTAACTACAAAGCACTGGAATACAACGTCAAAGAGTCCGACGGACGTGTCGACTACGACCAGCTCGAACAGACCGCCAAAGCCGAACGCCCGAAACTGATAGTGGCAGGAGCCTCGGCTTATTCTCGCGAATGGGACTATGCACGTATCCGCAAAGTAGCCGACGAAATCGGTGCTATCTTTATGGTGGATATGGCTCACCCCGCAGGTCTTATCGCTGCCGGATTGCTCGAAAATCCCCTCAAACACGCACACGTGGTAACGTCTACCACCCATAAGACACTCAGAGGTCCCCGCGGAGGTATTATCCTCTTGGGCAAAGACTTCCCCAACCCTTGGGGCAAGACTACCCCGAAGGGCGAGGTAAAGATGATGTCGGCAATACTCGACAGTGCCGTATTCCCAGGTGTACAGGGCGGACCGCTCGAACACGTCATCGCCGCCAAAGCAGTATCGTTCTACGAAGCGCTGCAGCCCGAATACATCACCTATCAGAAGCAGGTGAAAAAGAACGCATCGGTCATGGCACAGGCATTCGTGGATAAAGGATACAAAATAATATCGGGCGGCACCGACAACCACTGTATGTTGCTCGACCTCCGCTCCAAATTCCCCGACCTTACGGGTAAGGCTGCCGAGAAAGCGTTGGTGGCTGCCGATATTACGACGAACAAAAACATGGTGCCCTTTGATAGCCGCAGTCCGTTTATGACCTCGGGTCTGAGGTTCGGTACGCCCGCTATCACTACGCGTGGAGCGAAAGAAGACTTTATGCCTCAGATAGTAGAGCTTATCGATACCGTACTCTCCGACCACGAAAACGAAGCGACTATCACCGCCGTACGACAGAAAGTCAATTCGCTGATGAAAGATATGCCTCTGTTTGCTTGGTAATAGATTATTACTATGGATTCCGACCATAGAAAATAAATAAAACCTCAAGATAGAGACTACCCAATTAGTTTGAGCAGTCTCTATCTTTTTTACCGAATATTATAATCGACTGATGATAGAGATAGAGAGGAAGTTTTTAGTTAGAAATCTTGATTTCGTCAAATACGGTGTGCCTTGCCGTATAAAGCAGGGATACGTCTGTGCCGAAAACGACCGCGTCGTGCGTGTGCGTATAAAAGACAAAAAAGGATATTTGACTCTTAAAACAGCAGCGACGGGCTTCGCTCACCGCGAGTTCGAATACGAGATACCGCTGCCCGACGCCCAATATATGCTCGACAATATGTGCACGAAACCGATAATCGACAAAGTGCGTTTCGAGCTGATACACAAAGGTAAAAAGTGGGAAATAGATGTGTTCAACGCCGAAAACGAAGGACTTGTAATAGCCGAAATAGAACTCCGAAGTAAAGACGAGGTCTTTAAGATACCTCCCTTCATAGACCGCGAAGTAACAGACGACCACAGATATTACAATTCATACATAGCCCTGCATCCGTTCAATACTTGGAGCAAGAGATAAAATCGTCGTAAAACCGATGCGAACCCCGTTTTCGTATTCTATTTACATTCATAACACAATAAAAGGGCTACTTTTTTCGTATAGCTACAAGTGTCGGAGTTGGTGGACGAGACGATACGCGACATACTCACACCAAGTTAAACATTGAGGTAATAAAACACAAACCCGTTGATAATGAAAAAACACATTATAGTCTTTGCCTTATTATCGCTTTTCGCTCATAAAGCCTTGGGGCAGAATCTCATTACTGTCGACTCGAAGTTTTTGCATTTCGGATTCACACTCGGGCTCGACGCAATGGATTTCGGTATATCGTCTTCGCTCGTTGTTACCTCAAAAGGCGTATACGAGGCAGACGTTGCTAAGATTACGCCCGGATTTACCGTCGGAGTCATCGGCGATATGCGGCTCGGAGAATATTTCAATCTGCGTACGGTACCGGCTATGCACTTCGGACAACGCGAACTATCGTTTGTAAATATCTCTGCCAATAAGTCGGTAGAGAGGTTAAACATCAAAAGCAATATCCTTACCGTTCCTCTATATCTTAAATATTCGGCAGTACGAGTATCGAACTATCGTCCGTATCTCATTGCCGGCGGAGGAGTGGCTTTCGACTTCGGACGCGAACGCGAACAACCTGTACTATTGAATACATTAGATTATTTCGTAGACTTCGGAGTAGGGTGGACAATATATTTTCCATATTTCAGGTTGTCGCCGGAGATAAAATTTGCTTTGGGATTTGGTAATATCATCACTCCGCTCGAACAACGTCCGAATGACTTCATCGCCGACGAAAATCTACATTTCACACGCTCTATAGATAAGCTTACTTCGAGACTGCTTACTTTTACTCTCAACTTCGAATAGCTTATCTATTTGTTACATCATAGACGATGACTTGCACTCCGAGGCTCGATGTTTTAAGTAATAATATCAGACTGCTGCACGCTTTCGAAGAGCTACCGGTAGTATATTGCGGCTTTGCCATCAATGTCGGAGCTCGCGACGAGCACGACGACGAGCACGGTATAGCTCACTTCATAGAACATTTAATGTTCAAAGGTACTCGGCGGCGAAGCAATCTGCAAATAATCAAACGCCTCGAAGATGTTGGCGGCGAATTAAACGCATATACCACCAAAGAGGAGACATTCGTCTATGCTACCGTGCCTCGCAAGTATGCCGAGAGAGCTATCGAGTTGCTTGCCGATATTGTACTCGACTCTACTTTCCCCCAAGAGGAGTTAGTCAAGGAGCGAGAGGTCGTTTTTGAAGAGATAGAGATGTACAACGACTCTCCTTCGGAGCTGATATTCGACGATTTCGAAGATATCGTCTTCAGTAGCTCGTCGCTTGGACACAATATACTCGGCAGCAAAAAGTCGCTCTCGAAGATAGACTCAGACAGTTGTCACCGATTTGTGCATAGGTGTTACACTGCCGACAATATGTTGTTTTTCATGTTTGGAGGTATACACGAAGACCATTTTCTACGTCTTGCCCACAAGCATATAGAAATAAATGACTTTCGTAGAGGTGTTTCGCAGCGACATACTCCGCCGCCAAGCCAACCTGTAAGCACCGTCTGCCGCAAGAAGACCAACCAAACACATTGCCTGATAGGAAATACCGCAATATCGATGGCAGCAACAGATAGCCTTACACTCACACTACTTAATAATATCTTGGGAGGTTCAAGCCTTACAAGTCGGCTCAACCTCGCTATCAGAGAGCGCAACGGTTGGGTATATGCTATCGATTCGTCACTCAACTTGTATTCCGATACCGGTATATGGGCTATATATTTCGGCTGTTCCGAGAGCAATTACCTCAAATGCACCAAGCTCATATACAACGAGCTCGACAAGCTGATATGTAAGCCCCTATCGACTCGCCAACTAAGTCTATCGAAGCAGCAAATATACGGGCAGATACTAATTAATTCGCAGAACAAGGAGTATTATATCTTGTCGGCAGCTAAGATAGCCCTACACCTCAACAAGACTGTGAGCCTCGACAGCACATTCGAGCGGATATCGCTCATAGAGCCTGCAGATATACAAAATATGGCTACGAAGATATTCGACCCCAAGAGGCTTTCGACACTAAAATACGAGCAATACTCAAAGCAATGACTTCTATCCCCAAATATCACTATTTTTAGTGATTGTGGGTGCAGCGTAGAGGAATTACCTTTGCATTGTAGTTAAAGATTTATTCGAGCTATACTATTTTTCGCTTAGGCAGTGGATTTGTTTTGTCATCTTGTTCATCTTTCCTTTGTTTGAAACAACAGAATAGTATATGTCTGATAAATTTCACATAGATTTAATTTTTAGTAATTTTTTTGTTGGAAAAAGCTCAAGTCATCCCCGACTTGGGCTTTTATTCTTTTTTCGTTGAAAAAACGATTACTTTGGGGCGTTGTTTAAGGCTGTTTGGTAGGGAAAGAGTCGCCTATAAGCACAATTGGTCCTATTTAGGTGTTTTGTATAAATATGTTTATCCGTTGTATATGTTTTTGATATAGTCTTGGCAGGGATTGTCTTTGCTTACTATTTTGCAAGGATTGCCAAGTACCAGCGAGTTGGGCGGCACATCTACATTGACAAACGCATTGGGAGCAATCAGCACGTTAGACCCTATATTTATATTGCCTACTATGACTGCACCTGTACCTATCCATACGTTATTGCCAATGGTCGGAGTTCCTTTCAGCTTACCTCTGTTGGCTTGTCCTATTGTAACTCCGTTGGCTATATTGCAGTTTTCGCCTATTATTGCCCGTTCGTTGATAACCACTGCACCGCGGTGTCCGATATAGAAACCTGCTCCTATCTTTGTGCCGGCAGGTATCTGGTATCCGTATTTGAAAGAGTATCGCCTTTTCATAACGGCAAATAGTATCCAGGCAGGGGAGTATCTTTTGCTGTTTGCCATACGTCGCAAGCAATACATATATCTGAAACCCGGGAACCGAAGTCCGCGAATAAACCCGCCTATTCCTGTCAGTCCGCCGTATCTGAAAAGGTCTGACTTCACTGCCATGTGCATAGAGTGCCGTATTTTTACATTTTTAATTTCTGCGAAGTTAACAATAAATTTTCATTTTACCGAGAAAACGCAATATCTTGGGGCTATTTTACTTCATTTACTTTGTAATTTCAGGGACAAGAAGTATGGGGGCTTACGCCCCCATTTTTTACAGTTTATGCTTGTAATACAAAACAATATCAATATAGCTTGCCATGCTGCAATTATGGTTGGTTTTCTGATGATTAGCTACTATCTTCGTTCTGTTTCCTAAACTTTATACTTGTATTTCTATTGTCAGTGGTTATTCCCTATTGTCATGTACAGACCTTCATTGAAACAAACTATATCTATCAGAAAAACATTTTTTTCTCGTTTTTTTTATTACCTTCGCTTTACGGTTGCTAAATCAGTGTCATAAATACTGGTTGTCATCACATTAAGTATTAAAAACCTAAAAAAACGGGAAAAGCAGTGTGAATATAAAACTAACAATCAGGTTGTTAATTGTATCTGCCATATTTGTATCTTGTTGCTCCGAAGGCAAAAAGATAAAAGGAGCTTGGATATCTGAAAATTCTCCTGCGGCAGATTATATCGTATTAGATAACAATAAAATATGGTTTTTCGAAGCTCCCGACACAAACACTTATGAGATTAAAGGTAAAATATTCTATTTGTATGAGCAAGGTCATATATTGGCATCATACAAAATACTGAAGTTAACCAACGACAGTTTGATTCTACAAACGGAAGACGGAACAATAGAGAAGCGAAGCAAGATGAGGCAAAAATAGAACCATAAGACTCAAGATTTTAGATTATATGAAAAGACCGATACCAATTCCCCAAATGTATTTGGAAGTATGATTTTCCCTTTTAAAATATATGATTAAGTGAAAAAGAATGTGTTGTGTTTTATTGTAGCGGTCGTGTTTGTTGTCGGATTATGTGTCGTATATTACTATTATCCACGCAAAGTCTCTTTTGAATTGGCAAAAGAAATAGAAAAACCACATAAAGATTTTGACAATTCTCAATTTATAGGTTTTGAATATGCTGATAGCAAAGATAGATTAATGTATTGGTTTACTGAACACTATAAGCTATTTTATCCCCAAGAACAAATATACGATTCAATTTTCGTAGAAAATCTGGCCAAAGAACTTGATTTTGACGGATATGACTATCTCATTGCATATCAAAAGAAATTAAAGGAGTTGAGGTATTCTCCTTACTTGACTAAAACGGAGGACGGTTTGTGTCACGAGAAACGAACTCCTTTAATACCAACTTGGGATAGTGTGATAACAGATAAAGTATATATCTATAGGATAAAGAAAAACAACAAATTCAGAGCATTGGGACCCTAAATTTGTTGGTAAAAACAGAAAAATACCGTACAAATCAAAGGAGGAGTAGCAAATGAAGAAATTTTTGTTGGCGATAATAATCTTACTCTTAAACACTCACTTGTACATTACAGCTTCATCTGTCTATAGTGCTTGTAATGAGGTAGTAATGATTGATAGTGCCGAATTCTATC
>ERZ773022.793-NODE-793-length-23453-cov-8.702410_pt1 | contig 23453 bp, 28 predicted proteins | sample MGYA00580839_ERZ773022 | MGnify/ENA primary metagenome ERZ773022 (study PRJEB29015, sample SAMEA2738020) | human oral metagenome | biome: human oral; feature: human-associated habitat; material: dental | place: China | collected 2044 ... | reverse complement strand
CTTCTGGTCGCAATCTAAGGACCCGAAAATACAGCACCGCCATCACATCAGCAAACCCCAGCGGCCCTGCCACATGACCGCTGCCAGCGGCTGCTACTTGGCGAATAACCAGCTGCCGTAGTTCTCGCGCCTTCTCTTCTAGCTGTTCAACCGCCAATGTCTCGTTCATAATTTACAAAACACTCGTTTTGCTAATTTCCTGCTGGAGCTTGGAAAAAATAGCATGCGGATCTGATGCTTTCTGAATGACACCGCCGACATTAAGCACATTGACGCCGCCCTGCACCAAGCTATACGCATTATCAATCGACACGCCGCCGTCCCAGCCAATTTCTACCCCTGGATTGATTGACTTAATTAAGCGGATTTTCTCCAACTGCATCAGGCTGGCGTTACCGCCGAACCTGCCCAGCTCGCCGCTAAAAATCATCACATGATCAGCTAGTTTTATCATTTCCTCAACCGTCCGCGGCACTGTGGAGCGAAGCAAAGCCAACCCAGCGTTAATTCCAGCTTGTCGAATCTGCGTGAGCGTCGTCTGGACATCGCCCTTAGCCTCGGCATGCACGATAATCATATTTGGCCGCAGAGCAATCAGCTTTGGGATATACTCATCAAGCTTATCAACCATTGCGTGAATATCAACCATCCAGCCTTCTGGCGCCCACAACTCCGGAATACTAACCGTTAGCGTCGGCGCAAATTCACCGTCAGAAATATCAATATGCACGCGCTCAGCGAAACCGGTAATTCTATCGACTTGCTCTTTATACTGAGCGGCATTTTCCGCTAGAATTGCTGGCGTAATCACGGCGCTCATGATAACTCATCCAACTGCGCATTGCGCCGATTAAACCGCGGAGCATTAGCATACGGTGTATTTAACCACGTCTCAATGATGCCTTTCCAGGCCGCCTCGTCATCTTCCAAAATTCGCGCCGGCAAACATAACACATTCGAATCGTTATCGTTGCGCGTCATCTTCGCTTCAAAGGCATCCCAAATCACGCTGGCGCGGATTCCCTTAAAACGGTTAGCTGCCATACACATCCCTTGACCGCCGCCGCAAATCAAAATCGCCCGCGGGTCTTTACTGTCATCGCCGATGACTTTCAACGCCGCCGCTTGGGCAAATTGCGGAAAATCATCGTCTGGATTTAATTCCACGCCGCCAACATCCTCGACATCATAACCATTCTTCGCCAAATATGCGAACACTTTTTCTTTCAGCATAAAGCCACGGTGGTCGGATCCCAGATAAACTTTCATATTTCCATTATAACGCTTATGCTTGATTCTGCAAATAATGTCCGACATCCGCCACCAATTCAACCAGGCGGTTGGAATAGCCCCACTCATTGTCGTACCAGACCATTACCTTAATCAAATTGCCATCAACCACCTTAGTCAGCGGTAAATCAACAATTCCCGAACACGAATTGCCGATGAAATCGCGGCTGACCAAAGGCTCTTCAGAAACCCCCAAAATCCCCTGGTAAAAATTACTTTGCGCGGCTTTCTTAAACGCGCCATTTACCTGCTCGACAGTCACATCGCGCCGCAGCAGCGCCGTCACGTCGCTCAACGACACTACTGGCGTTGGTACGCGGACACTTAGACCGTCAAACTTGCCAGCCAGTTGCGGCAAAGTTTTCGTTACGGCGATAGCTGCACCCGTCGTTGTCGGCACCATATTTTCAGCCGCGTTGCGACCCTCGCGGAGATCCTTAGCCGGCGCGTCTTGCAACCTTTGGCTGGCGGTGTAGCTATGCACCGTCGTCAGCATTGACTTTTCCACGCCAAATTCTGCGTCTAGGACAGCCATCACCGCACCTAAGCTATTGGTGGTACAGCTGGCGTTGGAAACGATCGGCGTCGCGTCCTTAATCTTACTGTCATTCGTACCCAGGACAATTGTATCGACGCCGTCGGATTTGGTTGGTCCGCTGATAACCACACGCTTGGCACCCGCAGTCAAGTGCTTGCCCGCGCCATCTTTATCAGTAAATAATCCGGTCGACTCGATCACCACGTCAATATTCATCTCGCCCCACGGCAAGTTTGCCGGATCTTTTTCCGCCAGTACTTTGACGCTTTTTCCATCAATTACCAACTCGTTTTCTGTAAAATCAACTTGGCGGCCGTATTCCCCGTAATTGCTATCGTGTTTTAATAGGTACGCCAGAGTCTTCGTGTCCGTCAAATCATTAATCGCTACAATCTCCAAATCACTGCGCTCCCATGCAATCTTAAAGGCATTGCGCCCGATCCGTCCGAAACCGTTAATTGCTATTTTCGTTATCGCCATGTAATTATCCCTCCCAAGTAGCATTAGCTTTTCCTTAATTATACTACAAAGTTGTATAATAAGACTATGACGCGCGAGGAATTATTGGATCTGGCGGCACCGCAGTACGACGAGATACCAGTACTGGTGTTAGATAGCGCTATTGATTACGCTACTAAAAAACACGCCGGCCAAAAACGCAAAAGCGGCGAACCCTACATCACACACCCGCTGGCGGTGGCTGGGATTTTAGTGGAATGGGGCATGGATATTGACACGGTGATCGCTGGCGTACTGCATGATACGGTCGAGGATACCGATGCGACGTTGGATGAGCTGGAGAGTTTGTTTGGCCGCGACATTGCCTTTCTGGTTGATGGCGTGACCAAAGTTTCGCAGGCACGCGCTGGTATGCGCAGCCTTGATAGCTATTTGCCGCACACCAAGGACAACCTCGCCAAACTGATGATCGCGGTTGGCGAGGACATCAGGGTTATTATTATCAAGCTGGCAGATCGGCTGCATAATATGCGCACGCTTCAATATATGCCGCGCGACAAGCAGAAGAAAATCGCCCGCGAGACAATTGAAGTGTTTGCGCCGTTGGCGGATCGGCTGAATATGGGGCGGGTGCGCGTGCAGCTGGAAGAGCTCAGCTTTCGGTTTTTGATGCCCAAGGATTTTCAGCGCACTAAGAGCCTGATGGATAGCCGCCTAAAGAAAAGCCAGCGTAAACTCGCCAAAGTCCGCCGGGACGTTACGGCGCGCCTCCAGAATGAGAGTCTACAATTTGAGATGGACGGCCGGGTCAAAAGCGTATATAGCTTATTTAAGAAGCTCGACCGCGTTGGCGATATTGATAAGATCTACGACCTGATCGCCCTGCGTGTCATCGTTGACGATTTAGCAACCGGCTATCTGGTACTGGGCGTGCTGCACGAAATGTACCAGCCGTTTTACGAGCGCATCAAAGATTATGTCGCCAACCCTAAACCGAACGGCTACCAAAGCCTGCACACGACGGTGCAGACGCAAACTGGGCAAATTGTCGAATTCCAAATTCGTACCCAAGACATGCACGAATACGCCGAGCGCGGTCTGGCGGCCAGTTTCCATTATAACGAGCAGAAAATGACCGACGCCTACCGACAGGGGCGAATTGCTGCGCTGCCGACGGATTTGGCATGGATTCGCGACCTGCAGGAGACGGCGGCCCGAGCACGCGAGGGTAAATCATTTGATTCAGAGAAATTCCGCATGAAGTTGTTTGAGGATCGAATTTTCGTCTATTCTCCAAAGGGTGATATTTATGACTTGCCGCGCGGCGCCTTCCCGCTGGATTACGCCTATCGCATTCATTCCGACATCGCAGCGCACGCCAGCGGCTTCAAGGTCAATGGCGTCATGAAGCCGTTCACCTATGAATTACAGCACGGCGACGTCGTCGAAGTTTTGACCAGCAAATCCGCCAAGCCCAAGCCAGCCTGGCGCGACATGGTCATCACGCCGCACGCCAAAACCAAACTGCGTATGCAGCTGTCAAAAAGCGGCGGCGTGCTAGCACATTTGACCGGTTTGACCGACGGCGTTTCGTCGTTGTTTCGACGGTAAGCAAAACACTCACACCTCATCCCAGAGGCTACGGCAGCCGCGACACCTCATCCGCCAGAGACTGTGAAACGTTCGCGAATAGCGGACGTTTCAGCCGAACGCTCGCGAGAAATCTCCAGCGGAGATTTGAGCGAAGAGTGTGCTCTGGCGGAGAACGGTGGAGTGGCTGCTGCGGTTCGTCTTCCGGCCGTCTCCTCCAGGTCGAATGCATCCGGCGGGCGCCGTCCGCAGAGCTATCGACTTGTCGGAGAGGCTGACGGTTGCACTGTGTAACAAACACGGACGAGTCTTAGGTGAGACGTGATACCACCCTGCTTTACACGATAGTATTACGCCTGCTCGTTCCAGCGCTCAATCGCCGCCGCTACAACCTGCTTAGCAGCATCAACGCCAGCAAATTCCTTGACAATGGTCGAACCTGGCTTTTTCATATCCTTGTAGTGATTGAAATGGAATTCAATTTGCTTAATCAGCTGCGCCGGCAGATCCTCCAATGACTGAATAGCATTGCCATTATGGCGATCGTCGCTTGGTACCGCGATAATTTTATCATCAACCTCATCGTCATCGACAAACTTCATCACGCCAAGGATTCGCGCCTCGACCACCAGCCCGGTCGTTAGCGGCGTATCCGTCACCAACAGCACATCCAGCTCATCGCCGTCCTCATCCAGCGTCTGCGGAATGAAACCATAATTAGTCGGTTTGGCAAAAATCGCCGGATCAACCCGATCTAGCCGCATAACGCCAACTTTCCGATCCCATTCAATTTTATGATTCGACCCAGCCGGAATCTCTACGACAACGGTGATTTCGCCGTCCTGATAATTTCCCGGGGTTAATACTTGATTAAAATCTGCCATACACTACTCCTCTCTGGCTTTTTCTTGTAAATATTCGCGAATTTGCAGTGCCGCCACTGCGCCCTCACCGACCGCCGAAGCGATTTGCATGGTTGCGCCCGAACGTACGTCGCCCGAAGCAAAGACGCCAGGGATATTGGTATGTAAATGCTCGTCGGTAACGATGTGTCCGCCTAAGTCCAGCTCAATACCTGAGTCTGCCAAAAACTGCGTGTTCGGAATCAAGCCGATAAAGACAAACAATCCGTCTGCAGTAAATTCTTTTTGCTCGCCGTTTTGAGTTGATTTGACGCCGTAGAATTTGTCGTCTTTGACGATAATTTCATCAGTCGTCGCACCGATATGGACGGTAATTTTACCCTCATCGACATACTTTTGCAGCTCTTTTTGCAGGACATCGCTGGCGCGTAATTTACTGCGCACCAATAGGTCAACGTGGCTGGCGTAACGAGTTAGAAAGATCGCTTCCTGGACCGCCGAGTTGCCGCCGCCAACGACGATCAGACTCTTGTCGCGATAAAACGCCCCATCACACGTGGCGCAGTAATGCACGCCGCGGCCATACAATTCATCTTCGCCTGGCACGCCCAGTTTGCGATGATTTGAGCCGGTCGCCAGCAATACCGCTTTGGCTCGCACTGGATGACTATCAATCGTCAATTCCAATTCACCGTCAACTTGTTTCAGATCCGTAACGTCGCCGTACTCGATATCCGCACCGAAACGCTCAGCCTGCTGCTGCAGTTCGGATGCCAATTTCATCCCAGTCACGCCCTCGGCGAAACCTGGGTAATTATCAATTTGGTCAGTGATGGCTGCCATGCCGCCGACCACGCCGCGTTCGTATAGCGTCGTCGGCACGTCCTCACGCGACAGATAGATCGCTGCGGTCAGCGCACTTGGACCAGCACCAACGATCACTACATCCCTCTCCTTAAACCCCATATTGCTCCTTATAGTATTTCTCCAATGCTGGCGGTATTTCTGGCTCAGGAATTTCTGCCGGTTTGTCGATTGCCATTACCACAAACTTTAACGGCGTGTTTGCCGGAATTTTATCTCCCTGGCCTTTTTCGCCATACGCCTTGCTTGACGGAATCGCTAGCTCACGGACGCCGCCAATTCTCATACCAACCAAGCCCTCTTTCCAGCCTTCAATCACTGATGCATTCGCTAAGCCTTCAACTAAGAAAGGCTCTTTCAGTTTTTCACCCTCAATCGACTGATCAAAGACTTCGCCTTTTGGATTCCAGCCAATATAATAAACCGCAAATTCAGTATCTTTCTTTATTTCCGCGCCTTCGCCAGCCACGAGATTCTCAACTTTCAACTCTTTAGCTTCATCATTGCTGAATTCCGACGGACGCGAAGCATATTCTGAGAATTGGCTATAATATTTACCGCTCAATTCTTCCGCCTGCGCTTTAACCTTTTTTTGTCGCTCGTTAACTGCCTTAGTATATGTATCCTGCGCTTTCTTAAGCTCAGCCTGATCTTTAGCATCATTGCCCGGCTGCACCATCATGGCGATAAATCCGCCAACCGTTCCTAAAAACATCATGCCAGCAATCACCCAAATCCCTATCCTTTGGCTTTTCGTCGTTGCCATAGTCCTCCTTTATTTACCTATCCAATTATAACAATTTTTCCCAAGTACAACAATCGCCCGCCTAAACCTGCGCGGCATCAAATTCTTCCGCTGCCATGGCTGCTATTTCTTCAATTATCGGCGCAGTATCTTTATCCGCCAAAGTTCGCTCGGCGCTGGTAAATTTAATACTCAAAGTTACGGTTTTTGTTGAATCATCGTCCTTCGGCTGATAAATCGCAATTGGCGTGATACTAATCTGCAATTCGCGGTGTTTTTTCGCAACTTCCTCAGCGCACGCATACACCGACGCATAATCAACCGCCGACTGCATCTTCAGCGATATATCCCGCGTCGTTGACGGATAGCGGCTGAGCGGCTGGTAATGACTACCTCGCTTGGCGTAAACAGCCCCCAAACCAGCTGTGTCCAGGCTGGCCGCCGCTACGTACGCTGGCAATTTGAAATTCTTGATGACCGACTGTTTCAATTCGCCAACCATACCAATGAACTGTCCGTCGGTTGCCTCGACCAGTGCACTGCGTGATTGGTCAAACGGTGCCGTGACTGGGAAATTACGTTCCTGTTCAATCGGCTTAAATACTAACTCGGCACCAAGATCACGTGCTAGCTGCTCAACCAAGCGACGAATTTTGTAAAATGGCGCACCCGCTCCCGGCTTTTTGGCGGCATAGATGATGTCGGTGAACTGACTAGCTTCTGGCAAACCATATTCACCTAAGCCGTGCATTTTGATATGACCCTTGCCCATTTCAAACAAGGCAAATTCATCATGACCAGCCTTGATGTTGGCATGAACTTTGTCTAGCAAACTTGGCAGTACACTGGTGCGATAGTACTGCAAATCAGGGCTTAAAGCGTTGCTTAGCCGATAGGCGCGGCTTGGGTCTTGTTCAGCGTTTTTCAGGACACGTTCGTGGACGAAACTATAGGTCAAGACTTCGTTGGCGCCGGCGCGCGATAGACTTTGGCGAATCGCTTGCTTGAGCTGGCGGCGCGGATTCCTCGGCGCTGGCTTGATACTGCGCATTGGCAGTTGGCGCGGTAGTTTATCAAAGCCGTACAGCCGGCCGACTTCCTCGACAATGTCCTCCGGTAGTTCAAGGTCGGTGCGCCAGAATGGCGCGATTACTTCAAATTGATAAGGCGTATTTGGCTCGGGTTCCTCATGCGCCTTAATTTCAACATTCTTCAAGATACGGCAGATTTCTTGCGGCGAAAATTCTGTACCCAAACGTTCATTCACAAAAGTACTTTCCAACACTAAAACGCCAGTCACTGCGCCCCAATCGAAAATCGAGATGGTTTCCTTGCCAGCAGAGCCAAATGTAACTCGCGAATCGCGCTGCATGGCCATCAGGCGATCGTTGCGCTTATCAAACACTTCGCTCGCCTGCACCCCGCCAACCATACTCATCAGCTGCTTCAGCACAGCAGCATTTTGGAGCGGCGACTGGCCCTTATTAAACCGCGTCAATGCATCGGTAAAAATACCGTGACGCATGGCGGTGCGGCGCAGCGCATACATGTCAAAGTTAGCGCCCTCCAAAACGATGTTTTTCGTGCCATCCGAAACCTCAGTGTCAGCACCGCCCATAATTCCCGCCAGACCAATCACACCCTCACCGTCAGCAATGACGATGTCGTCCGTCGTCAGCTCATATTCCTTGCCATTGAGCAGGCTAACTTTCTCGCCATCACGCGCCAGCCGCGCGCCGAGCGTGTGCCCGCGCAATTTGTCATAATCATAGGCGTGCGTTGGCTGCGCCGTCATGAGCATTATGTAATTCGTGGCGTCAACAATGTTATTAATCGGCTTGCCGCCCATCGCCACCAATTGACACTGCAACCACAACGGACTCGGGCCCACAGTAACATCACGGATTGCCACCGCCATAAAGCGCGACACTAATTCTGGCGCATCGTTCGTTACTGTCAATTCTAGACCTTCGGCCTCAGCAAACTTCTGCTCTGATTTATACCAATCGGGGCTAGTAAATCGCTGATGAAAAATCCCAGCAATCTCGCGTGCCACGCCGAGTTGCCCAAAACAATCCGGCCGGTGAGTAAACATCTTATTTTCAATGTCCAGCACGTAATCATCCAGCCCAAACGTTTCCGCGAAACTCGCACCCGCCGTAAGCTCAACGCCCGCCGGCACGTCGCGCTCAGTGATTTCGATTATTCCTTCATGATCTGTACCAATATCCAGCTCGTCAGCCGCCGCCAACATACCCTGGCTGAGCACGCCGCGCAGCGGCCGCGCATCCAGCACAAATGGCTCGTCGTCATCAAAACTTGCCGGCACCGTACTTTTCGGCGGCAGCCAAATCGCCCACATATCCGCATGCACATTTGGCGCGCCGCAAACCACTTGCACCAGGCCGTTCTCATCGCGCGGCACTTCCGCCACTGCGCGGCCATCATCAATCTTGGTCACGCTCAGTCGATCAGCATTAGGGTGCTTGGCGCATTCAACCACCCGAACGATTCGCGCGCCGCCATATTTAGCGTTGAGGTCAATCACTTCATCGACGCCACCAAGCTGCTGATTGACCCGCGCCACCAACTCATCTACGGGAGGCAATTCAAAGTTAATCAATTGTTTGATAAGATTTAGGCTGACTTTCATATATATCAGTATACCATTCTAATCAATGGTGTAGTCAAACACCTTGACAGGAATACCTTTCGCTTGAGCTTGATCAATCGTAAAAGTCGTGCCGCGGCTATTATTAACCCGAAACGCCACCAGTTCGTCCGCCAAGTCAACAATTTGACAATTACGCGCATGAAATGAATCAGCGTTAACTTCATTAAAATCAGTAGTATCGCGCAGTACTCCTGGCCGATGTTTGGCAATGTCTCGCAAAAGAGCGACCGTCGCAATCGCATCATCCTGGCGGCATTTGCCGACGACCACACGATCATACAATGCTTGGCAATACAGCTCCAATTTTACCAGCAGAAATATCTGAAACCGTGCCGCTTCCAAACCACATTCATACGCCAGCCGCGCCGCTTCGTGATCAACACCAGTAGCACCGCCCGACACAATACCGCTGCCTTCAGCAATCTTTTGCCCGACAAACTGCTCAATATCGCGGCGAATCGTGTCATTTACTTCGCGCGTACCGACAACTGCAAGCCATTTCATACTGCATTCTATTCCAGTTCCCAATCTAATGATACACTTCCTCGCTTGAGAATCCCTCGCTAGCGTGAGACGGATTTCCCAATTTTGCTCTAATTTGACTTACAGAAGCGTTCACCGCAGCATTACCTATTTTTTCAAGAGTCTTAAGCCTGAGGTCTAAATCTTCCGCATCGGCTACTACCTTACGTAAAACACCCATCACAACGGAATCCCGCTGGTCAGTCAAAGCTGCAAGCCTCTTTTTAGCTGCCGCTATAGACTCATCAATCCCTTTAACTGCTCTTATAGATTCCTTAAAACTCTTAGGTTCCTCACCGCTACCGACAGCTTCTCCCGCATGACCCTCAAACTCACCTTTTCCCATACCTTATCCCCTTCACTTACACCACGTACTGTACCACAGCAAAGCCAGAGCGTCCAGTCAGCTGGGATTATTCGCTGGATTCTTCGTCATCCAACAGCTGTCTGCCAAACTCTTTTTTTATTGCTCTAAGGTATCCGGTTGCTTCGTTATATCTGGTCGATCCTCTAAAATTCCCTCCAGCAAACATATCGTCAACCATTAGTGTCGCGGCACATTCTCTTGCTCCAGTACGCACGCCAAGAAGTGCAGCACCACCCATTCTAAATGTTCGTTCTGCCTCTTCCTTAATAACCTTTTCCAACTCTTTCAATCTGGCAATAACACGATCTCGGCGCCCTTCCATCTCATCAAGCTGCTGTTGTGCTATTCTTCCAAAAGGCTCTAACGATTCTATAGCCTGATTGAGTAGGCTGAGCGCCCCATAAAGCTCAAACCTCTCATTTATAGCTGCCCTAGCCTCCTCTATACCTGGCGTCATCTTAAATCGTTTTAATTCCTCCGCCCTATTGTCAGGCTCATTACCTTCCGCGCTGGGATTATACTCTTCCATGTTATACCTCTTTCCTTTCGTTCGCTAGAATATCATAACATGGATTTTACATAACGACAAGAGTATGAATTTAATATTTAGCTTAGCAGTCTTCTTAAATTTGATGGAAGTACTGCTCAAATACTGTACACATCCAGTTCAATTACCGCAAGCATCTGCTGAATTCGCGCGCTATCCGCCATTTCCAGCCATCCTTTACCGCCAATGACGCAGCCGCCGAGGATTGAATTCAGCGTATCTCTACCCAACAATACTTGCTCGTAATTATGCGAACACCTAGCTAACGCTGTCTGCAAATTATCGCAAAATGACGAGGCTGATAAAAATTGCACATATTCCATGAATTCGCGCTTTAACTGGTCAACTATATTATCGTCTTTCTTGATTAGCCCAAGGAACATTCGATAACCAACTGACTTTGACGCTTCCGACCATTGATCGCCGCGATCGTATACCGTATGTTTTTCACGAATCATCACTAAAAAGTTAAGCGCCGCGACCTGCATGACAACCGCTGCCAGTGCTTGATCAACTGGCGATTGGATATATTTTTCATCAACCGAATATTCTAAAACATATTCAGGAAAAAGACTTTTAGACTTTCTGCTATATTTTATATACGGAACACGAAATAGTGTGTTTACAGAACTTTTGTCATCGGCTTTGCGATACGTCAGATCGCTTTGCTGGTGCCACGCGGAAAGTTGTACCATATTTAGACTGCGCAATAGCTCATCTTGTTTTAATTCCGCCACCACCCGATTCATCTCTATCCCGCATTCGCCAGCCACCCGCAGCGCGGCATCTCCTGGAATATCCCATTCATCAAACATTCGCAATGCTTCGCCATAAGCCTTTTGCGCCGCTGGGTTATATAATTCGGCGTCTATAAAACAAGTGTCGCCATATGTTTTTGCTGTTAAGATAATATCGCTTGAAATAAAAAATCCCCTACCCTGAAGATATTTCATAACATACTGAGCAAGCAAATGCTCATAAATATGAGCCAATAATCCGTTATTTTCGACTGTTTTATATAAGGATGAATATATCATCTTATTACTCTTTAGAGTAGAGGAGATATTGACAATCCGTATTAACCGTTATTCATAACCGCCGCCTAATGATTAGTTATATTTCTAGCCATACAACTAAGCTAGGTGTCTAACCGATAGCTATAATCATTATAGCATGGCCAGAAATTAGAGGATAAAACTATATAAATAGGGTTGGAGAAACTAAAACTTTAGATAAATATTGCCAAGTCCGCTGGCCGCCAAAATACCCCATCCATACAGACGAGGTATTTGTTTGTAGGCGGATTGCTCCAATCTGGAAGCTTAACGCTTGGAGAATTGTTCGCGCTTGCGGGCGGAACGCAGGCCGTATTTCTTGCGCTCTTTCTCGCGCGGGTCGCGCTTGAGCAGCTCAGCCTTCTTCAAGACTGGGCGCAGATCAGCGTGAGCAGCCGTCAATGCTTTGGCGATACCAAGCTTGATGGCGTCAACTTGACCAGCGAGACCACCACCTTTGACCAAGATGGTAACATCGTATTCCTTTTGCTTGCTGACGATAGCCAGTGGGTCGGTTACTTCTGCCAGCAAGGTTTTGTTGCCATCCAAGTACTCAGCGGCTGCTTTGCCGTTGATGGTGATGGTACCCTTGCCAGGAAGCAAGCGGACACTTGCTGAGGCACTTTTGCGTCGTCCCAAGCCGTAGAAATAGGTATCAGTAGCCATATTACTTTACCTCAACTTTCTCTGGGGTTTGTGCTGTGTGAGCATGCTCGCTGCCAGCAAATACGCGGAGGCGCTTGAGGCGCTCTGCTTGCAATTTGTTCTTTGGCAACATACCTTTGACAGCTTCTTCAATAATTCGTTCTGGGTGGCGTTCACGCATTTCTTTGAACTGCGTTTCTTTGATGCCGCCCGGGAAACCACTGTGACGGTAGTAGTACTTGTCAGTTTCCTTGTAGCCAGTAACGACGGTGTTTGCAGCGTTGATAACTACGACGTAGTCGCCACCATCAACGTGTGGTGTGTAGGTTGGCTTGTATTTACCGGTCAGGTGTTTAGCAATTTCAGTTGCCAAACGCCCCAGTGGTAATTCGCTCGCGTCAAACAATACCCAGCGGCGAGAAACGTCAGATGGTTTTTGTGAATACGTCTTCATCTTATTTCTCCTTCTTTGGCATTGGTTTGATGTCGTCGACAAACTCGATGATTGCCATTTGTGCGCCGTCGCCAACACGTAGGCGGGTGCGCTCAACACGAACGTGTCCGCTGGTGCGGCCGCCGAGTTGTGGGGCAATTTCATCAACCAGTTTGTAAGCAGCAGCACGGGTACTGAGTGCTGCAATCACCTGGCGGCGGCTGGCTAGATCGCCCTTCTTCGCCTTGGTGATGATTTTTTCAATGTGGCGCTTCAGCTCTTTGGCTTTCGGCAAGGTGGTCTCGATTTTGCCGTGCTCGACCAGGCTGGTTGCCAGGCCTCTTAGCAAGGCTCGCCGTTGATCACGCTCACGGCCGAACTTGCGCCCTTGATATCCGTGTCTATGCATAGTTAAAACTCCAACTCCGCCATCTTGTCGCGTACTTCATCCAGCGCCTTTGAGCCAAAGCCTTTCAATTCTCGCAAATCTTGCTCGGTCAAAGTCACCAGGTCGCGAATCGTGCGGATTTCATTGTTAATCAGCGCGTTCGTCGTGCGGGCGCTTAGGTTTAATTCTTCAATCGGCATAGCCAACTCTGACTCTTCGTCATCCTTGGTTGTGCCAAGTGCTGGCGCGCCAGTTACCATGGTATTGCCCGCCAAAGCCGTGTATTGGTTAACCAGGATTGCCGCTGCTTCCTCAAATGCTTCGCGCGGAGTAATTGCGCCGTTGGTCTCAATAGTAATAGCTAATTTGTCCAAGTTTGTTTCTTGGCCAACGCGGGTTGAGTCAACTTTATAGCGAACGCGCAGCACTGGCGAATACATTGCATCAATGGCAATCATGTCGCTGTGCAAACGGTTCTCGCTTGACTCTTCAATTGTCTGATAGCCGCAACCTGCTTCTGCCACCAAATCCATCACCAAATGCTTGTTTGGATCGTCAATCGTAGCAATTACTTGCTCTGGGTTAACGATTTCAACGTCGGCATTTGTCTGAATATCGGCAGCGGTAACTTCGCCAGCACCTGATTTCTCAAGGCGCAGCTCAACTGGCTCGTCAGTAAACACCCGCAAGTGAACATTCTTCAGATTTAGCGTAACATCGACAACGTCTTCTTTGACACCCTCGACGGTAGTGAATTCATGAGTCGCGCCTTCGACTCTGAAAGCCACGATTGCACCGCCCCGAACACTTGACAGTAAGACGCGCCTTAGCGAATTACCAAGCGTATTGCCGTAGCCCGGATGAAGCGGCTCGATTAGAAAAGTAGCACTGGTCGCGGAAATGTCATCAACGCTCGCGAGTGCTGGATTGTAAATTGCTTTTGCCATAATTCTTCCCTAACCCTTCTTTTATCGTGAGTAATACTCAACAATTAATTGCTCGTTGATGTCAGCTTCTGCTTCCTCGCGCTTTGGCAGCCCAGTCACTTCAATCTTCAGCTTCTTACTGTCACTCTTTAGCCAGCTCAGTGGACCTTGGATTGAATTATTGATCACATCATCAATCCGCGTGAAGTATTCAGATTTGGTGCTCTTTGGACGAACAGTAATAACGTCACCAGCCTTAACGCGAATCGATGGAATATCGACGCGGCGGCCGTTTAGCTCGAAATGTCCGTGGCTGACCAACTGGCGAGCAGCGCGGCGCGATACGGCAAACCCAGAGCGGTAAACGACGTTATCCAAGCGGCGCTCCAATAGTTTCAAAAGGTTCTCGCCTGCCAAACCTTCTTGGGCGCGAGTTGCTTCATTCATCAACCGCGCAAATTGCTTTTCAACCAAACCGTACAGGCGGCGAACTTTTTGCTTTTCGCGCAGCTGCGTAGCGTACAGGCTTGGCTTACTTTGGCGCCCGTGCGCGTGCTGGCCTGGGATGCCAGATTTTCGTGCCAAAACTTTATGTGCTTTTGGATGAAGCGCATAACCTTCGCGGCGGCTTTGCTTGACAATCGGTGAATTATCTCGTGCCATAATTATGCCCTCCGTGCCTTTCGTGGACGAACACCGCCGTGAGGCACGCCAGTTACGTCCTTAATGCTTTCTACTGAGATGTCGAAAGCGCCAACCGCACGAATAGCGGCGTCACGACCCAAGCCGACACCTTTGACGAAAACGTCAACTGATTTCAAACCATACTGAGTTTTCGCAGCTTCAGCAGCTTTTTCAGCAGCAACCTGTGAAGCATAGGCGGTGCCTTTTTTGCTACCACGGAAACCACATGCACCAGCTGATGAAGCGGTCAACACATTACCCTTCTTGTCAGAAAAGGTAACAATGGTGTTGTTAAATGTTGCTTGAATATGCAGCTGACCAGCTGGGACTGATCGGCGCTGCTTCTTCTTGGTAGATTTTGCGTCTGCCATTTCTTAGTCCTTTCTTTAGGTCTTACTTGCTGCTTTTGGTTGTGTACCGCCCACGGCGATGGCGCGACCCTTGCGAGTTCGTGCATTCGTACGAGTCCGCTGTCCGCGTGTCGGCAGTCCTGCTTTGTGGCGAAGACCGCGATAGGCGTTGATATCCTTCAAGCGCTTAATGTTGTTAGTTACCAAGCGCTGGAGATCACCTTCGACGGTGTATTCGCTGTCGATAATTTCGCGAATCTTGTTTTCTTCAGCCTCGGTGAGATCTTTCACCCGAGTGGTCGGCTCAATCTTAGCCGCCGCAAGGATGCTCGAAGCGTGCTTTGGCCCAATCCCATAAATATAGGTGAGCGCAATCTGCACTTGCTTCTCTGTTGGGATAACTACCCCAGCAATTCGAGCCATGCTTAACCCTGCCTTTGCTTGTTCTTAGGTTTTTTCTTGTTGATGACGCGCAGTCTGGCGATACGCTTGCCCTTTTTACGGCCAACGCGGCGCACGAGTACGTCATCGGGACTGATTTTTCTAACACTTGCACGAACTTTCATAAAGTGCTTAAATCTCCCTTCCCGAGTAAACCCGAGATTAACGTTAATATTTGACTACCGGCTCTGTTGAGGTCGGTCGTCGCGTAGGCGGAAGCTGATTCGTCCCTTTGTCAGATCGTAAGGGGTCATCTCAACTTCGACCTTATCACCAGGCACCAAGCGAATATAGTGCTTGCGCATTCGCCCTGAAATGTGCGCGATGATACTATGGCCATTCTCCAGTTCCACCTTAAATTGCGTATTAGGCAGTGCTTCCACTACCTTACCGATCATTTTGATGACTTCCTTTTGACTCGCCATAAGTTACAGTTGTCAATTATACAGCAACAAGCTATTTCCCGCAAGGGGTTTACTGAGAAAATTTTCACTATTTACCAAGCAATACACGAATTAGTAATAAGCGATAATAAAGATCCCCGCCCAGCAGCGAGGATTATTCATTTATTTTTTACGCAACTTCGGCAGCAATCGCCGTTTTTTCGTTTTACCGCGGCCATTGACCAGCTCATCCGGATCAAAGTCGTCGTATGTAACCATCAAAGCCCGCGAGTTAATCTGACGCAATGTCTCTAGGCCAACCGACACAACAATCAAAACTCCAGTACCGCCAATTGACAACCGCAGCCCCTTCAGTCCTGTCAAGTGATACGTCAAATACTCAGCAATAAACGGCAGAATTGCCACAATACCCAACACGATCGACCCGAACAAAATCAGGCGATTAACCGTACGCATCAAATACTTCTCTGTTTGAGCACCTGGGCGTATACCTTCGATGAAGCCTCCCTGCTTTTGCAAGTTCTCAGCAATTTCATTAGCATTAAAGACAATTCCTGTATAAAAATACGTAAACGCGATAACTAGCAGAAAGTATAGCGTCGGGTAAATGAAAGCTTCGGCAGTAGCGCCAGTAAACGAACCGGCATTAGGCGCTTGAAACCAAGTGATAAGCTTATTAGCAGTCGGCAGCAAGCTAGGATTATTAGACGCTTTCATAACCTGACCGATAAACTGCGGCAAACTAAGGAATGAAACTGCAAAGATAACCGGAATAACCCCGGCTGCAATCAGCTTAACCGGCAAAATACTCTTAACATCGCCATAGTTACTATTGCCGTGGACGCGTTTAGCATAATTAATTGTTATGACGCGCTGCGCTTCATTAATTTTAACCAGGAAGTATAGAACGATTAGTCCAGCGATTGCCATCACTAATACTGTCCAGAACATCACCGGATTAACTGGTATCGTAAACCAATTAAAGAAATTTAGACTGCCAGACGAGGTATCGGTTAGAGAAGAAATAATCGTTGCTGCCATTTGCGGCATCTGACTAATAATGCCAGCAAAAATCACAATAGAAATACCATTGCCAATGCCCTGTTCAGTAATCAATTCGCCGAGCCACATAAGTAGCACTGAGCCGGCAGTCATAGCAGTCACCGATACGATCCACTCCATAGCAGTTGGATCGCCTAAAGTCGTCGTACCGCCCTGAAGGACAGTCTGGCGCAAAATAAATATAAAAGCGATTGACTGAACGACAGCTAACGGCACAGTAATAACACGCGTCCACTGTTGAATCTTACGGCGTCCTGACTCGCCGTCTTTATGAAGTTCCTCTAGTTTTGGAATGGCTTTAGTTAACAGCTGAATGATGATGCTGGCAGTAATAAACGGACTAAGTCCGACTAGTACCAAAGAAAAGCTCGACAAAGCACCGCCAGAAAGCAAGTTTAAAATACCACCCAAATCACTCTGACCCAGCACCGAAGAAATTGCGCTTCGCAGCTGAGTCGGCTCAGCCAATGGCACTGGGATATGCGCCAGTAATCGGTACACCACAATAATCCCGGTAACAATCAGCAACCGTTTTTGCATATCTTTATTTTTCAACGAGCGGAAAATTATTCTCCAATCCATATATTCTTAGCCCCTCTAGCCACTAACTTCATTAACTACTTCAGTATACATTATTTGACCAGATATTGCCAGATTTTATCTACTGGTCAACTTCGTCAATACTCCAACCCCAAGCATTGCAATCGCCCACCGTCCTGGCTTTCACACCTCTTTCATAAGCCAGCTGTAACGCCCGAATTGAGCCATGCGTCGATGGTTCTAAACCTTTGGTTGGTTTTACCAAATACTGCTTTAATGACGGCGTATTAGCAAGCATAGCATACGACATCGTGTCAGCAAACAACTCAGAACGGCGGGTTTCACGCTCTTTAACCGCGTCTTGGCTGTCCGGTTGATTTGGCCAATATTTATACATTTCAAAAATCATCAAGTTAATATTGATCGGAAAACCCATTCTCATAGCAATATGATGCGCGTATTCGTGGAATAAAACCGTCAAATCGCTTCCAATATCCCCTGTATAACCGGCGACAATATATATCGTTTCCTCTTTTCGGCAATAGAAACCGGATATTTCAACCCCGCTTGTTTTATTGCCGTCGCTGATACAAGTTGATCCGCTATTTTCAAGAGAATCGACAACTTTTACGACAGTACCCTGGAAATCAAGCGAATCCTTATTTGGATAGGCATTGTCAAATAGCGGTTTCCATGTTTTATTCAGACATTCAACCCACGCATCATACCAAGATTTTTTGTCTGATTGATGTAGCGATTCGCTTGGCGCGCACGAGGTAAAGTCTGGGATATTAATATTAAAGACAGCTTCTTTACTAATTTCATCGTATACATCGGACTCTTTGCAAAAATTCCGCTTAAAAATAGAATGTTCGGACGGAGCGGCATTCTCGCACTTTTTACTTTCTTTATCAAAATGATTAAGTACTATACCTCCAATAATTAAAGCAAAGCCCACTACGAATGCAAAGATTATAGCAATCATAGGTGATTTGCTAGCAGGAGGACGCGGCACTACTGGCGGAGTGGGTGGTACCGTTGGAATATATGGCGGCGGCGTTTGGCTTTGATTATAATTATTAGCATTAGGCACGCCTGGATACTGCGCCCCAGGAGCAACCGGTGGCGGAGTATAGCCGGCTTGCGGCATATCCGGAGCTTGCGATTTATCGTCGTTATTCATGCTATTGATTATAATCTATATAGCTAAATTTTAGCAATTAAAATAACTCTATAAAAGCGCCCCCGCTTATACGCAAAGGGGCGCTTTCTTTAGGTTTTGCCTGAAAATTATTTTTCCTGGCTAGCCTTTTCGTCTTCCTCAATGTCCTTCATGCTTTGGCGTAAGGGTACAGCGACTTTCTCAAATGAGCCGCCGGCTTTTTCAATCGCTTTGACAACTGAAGCGGAAGTAGCTTGCACTTTCAAGTCAACCTTAGCTTTCAATTCGCCGCGAGCGATCACCTTGACTGTGTGGAACGGTGTGGCGATGTAGCCTTCGGTGAATAGCAATGCGTTGTCGACGGTTTTGCCGTCAAAGGCGTTCAGGTGATCCAAGTAGACTACCTGAGCTGGCGTGCGCAAGCTCTTGAAACCGCGAGCTTTTGGCACAGCCTGAGCCAATGGACGCTGACCACCCTGGAACATGGCGCGAAGCTTTTTACCAGTGCGGGCGTTCTGACCCTTGGTACCACGACCAGCGGTTTTGCCCTGGCCAGCGGCGATACCGCGACTAACACGCTTTTTATTCTTATTTGCTGAGACTTGGAGATCGTTGTATTTCATTACTTAGCCTCCTTTTTAGCAGTCTTTTTGACTGGCTGAGCATTGAGCCATTCTTCGCGCGGAACGAGTGATTTCAATGCTTCAATGGTTGCGTAGGCGATGTTCACCTTGTTGGTTGAACCAAGTGACTTGGTCAATAGGTTGCGAACACCAGTCACACCGATAATCTGTCGGACAACACCACCAGCGATAATACCGGTACCAGGAGCAGCTGGCTTGATCAGCACGCGGGCACCTGAAAACTTGACTTCGCTATCGTGTGGAATGGTCTCGCCGCTCAGTGGCAAGGTGATCAAGTGCTTCTTAGCAACTGAGGTTGCCTTGGCGACAGCAGCTTGCACATCGGCACCTTTGGCCACACCAACACCAACCTTGTCTTTGCGGTTACCGACAACCACCAACGCCTTAAAGCGGAAGCGGCGGCCACCTTTCACCACGCGGCTGACGCGGTCAATGTTGATGACCAATTCTTCAAACTCTTTTGGCGCGTCATCGCGCACATTTCGCCGGTCATCGCGGCGACCACCACGCGGACTGCGAGGCCGGCGGCCTTCTGCGCGTGGGGTAGTATTTGCAGCTTGTTCTGCCATACTAGAACTCCAATCCTTCTTGGCGCGCAGCATCAGCCAATGCTTTCAAGCGACCAGCGTACTGGCGACCGTTGCGGTCAAAGACTACTGCGCTAATTTTACTTTTCTTTGCCTTCTTGGCAATTTCCGTACCGACAGTAGCGCATTTCTCGCTCATCGTACCTTTTGCTTTGGTGCCAACTGTAGTTGCGGCAGCCAATGTTTTGCCGGCGACGTCGTCGATCAGCTGAGCGCTAACGTGCATGTTGCTGATGGTGACCGTCAGGCGTGGGCGCTCTGCAGTGCCTGAAACTTTCGCGCGAACGCGGTTTTTACGGAGAGCGCGGTTGAGTAATTTCTTGTTTTCAGCCATGATTACTTACCTGTCTTTCCTGCTTTGCGCAAAATTTGCTCGTCAGCATACTTGATACCCTTGCCCTTGTATGGCTCAGGCTTCTTCAGCGCGCGGATTTCCGCAGCGACTTGGCCGACTTGCTGTTTATTGATACCGCTAACGATGATGGTCATCTTTTCGTTGGTAACGGTGATACCCTCTGGGGCTTTATATTTGACTGGGTGTGAAAACCCGAGCGCCATTTCCAGCTCATTGTTGCTGGAACTCACGCGGAAACCGACACCATTGACCTCGAGACGCTTCTCGTAGCCCTTGGTCACGCCGATTACCATGTTGTTGATCAGCGCGCGCATCAGACCGTGCTGGGCGCGAGCAGTTTTGGACTCATCCTTCGGATGAACCGTGACTTGTCCGTCTTCGACTTTCACTTCAACTGCTGGCGTGATGAATTGTGTCAATTCACCTTTCGGGCCCTTTACGACCACATCACCAGAGTCAACCGTGATTGTCACACCGGCCGGAATAACCACCGGCAGTTTTCCGATTCGACTCAGACTCATTACTCACCTTTCGTGTGATTTGATATTAACCCTGGTATTTTAGCATAGATTAGGGGTGAAATGCAAGGATGATTATATTCCAACTATATGATTTTACCTATAATCTCTATAATAATTCCAACAACCAAAGGGGCTATTATAAAGCTCAATATGGCAATATATGGCTTATTCATCTCTTTGCTCGTCCTACCATCAACCGCTTTATTAATTCTATTGTAGTGCGGTATGATCTTAGGTAATATCCATAAATATAAAAATAATTGTATGGGAATATACGAAAATAGCACCTTTGCTATATAACTCACCAGCGAATCTAAATGTACTTCGCCGGGGATATTTTGTTGTGATGGGATAAATAATACGGCAAGTGCTATCACTAGCGACATATCCCAGGTATTTTTTAGAAGCTTTTTATAATCCCAGAAAGGGACTTTACAGTTGTTAATCAGGAACTGCTCTATTTGCTGCTCGACATATACCATATCTCCCGGGCTATGTTTTAGGCGCATACTTAGAACGACCGTATCTGAGGAATAAAAATATATACTAAGTTTATTGTAAGAATCATGCTCTCTAATCTGAAAGTACAACTCGTATATTTTTCTCCCTCTAATCTCGTCAATGGACTCAAGCTCAAAACGCTTATCCTTATTATCAGAAAATTCGACATCCTTGCTGTAGGTAATCTTTCGACTACTTTGTTTGATTGCGTCCAAGATAATATCATCAAACTGCTTTAATTTGTCGTAGTCAAGGAAGACATTTTTTATACGTTTAGTTTGATCGTGATTTTGTAACTTCATCATTTTAGTTGGTTTGTGTTTACACCAATATCCTCCCGCTCATTAGTATACCATAAGCACACCCTAAACAAGGTACTGGTCATGACATCTTTGGAAATACTAACCAGGAGGATCTGCGGCCGCTTTTGACCTTTGGAATTTCGCTAGCATAGACACAAATCAATAACTTCGCGAGCAACGATGGCTTGCTGAATCGATTTGCTGCTATCTTTCGTGGGGTTTGTAGCACACTCTTGCCCAGCCTCCGCCGCCAAAGTATAGTAATAATATGGCTAAGATAGTTGCAAAGGCACTGTTGCGGAACTCTGAAGGGTTATATTTGGTACTTCATAGAGGCAATACGCATCCGCGGTTCCCCGGGCATATTGATTTTCCCGGCGGAGAGGTTGAGCCGGAAGAAATACCAGAAGCAGCAGTAGCGCGCGAAATACAGGAAGAGACAGGACTATCCGTTAATCCAAATAAATTGAAGAAGCTATTTGCCAAACAATACCGACAAACGACGCATATGTTGTTTGAGGCAAAGCTCGCCGAACCGGACGCGAAAATCGCTTTAAGCTGGGAGCATAAAGACTACCGCTGGATAACACCGGAGGAATTAAAGTCCCTGCCCAAATTCCCAGGCGCCGACCCGTATTATATGGATGTAGTGGATTATGCGGCTGGTGAAAATTGGGCGTGACTAATTGTTAGCCAAAAAGCCGTTGTTTGGCATCGCTCAACGTAAGTCCCCGAACAGCTTTCCTACCTACCACTTGACATCTTACCCTATGAGGCGAGTATACTCGGTCGTCCTGTTCTGGGAATCGACCAGAAGCATCTTCTAATCCAGTTACTCCCCCTGACATTGGAATCTCTTGCTCTTTCCCGTCTTTCCCGTGAACAATGTAAGAACTTTCATCTTCTTTGCTTGGCTCGGCGTAAACGCCTCTATCCGCAAGCATTTCCATAGGCGTCATGCCGCCGCCAGCATTAGATCCGCCAAATTCAAAATTATTTCCCTTTGCCATATTATCGCTACTCCTTGTTACTATTACTATATAACCGTATCATAAAATACCAAAATTAGCAAATTTGTACGATTTATAACGATAATACCGAGGAAGTGGTCTGAGGATTATTTACTATTGATTCACTTTAACCGCCGCTAGTTTATCCTTATGTTCATCAAGTTTGGAGAAATCAATATCACTAAACTCCTCAAATTCACCCCAATCAATTTCTCTGATTCTATTATCAATAATTACCTCTGCACCTGAAGCTTTCATAATTTCCTTAGCTGTTTGCAGCGTACGAATTAGCGGCGAGGAATATATCTTATCAATCTCCCGCGGCAGTCTGCTTACCGATTTGGCAACTTGGCAAAAACCCGCCTCCGTCAGTACGGAACATCGTATCTCTTTGCAAGACAAAACACCCCTGACGTTATCCACAGCCTCGCCATGCCGCATAAAGATTATATTCACGCAAGTAGCTCCTTTCTGAGTTGGTTTGCTGGTTTAATTATATATAATTTTTAGCACTGAATAATTACACGGTCACGTACTATGAGATGTACGGCAGTCAGAAAAGAATTTTACAACACGGTGAGGCGTGGAATTTGCAGATGGATGGCTATATAATTAGTTTAATACTAAATAACCACCAAATGACCAAGAAACTACTAGAAATCGAACGCAAACGCCAGCTAACTGGCAATATTGAAGAGCTAATCGGACAGTTGCAAAACATCGGTTTTGAACTAAAGAGTAATCTCCACGAGATTGATGCATATTATTCTCGTCCTGATGTCGATTTTATGCAGACGGTTGAATGCTTGCGGATTCGCCAGCGCGATGGTTTTGCCGAGGTGACATATAAGCCTGCGACGACGACCGCGACACATACGGCGAACGACGTAATCATTAAACCCGAGACAAACCTGCCAATTCAACCCGGAGACGCGGCAATCGCCAAACAGCTGCTCGCCAACCTCGGCATGGTGCGGCTAGTCG
>ERZ773022.789-NODE-789-length-23497-cov-4.771009_pt1 | contig 23497 bp, 19 predicted proteins | sample MGYA00580839_ERZ773022 | MGnify/ENA primary metagenome ERZ773022 (study PRJEB29015, sample SAMEA2738020) | human oral metagenome | biome: human oral; feature: human-associated habitat; material: dental | place: China | collected 2044 ... | reverse complement strand
TTCATAATATAATACTGTTTTTGGAGGTTTTGACTGACTATGTCGAAAAAAGTAAAAAAAGAAAAGAAGCCAACCGACAAATTGGCTGATAAAACTCTAACCACTCGTGTGCTTCAAGCGGTTTTTGGTGATCCCGAAAAACGCAACCTCAAGCGTATGAAAAAAATCGTCCAAGGAATCAATAAACTTGAGCCTAAGTATCAAGCCATGTCTGATCAAGAACTTCAAGAGCAGACCAATATTCTTAAAGAACGCCTTTTTAATCTTCGTAAGAAAGCCGAAGCCAAGGTTGCACTTGCTAAGCAAAAACAAGTCGAAACTAAGACTAAAACTCCAAAAGACAGTAAAAAACAGCCTATCACGCTTACTAAAGAAGAAGATAAAGTTCTTGATCAATTACTTCCTGATGCATTCGCCCTTGTCCGTGAATCTACCCTACGTGTCCTTGGCATGCGTCATTTTGACGTACAGCTCATTGGTGGTATCGCTCTTCACGAGGGCAATGTTGCCGAAATGAAAACTGGTGAAGGTAAAACTCTTGTTGCCTTACTGCCTTCCTACTTGAATGCTTTGACCGGCCGCGGCGTCCACGTTGTTACCGTCAATGATTACCTTGCTCAGCGTGACGCTGGTTGGAACGCCCCAGTATACCACTTCCTCGGACTTAGCGTCGGCGTTATTATTGCCGACGCCAGCTTCATCTACGATCCTGATTATATCAACGAAGAACACGATGATGAACGCATGCAGCACCTGAAACCATGTACCCGTAAAGAGGCTTACGCCGCCGACATCACATATGGTACTAACAACGAATTTGGTTTTGATTATCTTCGTGACAACATGGTAAACGAAGTTGATTTTCTTAGACAGCGTGAACTCAATTTTGCCATCGTTGACGAAGTTGACTCTATCTTAATCGATGAAGCCAGAACTCCACTCATTATCTCTGCACCAGCTGGCGATAATCCAGATTCATACTATCAATTTGCCAAAATTGTTGCCAAACTTGACGCTGCCGATTATGTTCTTGACGAAAAGCATAAATCAGTCACCTTAACCGACCAGGGAATTGAAAAAGTTCAGCGCTTGCTCGGTATCGACAATCTTTACTCTGCTGAGAATTCCCGTCTTGTTTATCACCTTGATCAAGCTCTTCGTGCACAAGTTGTCTTCAATCGCGACCGTGACTATGTTGTCACTAACTCTGGTGAAGTCATTATAGTCGATGAACACACTGGTCGCTTAATGCACGGACGCCGCTACAATGAAGGTCTTCACCAAGCCATCGAAGCAAAGGAAGGCGTGGTTGTAAAAGAGGAATCCATGACTCTTGCAACTATTTCTTTCCAGAATTTCTTCCGTCTCTATCGCAAGCTTTCCGGTATGACTGGTACAGCTTTCACTGAAGCTGAAGAGTTTCAACAAATTTATGCCCTCGATGTTATCCAAATCCCACCAAACCGTCCAATTATTCGTGTCGACAAGGATGATCTTATCTTCCGCACCGAAGCTGGCAAGATTCGCGCCATTATCAAAGCAATTCAGGAATACCATGCAAAAGGACTACCAATTCTCGTTGGTTCTGCTAGCATCGTTAAAAACGAATTAATAGCAAAACATCTTGATGAAGTTGGCCTGAAATACGAAATTCTTAACGCTAAAAATAACGAACGTGAAGCCGCTATTGTAGCCAAAGCTGGCGACAAAGGCGCCATCACTCTTGCCACCAATATGGCAGGACGTGGTACCGACATTAAGCTCTCTGAAGAAGTTAAAAAAATGGGCGGCCTCGTAGTCATTGGCTCCGAGCGCCACGACTCACGTCGTGTTGATAACCAGCTTCGCGGTCGTGGTGGTCGTCAAGGCGATCCAGGTATTACTCAATTTTTCGTTTCTTGCGAAGATGACCTTATGCGCATCTTCCAAGGCATGCAACTCGGTAATATTCTCCGCTATGTCGGTCTCGATGAAGACACTCCTATCCAGAATCGCGCAGTCACTCGCAATCTTGAAGCCGCTCAGCGCCGCATCGAGGGCTTTAACTTTGACTCACGCAAAAATGTCGTTCAATATGATAACGTCATCAATCGCCATCGTCGAGTAGTCTATCTTATGCGCCGCAAAATTCTCGAAGGTGAAAATATCTTCCAAGAAATTAAACGCCTAATGAAGGAAGCTACCGAAGATCTCACTATTGAAAGCTCGCGTGTTAATAAGAAATTTAAACAAAACTTCCTCCAGGTCTTTAATATTGACCCAGACCTAGTAGACACTATTGGTCAAATGAGAAAACCTGCCGACCGCGCAAAACTTGCACTCACCGCCGTTAGTGAGGCTTACGCCTCTCAGGAATTAGATTTTGGGTCAGATACTATGCGTCGCATTGAACGCGAAGTCTATCTCAAGGTACTTGACGCTCTCTGGATGCAACATCTTGAGAATATGCAACACCTTCGCGAAGGTATTCACTGGCGATCAATCGGTCAGAGAGATCCGCTAGTTGAATATCGCACCGAGTCACAAAAACTCTTCGAAGGCTTGCAGAAGAATCTCCGAGAAGAAGTACTTAAAATCCTTCTCAATATCACAAAACAAGAGGCAATTGCTACTGATGTTATCGATGGGGAAGAGTACGATACAGAGCTGACTCAAATGGCCGAATCTGCCACTAATAAAGGTGTCAATACTATAGACTCAGGCGTCAAAAACCTCGACAGTGAATTTAAGTCCAGTTCGACTAACAAAACAAACCTAAACCATGAACGCAATGCGGCTCGCAAATCAAAGAAGAAGCAACGTCAGAACAAGAAGCATAGCAAGCACTAGTCATGAAACATTTTGTTGAAGAAATCGAGCTAAAAAATGGCGCGAAGGGACTTCTGATTGACATCCCTGGTGCCTCTGTTATGAATATTAAAGTTCAATTTCGTGGCGGCATGCGTTTTGCTAAGACTCCAGATCTTTACGAAATTGCTCATGTTGTTGAACATCTCAGCTTTGGCGCCAACTCTATTTTTCCCGATGAACAAGCCTACGAAGCCGATTTTACTAAAAACGGCGCCTACCATAATGCCTGGACCTCAGATTATTCCGTCTGTTACGAGGCTGAATGTGCAGATTTTGAATGGGAGCGTATCCTTAATTTAGAGCGCATTGCTATTACTTCCCCAAAATTCAATGAAGAAGAATTGAGAAGCGAGAAAGGCAACGTCAAAGCTGAATTAACTGGCTATATGAATGACTATGCTAGACTACTCTGGCCAAGACTCCAAAAGGCCATCGGTGAAGATGTGCCAAATCTAAAAGAGCGTCTTGCCACCATCAATAATATTGAATTAAAAGATATTCGTGAGCATTATCGACGCACCCATACCGCAAAGAACATGCGTTTCATTATTGCAGGACAGATCAAACATCGTAAGAAAGATATCCTTCATAATCTAGAAGACTGGGAACTAAAAGAAGGCAGACGCTTTGAAATTCCAAAAGATAAGCTCCATTCTTCTCCCGCCATCTTAGTGAAGCGTAAAGATGCCAGTAATATCACCTTTGGTTTTTCTATGGTCACCCCGAGACGCCTTTCTAGCCAAGAAACTCAAGCCATGGGTGCCTTAAACCATATCCTTAATGGCACTATGAGTAGTCGTATTTTTGGCCAAGCTAGAAAACGTGGTCTTGTTTACGGTATGGGCAGCGGGATTAATAGTAGTAAGCATTATTCCTCTTGGGATTTTGATGGAGAGGTTAATCTCGAAACTGCCGATGAACTATTTTCGCTAATTCAAGTTGAAATGGTAAAAGCTTTAAACGGTGAGATCTCTGACGAGGAAATTGAAGCTGTCAAAACCTACGCCCAAGGTCGCTATCAAATGGGAGCTCAGACTGTTAGTCAAATCTCAGATTACTACACTGACGACTACTTTATGACCGAGAAGTTTGAACTCTACGACGACTTTCCGCAAATCATTAAAGAGATCAATAAACCTTCCATCGTCGAGCTAGCCAGAGAATTTGCCGGTTCTGGCATCCACGCCTTCGTCACTGTTGGATCTGTCGAAAAATCTGTAATCAACCAATTAGCAGAGTCCCTCAATTTCTAATCTAAACTCTAAAAACCAGGTATAATAAGAACATGAATATTGCAATTTTAGGCCATGGCCTTGAAGGGCAAGCTGTTGATGCCTACTTTAAGGCACATTCGTCCACAGATACCCCACACAATCTAACTTTCTTCGATCATTTTGAAGATCATCAAATTCCAAGTTTTCACCTTGAGAATTTTGATTTAGTATTTCGCAGTCCTTCAGTCCATCCTCAATTTGTTTTATCACCAGAAGACCGCGGCCTCTCCTCCAACTGGACTTCCATTACCAACTATTTCTTCCAGCACTGCAAGGCACCAATTATCGGCGTAACCGGCACCAAGGGAAAGGGAACTACTTGTTCAATCATCACTAATCTGTTAAGACAATTTCCAGAACGTTTCGAAAGTATCCACCTTGTTGGCAATATTGGCACGCCCGCCATCCTTGAACTCGATAAAATTACTGAAAAAGATTTGGTTGTCTATGAAATGAGCAGTTTTCAGTGTTGGGATCTTCAAAAATCACCTCATATTGCCGTTGTTTTACGAATTGAACCCGATCATCTCGACCGCCATCGAGGTTTTGAAGATTATATTGCAGCTAAAACCAATATCGTTAATTTTCAAACGGCTTCAGATTTTTGTATTTATTACGCCAATAATCCTGATAGCACCAAAATTGGCTTAAAGAGTGCAGGGCATCAAGCAACCTATCCTATTAAAACTAACCGAGATAAACTCAATCCTCTTCTTGATCAGCTAAAAGTACCTGGTGAACATAATCGTGAAAACGCCGAGGCTGCTATCTTAGCCGTCCTCGACATTCTTCATCTATCTCTTGAAGAATTTTTCCGTGAAGAGCATAAGGATATCTATCAAAAGTTTGCACACGGCCTCGCCACATTTACTGGCCTTCCACACCGCATCCAGTTCGTTCGCGAACTCAACCACGTCCGTTATTATGATGATAATTATTCTTCCGCATTTCCAGCCGCCGATGTTGCAATTAAGGCTTTTGAAGCTTACCCAACAATTCTCATTGCTGGAGGCAAAGATCGTCATCTCGATTTATCAGCCATGAAGCAGCGTTTTTTCACTGCCAACAATCTCAAAAAGATCATTCTTATTGGCGAAACTCGCTTTGCTTTAGCCGAAGGTGAAGATCCAGAAAAATTCATCCTCGCCGAATCTCTCGAAGATGCCGTTTTGTATGCCAAAAACTATGCCGAAAATTATGCCGCCAATCTTGAATCAAACTACGACCTCTGCATCCCATCCACTCCAGAGGCAATTAATAATCAATCCGCTAAGCCAGTGATTGTTTTAATGAGCCCTGGAGCAGCCAGTTTTGATATGTTTAAAGATTTTAGTGATCGCGGAAATCAATTTCAACAAATCGTAAAGTCTTTTTAATGCTAAAATAATAATAATGATTGCATCAAATTTTTCATCTATTCTTGGTTCTTTGAATAAAAAACCAACCCAGCCAGCCCCCACCGTTGCTCCGTCAAAAGACGCCGTCTTTCGTTTTTTGAGTTACTATTTTGATCGTTCAACCTACACGGCTACTTTCGTCTATCAGGGAATAGATAATACTATTTTTACAGAAAAAATCTTTTTCGCTCCAAAACCAGGCACCAACACCAGTTCATTCAACCTACTTGACGATCCTGACCTTAATCAACTACTAGATCAAGCTATGTTCCTTGCTTTTATTTTGATTGGTACTAGTTATTACAAGGCTCACCCCACTACAAATATTAGACTTGACCGACCACTTGACGATTTTCAAGCTCATTTCTTTTCTACTGTTTACCAAGAAGGACTTTCCCAATATGCCTTTGAAAACAGACTGACTCGCGCGTCTCTTGCCACCTTTAGGCCAACCCCAGGTTTTCAAAATAAACCAGCTATAGATTATCGTGGACACGGTGTTCTTGCCCTACAATCGGGAGGAAAAGATAGTCTACTAGTCGCAGAATTACTTAATGAAAACAAGATTAGTTTCGTTCCATGGTATATTAGTAGTAGCCCCGATCGATCACACCCAAACGTTATTGATCATTTAGATGATAATTTCAACCATCAAAAAGCTAGTGTCATTTATCGCCAAATCGACCACCTGCACTTACAGCAAACGGGTGGCCGCAATGGGCATGTACCTGTTACTTTTATCGTAGAATCCCTTGCCCTTATTCAAGCTATTCTTAATCATCAGAACATCATCCTTACTAGTATTGGACGCGAAGGGGAAGAACCACATGCCATGATTGGTGACCTACCAGTCAATCATCAATGGTCGAAAACCTGGCAGGCTGAACAACTCATGTCCGAGTATATTAAGCGCTACCTTTCTTCCGACCTCCATCTGGGATCACCAATTCGTCATCTCAGCGAACTACGTGTTGCAGATTTATTTGTTCAAAAATGTTGGCAGAAATATGGATACAGCTTTAGCTCTTGTAATGAAGCAAACTATAAACAAAACAACCAGAACCATACCTTAAAATGGTGTGGTCACTGTGCCAAATGCGCAAACTCCTACCTTCTCTTCTGTCCTTTTATTCCACCTCAATTCCTTCAATCGCTTTTCGGTGATCAGGATCTTTTTCTTGACCCAAATCTCACGCAAATCTTTAAAGGCCTTCTTGGTGTCGACGGAGAAATGAAGCCTTTTGAGTGTGTTGGTAGTGTTGAAGAACTACGTTCTGCCTATCATCATCGCATGATTACTCCACCAATTCCAGTCCCACAAAATCCAAATCAGAAAAATGGCCCCGTTACATATTGGCAACCAGTTTACGCCAATCTTCCATTCAGGGTCCCTGAGAGCAATTTTAATTATCTCGCAGAATCAGCCAATCAAGAATTCTTCCGTAATTTCTTTTCGCATTACCAACCAACAACCACCCAAGAACAAGTAGCTATAAATCAGGAGCAAATAGCAGAGAACAATAAAAAAGCCGACCAAATTTTAGCTATGATTGAACGACGCAAACAACTTGAACAATTAAAGCGTTCTGGACGTCAAAGACAACGCGACCTACAATAACACAAAACTTCCAAATCCTATTTTTTCATACCATTTACTTTTTCTCTCAATCGCGTTAGAATAAAGAAAAGCATTAACAGAATAAAAATATTATGCCAAAAACAACTACCACAAAAAAACAAGCTAATACCAAAATTAACAACAAAGTTGCCAAAAAGACTACAGCTAGTGCAAAAAAGACCGTCTCAAAAACCACAAAAAACTCTACTAGTCAAAATGCATATTTCTGGGGTGGCCTAGGTATTATTCTTTGTGCAACTGGTGCTCTTCTGACTCTTCTTTGGGGCATTGGAAATATGTTAAATAAATAAATTAAAAATGGTGGGCAGATGAAATTCTATACAGTAAGACATGGACAGACTGATTGGAACAACCTTGGACTAAACCAGGGTTGGTCTGATACGCCACTAAATACTCTTGGACAATTTCAAGCCCTTAAAGCACGTGATCAGCTCAAAAACGTCCGCTTCGACATCGCCTATTCGTCACCCCTACAGCGTGCCGCCAAAACCTGCCAAATTATTCTCGGCCGCTCAGTTCCCGACAAATCTATTTTTAACGACTTAAGCCTTGAAGATGCGATAGAGCTAAATCATTTCTACCGTCAACACAACAATCTTAACGAAAATTGTTATATCCGTTACGCGGAAGATCTTATTGAACGAGGTCTTGGCGTTTTTGAAGGCAAAGAAGGCTCAAGGATCCACGAAATTAGCTGGAAGGATGGTTTCAATGCCGACCGTTTTAAAATGGAATCTGTACCACATATGTTTCATCGGATTGACCGTATATTAAAGCAAATTCAGGCTGACACGTTGGCAAACTATGGTAATGATGCAAAAGTACTGATAGCCTCTCACGCTGGCATCCTTAAAATAGTCGACTACATTCTTCGCGGTGGCACAGAGCAAGGATTATTCTATTCCGCGCTTTACGATAGTGCCATTAATCTGCATCTCAAAAACTGTGAATTTAAAGTCTACGAACGTTAGTATTCTATATCTAGTTTAGACTCTTCAAAATTTAATACTTTGTGATAAAATAATTACAGTACATTGGACCTTCGCCAAGTGGTAAGGCAACGGGTTTTGGTCCCGTCATTCGCAGGTTCGAATCCTGCAGGTCCAGCCACTAAGAATCTCTCTCGAGGTCTTTTTTTCTTCCTTATATTCTTATATCACCAACATGCTAAAATAAATTTATGAATAGCATAAAGATTTTACAGCTCAATGTTTGGGGCGGTCGCATTAAAGATTGTCTCTCTAGCTTCATTGCAGAAGGGAATTATGATGTAATTTGCCTTCAAGAAGCCGTCTGGGACAAACATAGAACCAAAGCACTTAATCAATTTATGGATACAGTTGATAAAATAAAAGAAACCGCTGAGTTTATCTATGAAATGAGAAGTTCACACTTTGGCATCTCATTAATCAATGGAGCAGTTCAATACGAAAGCGGTAACGCCATACTTAGTAAAATTCCTTTTACACATTCTGAAGAAAAGATTATTTTAGGAGACTATCAGGTCGCAACAGACCTTCCTAGTTATCAACAAGCTGTTACTAATAACCGTTATACCGCACAAAAGGTTACGCTGGATAACAAACTCACAATTATAAATTATCACGGTTACTGGCAAAAAGACCCTCTGGGAAACGAGACTTCTGTTCAATGTATGCACTCAGTTGCTGATATGGCAAGGAGCGAAGATTTGCCAGTAGTAATCTGTGGCGACCTTAACGTTATTCCTGAAGCAAAAGCAATGCGTGAGCTCGATTTTCTTCGCGACCTCACAGCTATTCATAATATTCCCACCACGCTGCGCAATATTCGCTTCACGAAAGACGTTCCTTGTGACCATATTTTAATTAGTAATAATATAAACTATCAAGATTTTAAAGTCATCGATGCACCTGTCTCCGACCACTGCGCATTAACAGTTAAGATTAATTTCTAAATCTATTCTTCCGTAAAATCTGCATCCATCGTCGCATGGATTTCATAATCAGGAAATGCCTTCTTTATTTTTGCTACCGCTTCCTTGAACGCAACCATGCGATTCTCCGCATCAAAGCTCACCACTAGATCAAAACGCATCTTCTTTTCTTTTTCTATCAAATAAAATCCATGCACTTGTCGAATATATTTTTGCTTAAGAGCAATCTCTTTCACCTGCTTCTGCTTCCTCATTACATTCTTATCCTTAGTATTTACCGAATATACTCCAATTGCAGTCAACAGCACATGATGCTCTTTTATTACTTTTATAGCTATTTCACGCAATAATTGATCTAGGTCCACCACAGAAATCGTATCTGGTACTTCAATATGCACCGAACCATTCCATCGATTTGGGCCATAATTGTTTAACACCAAATCGTAAACTCCAAGTACTTCTTTAAAACTCATTACTGTTTTCTGAATCTGCTTTGCCATTTCCACATCATTTTGTTCGCCCAGAAGTTGTGATATAGTCCCCTTCAGCATTTCAATTCCAGACTTAATAATGATCAAAGAGATTACAGCACCAAGATAGGCCTCGAGTGCTATATTAAAGATCAGAAAGATAAGCGCAGCCACTAGAGTAGAGAATGAAATTACCGCATCCAATGTCGCATCGGCTCCAGAATTAACCAATGAGTCAGACTTTACCTTTTTCCCAACCTTCGTCACATAAAGACCTAATACAATCTTCACCATCACAGCCACCATAATAATAATTAGGGAAGTAGGATTATAGTCCGGCATCTCTGGTTTAATTATTTGTTTAACCGACTCTATCAGAGAAGTAGTACCAGCATATAAAATGATCACCGCAATCACCATCGCGCTCAGATATTCTATTCGTCCATGCCCAAACGGATGTTTTTTATCCGGTTCTTTTCCAGCGAGCTTAGTCCCTACTATTGTAATAACTGAGCTCCCAGCATCCGAGATATTATTCACAGCATCAAGAGTAATTGCAATAGAGTTTGAGATTAAACCAATTATCGCCTTAAAGATTGCGAGTAAAACATTCGCAACAATCCCCACAATGCTGGTTTTAATAACAACTTTTTCACGTTCATCATTTTTATTTATTTCTCTTAGTTCACTTAAAGCTGTCATCAATCTTCCTTATTTTCTCATTCTATAATCCTACTATTTTAACACACGACCGATCCCCCCCATTTTCCAGAAAACACATCTTTGTTATAATTATTTCATGAATGATCTTGAAAAACGTCTCACCTCATTACAGCTTGACCTAGATACTACCTGGCAAAAACTCCACATTGATCAAAAAATTAATGAACTTAAAAAACTTGAAGAGCAAATCTCCGAGCCTGAACTTTGGCAAAATCCTGATCATGCTAAAAAAGTTAATACTAGCTTTAGCCGCCTAAAATCCGAAGTTGAACCATGGCAGGTATTAAAAATTCAAGCCACTGATCTATATGATATCATTGCCCTGCATGAACCAGACCTTCTAGACGAAATCAACGATCAGCTCTCCACAATGGAGCAAACTTTGATGGAGCTCAAAAAAGAACTTCGTTTCACCGATCCGCTCGATGAGAAAAATGCTATTCTACGCATCACCGCTGGTGTTGGTGGTACCGAGGCGATGGATTGGGCTTCCATGCTAGAACGTATGTATCTACGCTTTTTTGAAAAAAATCAATTTGAAGTCGAGCTCATCGAACGTACTGCTGGTGAAGAAGCTGGTATCAAGACTGCAGTTTACGAGGTCTATGGCAACCACCCCTACGGCAATCTTAAATCAGAGCACGGTGTACACCGTTTAGTCCGACTCTCTCCCTTTAATGCAGACAATTTACGCCAAACTTCTTTCTCATTAGTAGAAATACTACCGATTCTCGAAAGTGAAGAAGACTATAAGATTGACGAAAAAGATCTCAGAATCGATACATATCATGCTGGTGGCCACGGAGGACAATCTGTTAACACTACCAATTCCGCCATTCGCATTACCCACCTACCCACAAACACAGTCGTTGCCATTCAAAATGAAAGGTCTCAACTCCAGAATCGTGAAAAAGCTATGGAAATCCTACGTGGTAAATTGATTATGATGCAGCAAGAACAACAGGCAGAATCCATCAATCAACTCCGTGCAGGAGAATCCGCTAAATGGGGACAACAAATTCGCAATTATGTACTTCAACCCTATAAATTAGTAAAAGATACTCGCACCAAATATGAAGAGACTGATGCCGATGCAGTACTTAATGGCAAGATCGAGGGCTTTCTCAACGCCTATCTTGAGTCACAAATTGGTAGCTAATTACTAAATAAGTAATCTTCAACTATTCGTACCTCTAATACTGTTAGTTAAACAAACGTATAAAATTTCTCGCATATAATCCCACATTTACAAAAAATAGAGCACAAAACGCTCTATTTTTTTATTTCATGCTACAATAACCATATACGCTATATAAATAATTCATGTTCTAAAGAGGGATTCCATGCCAAGTCTATCACCAAATCAACTTAATCATAACGAGATAACGAACCAAGAAAATAATATTAATACAACCGAACAAAACGCTCAGCATCTTTCTCGCCTCCAAAACGAAATCGGCGCCAAGGTCCTCTCTCTGGTTAACTTCGAATCTAAACATAAAGACATCGTCGAATCCTCTTTCAATAAAGCCCGCAATAACAAAGAAAAACTCCCAGGCAAGAATAACGAACGTAGAAACTTCGCCTATCTCTCCCGTCTAGATCGCATGGTCGAAAAATATGGCGATACTCTAGAACAAAAGCTCTGGGAAGCCTCTGCCGAAAATGTCGTTATGGACTACGAAGATATCCCAGAAGCCTATTGGAAACAACAAGAACAAATCTTAAGAGACAATGGACAAGGTAGGGAACTAAGTGAATATGAAAAGGAAATCCTAGCTGAAGATCTCATCGATAAACAACGTCAGTCTATCACTTCTTGGGCTAACTACCTAGGAGATAAAAACTGCCCTTACCCTCTTTGGTTCAAGGTCTATGCCTTCGATGGCATCTCTAAGATGAGTAATGCCCTTAATCTTGATGAGGCAGATTACAATAGACGCGATAATACCACAGCCTTAAGCTTCCCAAAACTGAACGCTGAAATCCTCGCCAAAGTTTATCGCCAAATTAATGATTTCTATGGTGTAGATAAGAAAGACTGGCTCTCTAAACACTCCGATGATGAAAAACTAGTTTCTCTCGTCAAATCCGCCAACTTCCCCAAACTCTACGCCAAAGAATTAGTCGATACTAAGGTTATTCTCAAAACCCCAGAACGTACCGAAGATGTCCATGGTGATTGGTTTGAATATAAGTTAGGCGATGAAGAAGAGGTTGCCAGCCTTGCCGAAGGTACCCGTTGGTGTGTCGTGGATCCTAATGTTGCACACAATTATCTAGTATACGGACAGTATAGTAACCCTGAAGAAGATGATGACGACTATGATCAAGACTACGAAGATGAAGACTGGGAAGATGACAACATTAAAGTAGAAAACCCCGAAGCCAAATTCATTATCTTTAGGCTAGAAGACCCTAACACTCCCGGCGTCTTCGCTTCCAACGGTTCTGCCTCCATTCGCCTCGATCCAAATGGTATAGTTGATGAAATCTCAGGACTAAACGAAGGGCAGGCTGTTGAAGATGCTCTTGTTCCCATTGTTAAAGAAAAAGCATTGTCTCTGCCAGGTGGTGAAAAATATTTACAAAAATTTGATGATAAGCAAACTCTCATTAAGCTAGATAATAAAATGAAAGAAGGCGAAGACTTAACCAAAGAAGAACTTAGTTTCCTCTATGAACTAGATCGTCCAATCGCGACCTTAGACACCTATAATGAAGAAGATCCTAGAATCCCAGAATTAAAAGAAAAGTATGGCATAGAATACGCCTTAGAAAAAGGAGTAGATGCTAATAAGTTGGTTTCAAGTTTAGACTCACGCGATATTGAAGAAAACCTAGACTTCCTCCTCGAACACGATGCAGATATTAATAATATCGTAAGTAAAATGCACTCATACGGTGTCGCCAGAAAACTAGACTATTTCTTAAAGAATGGCGCAGATATTAATAATGTAGTAAGAAATATGGACCCAGACCATGTCGTCAGAAAACTAGACTATCTCTTAAAGAATGGCGCAGATATTAATAATGTCGTAAGAAATATGTACTCAGAAGATATCGCCAGAAAACTAGACTATTTCTTAGAGAATGGCGCAGATATTAATAATGCAGTAAACAATATGGACCACTACAGCATCGTCGAGAAACTAGACTATCTCTTAAAGAATGGCGCAGATGTTAATAATGTCGTAAGAAAAATGCATCTATACGGTGTCGCCAGAAAACTAGACTATTTCTTAAAGAATGGCGCAGATGTTAATAATGTAATTAGATACTTAAACAAAGAAGATATTGAAGATAACATCGATCTCCTCCGAAAATACGGCGCAAATCTCGATGTGCATCAAGAAAACAATTAATACTTAAATTCAAAATATTTTAGCTAACAAAATTACTCGTACCTCTATCAAAAAACCCACTTTAGTTCATATCACGTTTATGCTAAAATAAGTGTATGATATTGTTCGATCACGTCACCAAACATTATCACGGCGATAGCCGAGCTGCGCTTGATAACATCTCAATGCACATTGCTGCTAATGAGTTCGTTTTTCTTGTCGGTAAGTCTGGTGCTGGCAAGTCGACTCTCCTAAAAATGATCACCAAAGAGGAGACTCCTGACTCTGGTAAAATCGTCATCGGTGGCATTGATCTTGATTATGTAAAAAAGAAACATATCCCTAACTATCGTCGCCGTATTGGTGTAGTTTTTCAAGATTATAAACTTCTTCCTACTCGTACAGTTTATGAAAATGTTGCTTTTGCCCTAGAAATCGCTGGTATGAGTAATCACGAAATTGAAAGCACCGTGCCAAAAGTTCTTGATCTGGTCGGCCTCTCCGAAAAGGCTTATCGCTTTCCAGATAATCTATCTGGTGGTGAAAGGCAACGTGTCTCTATCGCCCGTTCCGTCGCAAGACAACCTAAGATTCTTATCGCCGATGAGCCCACCGGCAACCTTGACGTTCTCACTTCAAAAGAAATCATCGATCTCCTACAAAAAATTAATGATTACGGCACCACAGTTCTTGTTACTACTCACGACGCCAGCATCGTCAATCTCCTGAAAAAACGTGTGATCACCATGAAAGATGGTAAAATTGTCTCTGACCAAAAAGATCATGGTATTTATCGACTTGATGCCAATAATGACGGTATTTCAAGATTGCCCCACCCAGGTTATATGCGCGCCACTTCATATTTATCGCCCGAAGAAACCCACCAAAGGCACCAAGATTCATCAACCTATGACGGCAGAAATAACCATATCAATATTCATATAACCAATAATTCGGAAAATATTGAAAATAAAGCACCAAAACGTCGACGTCTAATTCAATAGGAGAACCATGACTAATAAATCAAAGAACAGTACCATTGATCGCCTAAAAACCATGTCTAAAAATAGTCGTGGAAATTTTCTACGCAATAACCTGCGCATCTTAAAATATGGCGTAATCGGCTACGGTCGTAATATTTGGCTTTCAATCACTTCCACCTTTGTAATGACTCTCACTTTAATCCTTCTCTTTATTACAGTAATAGCAAGCATTATTTTATCTTCAACCGCAGATAGAATGCGTGACAAAATCGATATTACAATCTTCTTTAAGCCAGGAACTGAGGTCGCCGCTCTGCAGGAAATGACCGATATTGTAAAAAAAGACTCAAACGTTAAATCGGCCGAGTATTCTACTTCTGACCAAGAATACGCCAAGGTGATTGATGATACTAAAAAAACTGGCGATGCTGCACTTCTAGCAACCCTAAATGACGACGACATGAAAGAGGCCATGCTAAAATCCATGCAATCCACTCTACGTATTAAAGTTTATAATGCCGATCGATTAGATAATATCAAGAATATAGTTACCACCAATACAACCTTTAAAGACAACCTCGATCCAAAAAGGGAGCCGACCTACAACACAAACAATACAGCCATTGAAACTATTGCATCCTGGGCCAATATCGCCAAGACTGGTGGATTCGCCCTCTCAGGCGTTTTCCTAGTAATCTCTATCCTTGTCATTTTTAACACCATTCGTATGGCTATCTATTCCCGCAGCGAAGAGATTTACATGGAAAAATTGGTCGGGGCTGATAATCATTTTGTCCGAGGCCCCTTCTTAGTAGAAGCCATGATCTCCGGAATTTTAGCTGGAGTATTTGCTACCATTCTCGGCTTTCTCACTTTTGGCTTTGCTGCACCAAAGCTCACATCCTACGATATTGACGTTAGTGAAATTGGCAAAATCATCTATTCGCCAAATTACCTACTAGTCTCCCTCGCTTTAATTCTTCTCGGCATTATTATCGCCTTCACTTCCTCACGACTTGCAGTTTCTAAATATCTCAAAAAAGTATAAATATAATCCAATACTTTTTTGACACCACATACTTCTTATGTTAATATATTTAGTGAATATAACGTCCCGAAAGGAGGTTACAAATATGGCAAAAATCAAAAGAATCAATAGCACAAAAACTAGAAAAAATAAAAAATTTAAAGTAAAAAACCTCTTTATTTTTGCTATCATCTTGACTATTCTCGCCACTTCAATGCCAAATCTTTTTCCTCCTGAAAATCAAGCTTCCGCCATTGAAAACGAAGCCTACTGCACCTCAATCGCCTGTCGTGCCGCAAAAAAGGCAGAGAATGAAGCCGTAGCTAAGGCCAACGAAGCATCAAAGGCTGCCACCACTCTCGAAGGCGAGGTAGAACGTTTGCAGCAAGAGATTAGCATGTACGAGGCTCGTATTAAAGCTAATGAAGCCGAAGCTGATGATTTAAAACTAAAAATCGAAGAAAGTACTAAAAAACTCAAACTTCAACAACAGGCCCTAGCCAACCTACTTATCAATATGCATTTTGAGGAAAAAGGTGATGCTATTATGATTCTGGCTGGTTCAAGCTCGATTTCTGATTTTGCCGAACGCCAAACCAGGGTTGATACTGCCAAAAATCAGGTCACAATATCCGCACAAACCGTAAAGAGTATTAAGCAAGATCTTGAAAAACAGAAGACCGAAGTTGAACGCGTTATTGCTGATCAACAAATTCAGAGAAAAGCAATCGAGGATAAGAAAATCGAACAGCAAACTTTAATTATTAAGTACCGCGATAATGCTGCTGCTTTCGCCCTTGAAGCTGCCACCTCTCGCGAAGAAAAGATCAAGCTGATTAACCAAGAATACCAAAATCACTTACTCAGTCTTAGGAATCGTGGCGGCTTTGGTACGGTAGCAGACGGTTACAACAGCTACGAGGCTTTCATTGGTAATTATGGTTTTGCCTGCCCACGCGATAACATCCGCGGTATTCTTGATACCTATTATACCTGTCAATGTACTAGCTACGCTGCATATAAAGCCGTGGAATACTGGGGTCCTCGCGTGCGCGTAACTGGTTGGGGCAATGCTTATAGCTGGGCCTCAGCTGCTAGGTCACTCGGTTATCGAGTTGATCGCACACCAAGCGCTAATTCAATTGGCCAAACTGCATCTGGCGCATGGGGTCACGTATTTTGGGTTGAATCCGTCAACGCTAATGGAACGATCAACGTCTCTGAATACAATAATGCCTATTCTTCAAGATCTGGACAATGGGGTGACTTCGGTTATCGAGTAGGCGTAGATCCTTCGCAGTACTACTATATTCACTTTGATTAAGTTATTATTCACCACAATCATAGTGCTCAAGCTATGCTATAATAAAAATCATGAACAAGAAATCAAGACAAGTCAGTCTGAACACTACTATTTTTGCCAGCGTCATCACTCTCGCTATTGGCATTCTCCTAGGCGCCAACTGGAATAACCTATATTTGCAATTTTCTCCATATATTAATCCAGCACAAAAGATTACTAGCAATATCAAATGGGACGATTTAAACGAGGTCTATTCTCAAATCTCTTCAAACTATGACGGTACCATTGATAAAACCCAATTAATCGAAGGCGCAAAAAAGGGAATCACCGCAGCACTCGGCGACCCCTACACCGTCTACTATGACCAAAAAGAAGCTACTGAATTTAAGTCTGACCTAAATGGGGAGATAAAAGAAGCTGGAGTAGGTATAGAGATGATGAAGCAAGGTGATTATGTTGTGGTTACCCGCACTCTCCCGAATAATCCCGCCAGAAAAGCTGGTGTTCACGCTGGTGATGTTATCTATGCCATTAATGGTGAAGAGGTTTGGGATAAAGATACCGAAATTATTGCTAGTAAATTACGCGGCCCTTCTGGAGAAAAAGTCAAACTCACAGTCGCCAGGGAAAAACAAAAACTTGATTTCGAGTTGACGCGCGAGAAAATTAACAATGTTTCAGCAGACATCACCTATCAAGATAAGACCGCAATCATTTCTGTCTACAGATTTAGCGAAGATACAGGGTCTCTTGTTAAGTCATTTACTAACGATTTTAAGAATAAGGGAATCAATAAAGTAATTCTTGATCTCCGAAATAATGGTGGTGGTTATGTTAGTGCCGCTCGTGACTTATTATCCCTATGGTTAGACGGAGATAAAATTCTCACACAAAAATCAGCCACAGTTGGTCAAACTGTTACTTATGCTAAACACGGAGAGGCTGTCCTCAAAGACACTAAAACCATTGTCCTAGTCAATAATGCCACTGCCTCTGCCTCAGAAATTGTCGCTGGTGCTCTTAAGGATTATAAAAAAGCTACCATCCTAGGAACCAAAACCTACGGCAAAGGAGTTGTTCAGACTATGCTTGAACTTTCTGGCGGTTCTTTACTTAAAGTTACTACTGCTCACTGGTACACTCCAGAAGGTCAGACCATCAATAAAACTGGTATTACCCCAGACATTGAAGTTGAACGATCTTACAGCGACATTAATTCAGGCAAAGATCCTCAACTCGATAAGGCAAAAACACTTTAAATTTGATATAATAAAGTTATTATGATAAAAGTTTATACCACACCTACTTGTATTTATTGTCACGCGCTTATCAACTGGCTTGAAGACGAGGGAATTGAATACCAACAATTTGATGCGGCTACCATGCCTGGCATCACTACCGTTCCAGTCACCGTTATCACCGATCATGAAGATAAAAATCCTGTACAGATCATTGGTTTTGACCGTGACGCCATTACCGAAGTCCTAAATCAATACAAGAAATAATTACTACCCACCTAGAAATATTGAAAAAATAACCCAGAAAGGAAGACGTGCAGAAAAAGCAAAAACCCACACTTCTATTCGTACACGGTTTTCGCGGCAACCATTTTGGCTTGACTAAAATTATTCAAAAATTTGAAGCGCTCGGCTATTCCACTTATTGTCCAGACATTCCGCCCGCCTTCAATACAAAAGAAGAAGCACTTCCAAAACTGACCAGTTTTACAGCTGAATCCTATGCGACATGGCTCGCAGATTACATACTAGATAATAAGCTCGACCACCCCGTCTTAATTGGCCATTCCATGGGGTCCATTATCGCTGCTGCTACAGCAGAGAAGTATCCTAACTTAATTCACGAAAAAATCTTTTTCCTCTCCCCCATCTCAGAACCGACCCCAAATTTCCTCCGTCCAATTATCCCCCTAATCGCCTTCATCCCCAACAAATTAGTCGGCTATATCGTTACTAAATATTTAATAGGCACACTAGGCAAACCTCAGCTCACAAAAATTCTCGAAACTACCTATTTGTGCGCTAAAAAATTCACTAGCCTATCTGACCAAATTAAAGCCGCCAAATTCTCTGTTCGCCATTCTATTTCTGACTTTAACATAAAAAAAGAATGCTTCTTCATTGCAGGAGTCGAAGATCGTTTAAATCATCAAAAGCAAACTCAAAAAGTAGCTGCTAATTTTCATGGGAAGGCGTTCTTCATTAAAAAATCTGGTCACCTGATTAATTATGAGGTGCCAGACCAAGTCTTTGATCTAATTCAAGACAACCTTACCGTTCAATAATTATTCACTAACCCAACGTATTAAGTTTTTATATTCAGATGATTCTTTGTCATACGTATCAAGGATGTCCTGAATATAGGTCTTTCCGTTCGAAATATTTAAAGTCTGAACATCAGGACAGGAAGCCAGCAGGCGAATAATCGCCTCGTCAGTATCAATGTTTGTCATAGACTTCTTCTCGCCACTTCGGTATGATGCTACCCTTAGTTCCTTATAGACAAAACGCTTAATTCCAGCCTGCAGACAGTATTTTAAACAGTTCTCACAAGTTGCCATTTTATTATATAAAGTACAACCAGTTAAGTCACGTCCAGCAAAAATCAAAGCATTCATCTCAGAATGAATTGCAAAATAATATTTCATTGGACGTTCTGACAAAGTCATTTTTGACTCATCTGCCCCCTGAATAGTGCCATTATAACCAAAGGAAACTGGCCTTCTTCTAGCATCGACAATCACGCAACCATTTTGAGAAGAAGGGTCTTTTGAACGTTTTGCCACCTCTTCGGCAATCCCCATAAAATAATTATCCCAATCCCCGAGTTTCTGTTTTTCTGTATTCATCACACTCCTTTTTTACACTCTACCCTAGTCAACATCTTCTGTCAATTAAATCATCTTCAATATCTTGCTTATGCTAATTATTATTTACACAGCATAACAGAGAAGAAATTCTATTTTTTTGTACTTCAAGCTATTTTACGTCTTGCATTTTTTCTAAATCTAGACAATACTCTAACTAACCTTTTCCAAACCTAAATCTATCTAGGTTTCTTGGATGTTTAAACTACTTCGATATTTTTTATATTCTTTTATTTTATGCCTCTGCATTTATTCCATTTCTTTAACTAAAAATACTCTTTCCATTTCAAAGAGCACTACTTCAAAAAAGCCTTGCGCTAATTATTTCGTAGTCTTTGCAAGAGGCTCAGGTGAAGAACTTCACACTAATATTGATCATCAAGCATTCCAAAAAGCAATTAATGAGATTTTTCAAAAACTTCCAAATCTTAGTTATCAATATTACCAACTAGGTGAGTCTCAAGATTTTGGAGACCCTTATCCAGCCATCGGGATCGAGAATCCTAGGGTCATATCAGGCGCTATTTTAAGTGGTGGAGAAGCTTATGAGTTTGGTAAAAGTGTTAAAACTGGCATCAATGAAATGATTAAACTTTATCAGAGTATCACTAAATCTTGTCCACATACCAATTTTATTCTTTCAGGATATTCGCAAGGCGCCATGGTTATGACTTATGCTATTCGTCATTTCGATCCAGATAAAATTCTTTATCTCGCTAATTTTGGTGACCCTAAATTATTTCTACCAGAAGGGAAAGGCCTAAAACCAGATGCCTGCCAGAAGCTCCACCTCTCCCCATATCGACAAAACGTACCTGATTGTTATGTCGAGCATGGCATTTTGGGCGGGCTTGATCCTTATATCTATAAAAAATACCAGCACAAAGTTGGTGCCTGGTGTAATATTGCCGACTTTATTTGTGGCAGTGCTTTTGACCCATTGGGCTTATCTGATCCTACTCAGGATCCCAAAAATGGCTTATTTGCCAAAATTTTTAACGGCCACGTCTCATATTCTAGACGTGGCGCTTATAGCCAAGCAGCCAAAATTATTTACCAAAAAATCACTAAACAAATTGAAGATAAAAAATCAAAAAATACGGAGCCATTGATTCACTATTATTATCCAAGTCAACTCTCAATCGACCCATCCTTCCCAAGTCTCTATCAACATAGTCCAGATACTAAAAAACGTATACACCAAAAGAGCGAACTAGTTATTATGCTACCCACTTTTCCAACCGATCCAGGCGATGCCCGCGATTACCTACTGCTTAATCAATTATTTGATAAGTCCTATAATCAACATTTCGAGATTCACCTCTACCTTTACGGTTTTTTCCCAGTTGATATCCCCGATTCTCCTATTTATTTTCCACAAAAACTTGATCAGAATGCCTCCAAGAATTACAAACAAGGCGTTCGATATATACTAAGCGTAGATACATCAGTTATGAGTGGAATAAATTGGGATCAAGTAATTAAGATTATGCGTCGCAAAATTCATAATCCGCCAAATATTAACCTTCCAAACCTTATCAATACATCATTATTTGATGTTATTAAAAATACACCGTGGAGAGAAGATTCCAATCATTTACTTTTTATGCTTACCCCCAATCAAGATACCGTACTTAACAACACAAATCTTTCTACCGAATTAACTAGACTTATCGACCAACAAATTAAACAGAAAGAACTCTCCGCGTTTATTTACAACTTCAATAAGCCGCTTCACAAACATTTCTTCACGTTTAATAACATAGATCCCAAGCAAATTTTTGATATTACACACTCACCCGATCAAATCATTCAAAAGGTTCTTTATTCTAGCCAGAAACTTCAACTTAATCAGATTATTAAACCTCGCTTCGACTCATTAGATCTTAGCTATTCAGATCAAGGCTTTTCTCTACAAAAAAGCAAGTATGCCCCGAATAAACAGCTGCCCAAGACCCTTCATACATATTTAGCTAGAGACGTTTTTTCTCATCCGTCATTCCAGTGGTCTATAACACAAGACAGCAAAGATCATCAGTTCCAAACTAATACTCCAAATCTTAAAATATCGGCTCAGTCCTTATCCCCACAAAAAATACAACTCACAGATCAAAATAACAAAAAACATCAAACCTATCTTATTTATCTTCCAAAACCCAGTATTCATATGCAAGACAACAATATTCTATTATCTACCGTTTTTCCATACCGCCTAATTATTGTTGACGATTATATTGCTGGTTTTACCAATCAAAAACATTTAACCTTTAAAAATGTCGACCCTGACAATACTCATGCAATTCGGGAGATTGAATTTAGTAGCTTAGGTCGCATATTGAAGCAAAAAACTACTATAATCCCCAAACAGAATAAACCTAAAACCATAGATAAAAAGACTGGTGTTAATTCACCACAGTTCACACCCCCAAACATCTCCAATCACAAACAGTACAGTAGTCAAAGTACGTATCTCGAAGAGGAAAAACAATTAATTTATAAACTTCCAAATTGCGGTACAAAGATCCGTTCACCACTTCGTGAAATTAAGTATTTTATTCCTTATTTTTACTAGAATGACGATTCGAAGATAAATGCCAGTGATCTCCATACTCACAGTGATAAACAGTTAATTCTGGAACACCATAGTCGTGCGCCACCACCTGTGCAGCTACTTCAGCCTCCTCTCGCGACTCATAACAGATCTTCTGACTGTCACCGACCCAGCATCGCCTAGGACTAAAATGACCAAAATTAAGTTTTTTCATACCCTGTTATTATACTATTATATCTGTAAATTTATGTATAAAATACAACAAAAATATAAGCATTATCCATTGACACACTACATATAGTGTCATAGAATAATCACAGACACTAAATATAGCGTCACCAATAATAGACTAATAACAAAAATTTAATCAAAAAACATTGAAGAAATTTTGGACACAATCAAGGAGGTAATTTTTTATGTTCAAAAAAATCGTCAAGCGTGATGGAAAGATCGTTGACTTCGACCTAGATAAAATCACTGATGCCATCGCTAAGGCTGGCGCAGCAACCGAAGAATTCAAGCACGATCGCGCTGCTCAATTAGCTGAAAAAGTAATTAAACTTGCTGAAGAAACTGTTAAAGAACGCACCCCAACCGTCGAACAAATTCAAGACTTAGTTGAGAAAGTTTTGATGGAATCAAGTTTTAAGCGTACCGCAAAAGCTTATATCACCTATCGACAAGATCGTAATAAAACCCGTAACGCTAAATCAAACCTTATGGGAATCTATAAGACTATCGCTATCGCTGACGCTTCCGAAGATTCAGACGTCAAACGTAGCAACGCCAATGTTGATGGTAACTCTGCGATGGGTAAAATGCTTCAGTTCGGCGCCGAGGGCTCTAAAGTCTTTGCTAAAACTGTACTTGTAGATCCACGTTTTGCAGCTGCCCATGATAACGGTGATATCCACATCCACGACTTAGACTTCTATGCAACTGGAACCCTAACCTGCTGCCAAACCGATCCACTCAAACTCTTCGCTAATGGTGGCTTCAATACTGGACATGGACATCTTCGCACTCCAAACTCAATCGCCTCCTACGCCGCACTCGCCGCTATCATCCTACAGGCAAACCAGAACGAACAACACGGTGGTCAGTCAATTCCAAACTTTGACTACGCAATGGCTCCAG
>ERZ773022.785-NODE-785-length-23684-cov-9.319861_pt1 | contig 23684 bp, 22 predicted proteins | sample MGYA00580839_ERZ773022 | MGnify/ENA primary metagenome ERZ773022 (study PRJEB29015, sample SAMEA2738020) | human oral metagenome | biome: human oral; feature: human-associated habitat; material: dental | place: China | collected 2044 ... | reverse complement strand
ACGGCTGGATGAGTCACGACCTCATCGGCTTCTACGAGCGCTATGTGCGGACGATTTTCACGCGCTATCGGGATAAAGTAAAATATTGGCTGACGTTCAACGAGATCAACTCCGTGCTGCACGAGCCGCTCCTCTCGGGCGGGATACTGACGCCGAAATCGGAGCTGTCGCTGCAAGACCTCTATCAGGCGTGCCATCATGAGTTCGTCGCCTCGGCACTTGCGACGAAGATCGGGCATGAGATCATCCCCGACGCCAAGATCGGCTGCATGATTCTCGCGATGCCGACGTATCCGCTGACTCCCGCACCCGACGACATGATCGCCGTCATGCGTGCGGAGCACTTCAACGATTTCTTCGGCGATATGCACGTACGCGGCGTGTACCCGGGCTATATGAAGCGCTACTTCCGCGAGAACGGCATCGAGATCCGTGCGACACAGGAGGAGCTGCGGCTGCTGCGGGAGCATACGGTGGACTTTGTGTCGTTTAGCTACTATGTTAGTATATGTGAGGGTGCGGGCGGCACGGCGGGCGGCGGAAACCTCCTCGGCGGCAAGAAGAATCCGTATCTCAAGGAGTCAGAGTGGGGCTGGCAGATCGACCCGCAGGGACTGCGCCTTGTGCTAAACCGCTACTACGACCGTTGGCAGAAGCCGCTCTTCATTGTGGAGAACGGACTTGGTGCAAAGGATGTGCTCGTCTCGGACGGTGCGGGCGGCAGGACGGTCGAGGACGACTACCGCATCGCCTATCTGAATGACCATCTCGTGCAGGTCGCGGAGGCCATCGCCGACGGCGTACCCGTCATGGGCTATACGACGTGGGGCTGCATCGACCTCGTGAGCGCGTCGACGGCGCAGATGTCAAAGCGGTACGGCTTTATCTATGTGGATCGGAACGACGATGGGACGGGAACGCTCGCGCGGTATCGCAAGAAGTCATTTTACTGGTATAAGAATATTATTGCGACAAATGGGGAATGTTTGAGGCGGTAACGGGGATACGGAGATTCCACATGGGGGCTGCTGCGAGGTCGTCTGACCTTGGAGAAGCCCCGTTTCGGTTCATCCACAAAATTGTACGCGGAAAAAAACTTGTCACACTTTTGAACTTTGTGATAAACTGAACAAAGTCGTGTACGGCGGCATCTGTGGAGCCGCCCGCAAATTGCGTACAAAGGAGGCGCTTACATGGAAACGTTGGCCGCGATTATTTTTGTTGTGATGTATATGGTGATTGTCTCGGAAAAGATCCACCGCACGGTCGCCGCAATGATCGGCGCAGTGCTCATGATGCTGCTCGGGATCCTCTCGCAGGAGGTCGCACTGCATCATGTGGACTTTGAAACGCTCGGTCTTCTCGTCGGTATGATGGTGCTCGTCGGCGTGACGAAGGAGACGGGGCTCTTTGACTACGTGGCGATTGCTGCGGCGAAGGCCGCAAAGGCAGAGCCGCGCCGCATTCTTGTCTATCTCTGTCTGATTACGGCGCTGTTTTCTGCATTCCTCGACAATGTGACCACGGTGCTTCTCATGGTGCCCGTGACGTTCAGCATCACGAAGATCCTAAAGCTCGACCCCATGCCATACCTTCTGACGCAGATCATTGCGTCGAACATCGGCGGGACGGCGACGCTGATCGGCGACCCGCCGAACATCATGATCGGCAGCGCAGTGAAGGAACTCACCTTCGTCATGTTCATCGAGCATCTTGCACCGATCGCTATTCTGTGTATGCTCGTCGTTATGTTCATCATGTCGGCGATCTACCGCAAGAGTCTCGTTACGACGCCGGAGCTGCAGACGGAACTGATGCAGATGGACGAAAAGGCGGCGATCACGGATCACCGTCTTTTAAAGCGTTCTCTCTTCGTTCTGGGGCTGACGATCCTCGGCTTTTTCACACACTCCTTTACACACATCGAGTCCTCGCTGATCGCGCTGACGGGAGGCTTTTTGCTGCTGCTCCTTGCGGGCGGGAGCGAGCATCTCGTGGAGAAGGCGATGCACGCGGTTGAGTGGCCGACGATCTTCTTCTTCATCGGTCTCTTTATCGCCGTCGGCGGTTTGATTGAGGTCGGCATTATTGCGCAGCTTGCGGAGACGGCGGTCGATGCGACGGGCGGTGATCTGACGGCGACGGCGCTGCTGATCCTCTGGATGAGCGCGATCATCTCATCTGTGCTCGACAACATCCCGTTTGTGGCGACGATGATTCCGCTGATTCAGAATATGGGCGCGATGGGCATCACGAATCTCGAACCGCTCTGGTGGTCGCTCGCACTCGGCGCGTGCCTCGGCGGCAACGGTACGCTCGTCGGCGCATCGGCAAACCTCATCGTGGCGGGCATGGCGGCGGAGCGCGGCGTGCACATCAGCTTTATCCGCTACTTCAAGATCGGCTTCCCGCTCATGATCCTCACGATCGTGCTCTCGACGGTCTATATCTATCTGCGGTATTTGATATAGGACTCAGTATCTACTGTGTATACTCCACGCGAACGCTTAGTTGCGCAGTTGATATAAATTCCTTGCAGGAAAAATCCGCATGGAGGCGAATCCATTCCATAGAGAAATGTGTGAGAGGCACCGACACAGTTTCGGTGTCTCTTTTTGCCCCATAGAAAAGGGAGATGAACTATGTTTATACTGGCATCCGCTTCACCGCGTAGGCGTGCGCTCCTGCGTCAAATCGGGGCGCGGTTCGTCTCGATCACCCCTGCCGTGGACGAGGTGAAGGACGGGGAGCACCCGCGCGATGCGGTGATCCACAATGCGCTCATCAAGGCGCGCAAGGTGGCGGAGGAGTATCCGGAGCACGCCGTGCTCGGTGCGGATACGGCTGTTGTGCTGAGCGGACAGGCGTTTGGGAAGCCGAAGGACGCGGCGGAGGCGCGCTCTATGCTCGCGCTGCTTGAGGGGCGGCAGCATACGGTGCTGACAGGGATTGCATGGGTGACAGGCGGACGCGAATACACGGACGCAGCGGAGACGATTGTGCGTTTTGCCCCTATGACGGCGGCGGAGATCGCCGCCTATGTTGCGACGGGGGAGCCGATGGGAAAGGCGGGCGCGTATGCGATTCAGGGGCGCGCGGCAATCTATATAGAGGAGATGCACGGATCGTTCTCGAATGTGGTCGGGCTGCCGCTCCATGCGGTTGCGGCGCTTGCGCGCACGGCGGGGGTCACGATGGAGGACGCGGATGAACCTGCGTGAGCTGCCGGCGGGGGAGCTGCCGCGTGAGCGCCTGATCGAGCACGGGGCAGCGGCGCTCAGCGATGCGGAGCTGCTTGCGATCCTCCTGCGCACAGGGCGTGCAGGGGAGAATGTGCTCGATCTTGCACGTGGGATTGTCGCGCGCTTCCGTGCGATGGGACTCTCCGAGATCCTAGCGATGCCCTGTGCGGAGTTCGCACGGATCCCGGGCGTTGGCATGGCAAAGGCGGCGACGGTGCTTGCCGCGCTTGAACTCGGCCGGCGTGCGCAGTACACGGCAAAGACCCGCCCGCGCATACGCGCGGCAGAGGATGTTGCGGCGCTGCTGCGCCCGCGTCTTGCTGCCGAGAAGCGGGAACACTTTCTCGTGCTGCCGCTCTCTGCGAAGAATGAGGTGCTGATGGTCGCAGATGTGTCCGTGGGGACGCTCACGAATACACTCGTGCACCCGCGCGAGGTCTATGAGCCGGCAATCCGCTGCGGGGCGGCGCACATCATCCTCGCACACAACCATCCGAGCGGCGATCCTGCACCGAGCGCAGAGGATCATCGCCTCACGCGCGTCCTCAAGGAGGCGGGGAACCTCCTCGGCATCCCCGTGACGGATCATGTGATTCTCGGGGGCAATGAATTTTTCAGCTTTGCAGAGGAGGGCGTGTTGTAGATCAATACTTTTTTTTCGCAGAGAGAGGATTTCCCCCCTCAATCATCGAAATATACTGATACCTTAGGAAATGATTCTTGTTAAAACGTGATTAGGAGGGATTGAGATGAGCAAGATCAAAAAGATTCTTGTTCCGGTCGATGGATCGGTGAGTGGCTGCAAGGCTGTTGATGAGGCATTGTTTATCGCGGAGAAATGCGACGCGGAGCTCGACTTCGTGTACGTTGCGAGCAACATCAACAAGGACATCCCGAGCCACATCGTCTTTGATCGTATATGGGAAAAGCTGTCGGGGAATCGCAAGGCGCGCAAGCACGTCAAGAGCGGCAACATCCCCAAGAGTATTCTCGAAGTGGCGGAGGAGGAGCAGAGCGACCTGATCGTCATGGGCAGCCGTGGGCTGGGTCTTCTCAAGGGCGTGCTCATCGGCAGTGTCAGTCAGAAGGTGATCGAGGAGTCGAAGATCCCCGTTATGGTGATTAAGTAGGCTTCGTATGTCCTATGCGTAGGCGGGAGGTGGCAGCCTTGACCGTTCGACAGCGGCTTGAGGAGCAGGAGGACGCACTCCTCTCTCCCTTGGCGGCGCGCAGCAAAGATGCCGGGCGCAGTCATCCGATGGAGGAGTGCCCCTTCCGCACGAAGTTTCAGCGTGACCGCGACCGCATTCTCCACTCCAAGTCGTTCCGGCGGCTCAAGCACAAGACACAGGTCTACATCGTGGCGGGGGATCACTATCGCACGCGCATGACGCACAGTCTTGAGGTGGCGCAGATCTCGCGCACGATTGCGCGGGGGCTCCGCCTCAACGAGGATCTGACGGAGGCAATCGCACTCGGGCACGATGTCGGCCATACGCCGTTCGGTCATGCGGGCGAGGCGGTCATGGAGGAGATCACGGGGCATTTCGCCCACAACGAGCAGAGCCTACGCATGGTCGAGATCCTCGAGCGCGGCGGACGTGGGCTGAACCTCACGAACGAGGTGCGCGACGGCATCCTCAACCACACGGGTAAGGGCGTGCCGACGACGTTTGAAGGGCGGATCGTGCGCATCGCCGACCGCATCGCCTATCTCTGCCACGACTACGATGACAGCATCCGTGCGGGGCTTCTCTCGCCGGAGGAACTGCCCGCCGAGGTGCGGGAGTCCTTTGGTACGGATACCTCGGCGATGATTACAAGCATGGTGTCGGATATGATCGTCACCTCGGAAGCGCGCGGCGATGCGGTACTCTCGCCAGCGGTGCAGCGCGTGATGGATGCGTTCCGTGCCTTTATGTTCGAGCGCATCTACCACTCCAAGACGCTCGCCCATGAGCGTGCACAGGCGGGGTTTGTCCTACGTGCGCTGATGGATCACTTCACCGTCTATTTCGACACCCTCCCGCGCGAGTTTATCGAGCGTGCGGAAAAGTGGGGGCGCGAGCAGTGCGTGGTGGACTATGTGGCGGGTCTGACGGACAGCTACGCCGTCGCACTCTTCCGCGAGATCTACATCCCACCCGTAGATCAGATGACGATTAAACCCATATAAAAGGAGATAACAATGCGTGACCCGAGGATGGAGGCCTTTGTGCAGCAGGTGCGCGCGCAGACCGACATCCTTGCCGTCGTGCAGGGCTATGTTCCGCTGAAGCGCAAGGGCAACCGCTACTGGGGCTGCTGCCCCTTTCACAACGAAAAGACTGCGTCGTTTTCCGTCGTGCCTGCCGACGGTTTCTTTTACTGTTTCGGCTGCCATGCGGGCGGCGATGTGTTTAAGTTCCTCTCCCTCATCGAGCAGATCACTCCGTTCGAGGCGATCAAGCGACAGGCGGAGCAGCTCGGTATCCCGCTGCCGGAGCAAAAGCGCGACCCGCGCGAAGAGGCACGGCTCAGAGAGCTCGACGACCTGCGCAAGGTCAACGCACTGGCACGCGACTTTTTCCACAACTGTCTTACCATGACGCGCTACGGTGCGGCAGGAAAGGACTATCTTGCGGGGCGCGGCATCACGGCGGAGGCCATCGAGCGTTACGGCATCGGTTTCGCACCCGATGCATGGTCGAAGCTCTCTGATGCGTTCCGCAAGCGCGGCATCGCCGAGCACCTTCTCGTGACGGCCGGGCTCGCCGTGAAACGCGAGCGCGGGGACGGCATCTATGACCGCTTCCGCAGCCGTGTCATCATTCCCATCGCGGATGAACGCGGGCGCATCGTCGGGTTCGGCGGGCGCGCGCTCGAGGGTGCCATGCCGAAGTATCTCAACACGGCAGAGACACCCGTCTTTAACAAGCGAAAGCTGCTCTTCGGGCTCGACCGCGCGCATCGTTCGATTGCGAGCGAGGGCTATGCCATCGTGGTCGAGGGCTATATGGACGCGATCGCGGCGTGGGAGGCGGGCGTGACAAACGTCGTTGCGACCCTTGGCACCTCCTTTACCAGTGACCACGCGGGGATCCTCCTGCGCCGTGCACCGCGCATCGTCTTCTGCTATGACAGCGATACGGCAGGACAGGAGGCCACACTGCGTGCGCTTGCGGCGGTGCACGGACGTGCGGCAGAGGTGCGTGTCCTCCTCCTGCCGGACGGCAAGGATCCCGACGAATACGTCCGCACGCATGGCGCGGAGGCATTTCGTGCGCTTGTGGAGACCGCAGTTCCTGCCCCTGTATTCCGTCTGCGCCATGTGCGCGCACACATGACAGATACCGCGGAAGGCCGGCGTACGGCACTCCGTGCGATGCTGCCCGTGCTTGCCGAGCTCGATGAAGTCACGCGTGCTGCTTACGTGCGGCAGACGGCGGCGGAGCTCTTCCTGGATGAGGGCGTGGTAACGGATGCACTGCGGCGTTTCCTGCGGCAGGGCGGCGCGGAGACACCCGCTCCCGCAGCCGCGCATCGTCCGCCTGTCCGAGCGGCGGACGATGCTCTGCGCCGTGCCGGACGTGAAATCATCGCCGCGGTTTGGCGCGACCCCGCACTTCTCACCGAAATTTTATCTTCCGTCCCGTTGGCGCACTTTCCCGATGAGGGGCTCGCAGAAATCCTGCATGCAATGGAGGAACATCTCGCTGCAGGCGGAGCGTTCAACGCGGACTTTATCGCCGCCCAGCCTACAGCGGCAGGGGCTGAGCTCACACGGACCCTCGCCGAGGAGGGGCATACGGCGGCCTCCTATCGGGAAGCCTTGGGGACGCTGCGGAGGGCCTATCTCACTGCCGAACTCGCACGGCATACGCGACGTGCCGAGGCGATGATGCAAGAAGGAAAAGCGGCATACATTGACGAATTAAACGAAGTGAAAAGAATTCAAGATGAGATTGCCCGTGAAGATTTGAACAAATAAATTTGAAAAAGACTTTTCTGTCGATGCGTTTAAGACGATATAGTAAATAATATATTTTATTAAATAATACTACAAACTGAAAGGAGGGGGCATAATGCAAACGGCAGCAGTGCGCATGGAACAGGAAGACCTGCGTGAAGTGGGAGATTTGAACGAACTTGTGGCAAAGGGAAAAGCGAACGGCGGAACACTGACCTGCGGAGAACTCATCGATGCATTTGATGGGCGGATGATGACCCCCGACGCGATGGACGGCCTCTATCAGAGGCTCAATGAGGACAACATCGAGATTATTGATGATGCAGCGGTGGGAGAGGGCGCCGATGACGATGTGCTCGAACCCGTTGATGAATTGGATAAGGACGAGGCAGAGATCGAGATTGATCTCTCTGTTCCCGAGGGCGTTGCCCTCGATGACCCCGTACGCATGTATCTCAAGGAGATCGGGCGCGTTCCTCTGCTGACGGCAGAGGAGGAGGTCGAGCTCGCGCGCCGCATGGAGGCGGGCGATGAGGAGGCTCGTCACCGGCTCGAGGAGGCGAATCTGCGCCTCGTCGTGAGCATTGCCAAGCGCTATGTCGGGCGCGGCATGCTCTTTCTCGACCTCATTCAGGAGGGCAACCTCGGCCTCCTCAAGGCGGTTGAGAAGTTCGACTACAGCAAGGGCTATAAGTTCAGCACGTACGCGACGTGGTGGATCCGTCAGGCGATCACGCGTGCGATTGCCGATCAGGCGCGTACGATCCGCATCCCCGTCCACATGGTCGAGACGATCAACAAGTACATCCGTATCTCGCGGCAGCTGCTGCAGGAACTCGGACGCGACGCGACCCCCGATGAGGTGGCAAAGCATATGGGGCTGAGCACGGCGCGTGTGCGCGAGATCATGAAGATCGCGCAGGAACCCGTGTCGCTCGAGACACCGATCGGGGAGGAGGAGGACTCCCACCTCGGCGATTTCATCGAGGATGAGGCGGCGCTTGACCCTGCGGATGCCGCATCGATGATGCTGCTCAAAGAGCAGATTGCAGATGTGCTGAAGACCCTCGCACCGCGCGAGGCGGAGGTGCTGCGTCTGCGCTTCGGCCTCGAGGACGGGCGTTCGCGCACACTCGAGGAGGTCGGACAGAGCTTCGGCGTGACGCGCGAGCGCATTCGTCAGATTGAGGCCAAGGCCCTGCGGAAACTCCGTCACCCGGTGCGTCTGCGCAAACTGCAGGGGAATATTGACTTATAAGGCAGACAGCTGCCTTGCGAATACACGATAAGGAGGAGCGTACTATGGCAGAGGGGACGGAGCAGAAAGAAGCGCCGAGCACCGAGATCATTGAACGCCTGCTTGCCAAAGGCAAGCAGAATGGCGGTACGCTGACCTACGGTGAACTCATTGACGCACTGCAAAAACAGGATATGTCCCCCGACGAAATGGACGATATGTATCAGCGGTTCAGCAACGAGGGCGTTGAGATCGTCGATGATGTACAGGCCACAGCGGCGGAAGAGCCCGCAGATGATGAGCCGCCGGAGAAGGAAGAGATCGAGATCGACCTCTCTGTTCCGGAGGGGATATCCCTCGATGATCCCGTACGAATGTACCTCAAGGAGATTGGCCATGTGCCGCTCCTGACGGCAGAGGAGGAGGTCGAACTCGCACAGCGCATGGAGGCGGGCGATGAGGAGGCTCGTCACCGGCTCGAGGAGGCGAATCTGCGCCTCGTCGTGAGCATTGCCAAGCGCTATGTCGGGCGCGGCATGCTCTTTCTCGACCTCATTCAGGAGGGCAACCTCGGCCTCCTCAAGGCGGTTGAGAAGTTCGACTACAGCAAGGGCTATAAGTTCAGCACGTACGCGACGTGGTGGATCCGTCAGGCGATCACGCGTGCGATTGCCGACCAGGCGCGTACGATCCGCATCCCCGTCCACATGGTCGAGACGATCAACAAGCTCGTGCGCATCTCGCGGCAGCTGCTGCAGGAACTCGGACGCGACCCGCGCCCCGAGGAGATCGCCAAGGAAATGGGCATCAGTGTCGCGCGCGTGCACGAAATCATGAAGATCGCGCAGGAACCCGTGTCACTCGAAACGCCGATCGGCGAGGAGGAGGACTCCCACCTCGGCGACTTCATCGAGGACGAGGCGGCTCCCGCACCTGCGGAGGCCGCATCGTTTATGCTCCTCAGAGAACAGCTTGAGGAGGTCCTTGAGACGCTGACCGACCGCGAGAAGAACGTCCTGCGCCTGCGCTTCGGCCTCGAGGACGGGCGTTCACGCACGCTCGAGGAGGTCGGGCAGAGCTTTGGCGTGACGCGCGAGCGCATCCGACAGATCGAGGCAAAGGCCCTCCGAAAGCTCAGACATCCGAGCCGCAGCAAGGTGCTGCGCGACTTCCTGGAATAGTTGACGAAATGGGCTGAATATCGTATAATAAGCATACAAAAAGGGCGCTGCCGGTAAACGGTCAGCCCCTATACTTGACGAAAGAACCCCGCCGAAGTTTTCCGGACTGTGCGGCGGGGCTTCTTATTCCTTAATTGTGACGAGGATCAACAGGGTTACGAGAAGTAACGCAAGCAAATCATCAAACGTCATAGGACCGCCCCCTCTCAGGGGCTAAGAATCGACCGCCTACCGCATGGCAGCGCCTGTTTTGATTATAACACGCATGTTTCTTATCTACAAGCAACATTTTGCTTGACAGGACGGCGTATTCCCCTTATAATAGCAACGTCTGAAACATTCCTCGATAGCTCAGTCGGTAGAGCGTCTGACTGTTAATCAGAATGTCACTGGTTCGAGTCCAGTTCGAGGAGCCATTTGTTCATTACGGAGTGTAACGCAGCAGTTACACTCCTTTCTTATGTCCATGGAGAACTGCTTCTGGTGCGCGCCTCACACGAACGCCTCGTGACGCCAACGATCGCGTGCGTCACGAGGGGGACGATTAGGGACTTCACACCACGCGGTCAGATACCGTCTAAGCGGTACGGGAGAGGGGAGGCATGTATGCAGCTCGATGAACGGCTTGCGGCGATTGCTGCATTTGTCCCGCACGGCACTGCTGTTGCGGACATCGGTGCGGACCATGCCTATCTCGCCGCGACCCTCGTCATGGAGGGCATCGCACAGCGTGCGGTGGTCGGTGACCTCAGTGCGGGTGCATGTGCGGCGGCGCGGCGCACGGTGGGGGCACAGCGTCTCACGCGCGAAATCGACGTGCGGCAGGGCGATGGGCTGTCCGTCCTCCTGCCGGGCGAGGCGGAGTCCATCGTCGTTGCAGGGATGGGCGGAGCACTCATTGCTGAGATTCTCGCAGGTGCGCCCGAGATTCTCGCGGACGTGCAGACCCTTGTCCTGCAGCCCATGAACGGTACGGCAAAGCTGCGCCGCTGGCTCTATACAAACGGCTGGGACATCGTCGATGAGACACTCGCGCGCGCGGGCGGACACCTCTATGAGATCATCCGCGCCGAGCATGGTGCAGCAGCGCTGCCTGACGACGCACTCCTCCACATCGGTGCACGGCTCTTTGCAAAGCGTGACCCACTCCTGCGGGAGCATATCGCGGCAAAGATCGCAAAGCTCACGCGTGCGGCGGAGGGCATGCATGCGAGTGCAGCGGCGCGGCAAAGCGCAGCATATCGTGAAACGGTGTCACGTCTCGCCGCGCTGCGCACCGTACTTGCATTGCTTTGAGAGGAGATCCCCCATGCTCAGCTGTCAGCTTATCATGAACGCACTCGAGCGCATCGCACCGCGCCGTCTCGCCGAGGACTGGGACAACCCCGGCCTTCTCGTCGGCAGCTATGCGCAGAAGATCGAGCGCGTGCTCATCGCCCTCGATGTGGATGATGCGGTCACAGCAGAGGCCGTCGAGTGCAGGGCGGATCTGATCGTTGCGCACCACCCCGCGATCTTTCGCGGCATGAAGCAGCTGCGTACCGATCTGCCGCTTGGAAAACGCCTCGCTGCCCTCATCACGCACAACATCGCCGTCGCGGCGGCGCATACGAACCTCGATGTCGCCCGTGGCGGCGTGAACGATGTGCTTGCCGCACGGCTCGGGCTCGAAAAGCTCTCCGCCTTCGTCGTCACGCATCAGGAGGACGGCATGACCGAGAGCATCGGGCGCGTCGGCACGCTCCCTGCACCGACCAACATTGAGGACTTTGCCCGCACAGTGAGGGAGCGTCTCTGCGTCAGCCACGTGCGCCTTGCCGCTGCCGCACCGCGGCCTGTGCGCCGCGTTGCCGTCTGCGGCGGTGCGGGTGCAGACTTTATCGACGATGCCGTACGGCGCGGCGCGGATGTCTACGTCACGGGCGATGTGAAGTATCACGATGCGCAGCGTGCCGTCGAACAGGGGATGCACATCATCGACGCGGGGCACTTCGGCACGGAGAGCCCCGTCCTCGCTGTCCTCGCCGAGCGCTTGCGGGAAGAACTTGCGTCCGAGCGCGGCGACGTTGAGATTTTTGTCACAAACACGCAGCACGACGTGTTCGATGTGATTTTATAAGGAAGCAAAAGACAGGGGAAAGGGAACACTATGGATCAGAAGCATATCCGCAATTTTTCCATCATTGCCCACATCGACCACGGCAAATCCACCATTGCCGACCGCCTCATCGAGTACACGGGCACGCTCTCTGAGCGCGAGATGGAGGCGCAGGTGCTCGACAGCATGGATCTTGAGCGCGAGCGCGGCATTACGATCAAGGCGCAGACCGTCCGTCTCGATTACCGCGGCGAGGACGGAGAGATGTATGAGCTGAATCTCATCGATACACCGGGTCACGTCGACTTCAACTACGAGGTCTCGCGCAGCCTTGCCGCGTGCGAGGGCGCACTCCTCGTCGTGGATGCGGCACAGGGCGTGGAGGCGCAGACGCTTGCGAACGTCTACCTCGCGCTGGAGCACGACCTTGAGATCGTGCCCGTCATCAACAAGATCGACCTGCCGAGCGCAGAGCCGGATCGTGTAAAGACGGAGATCGAGGATACCATCGGCCTCGACACGAGTGCCGCCGTTCTCGCCTCGGCAAAGACCGGGCTTGGCATCAAGGAGATCCTCGATGCCGTCGTCGCCTACATCCCGCCGCCGGAGGGCGATCCCGAGGCACCGCTCAGAGCGCTCATCTTCGACTCGTACTTCGACCCGTACAAGGGGGTCATCGCGAACGTGCGCGTCAAGGAGGGCACCATCAAGAAGGGCATGAAGCTGAAGCTCATGGCGACGGGCAAGACCTTCGACGTGACCGATGTCGGCTGCTTCCGTCCGCAGCCCGTCGATACGGGCGTACTCGGGACGGGTGAGGTCGGCTTTATCGCGGGCGCTTTGAAAGATGTTCGAGATGTGCGTGTCGGTGACACCGTAACGACGGCAGAGAACGCCGCGCAGGAGGCGCTGCCCGGCTATCGCGGCGTGACACCGATGGTGTTCTGCGGCCTCTACCCCGAGGACAGCAAGGACTACGACAACCTCCGCGAGGCACTGGAGAAGCTGCAGCTCAACGATGCCGCGCTCGTCTTTGAGCCGGAGACTTCCATCGCACTCGGCTTTGGCTTCCGCTGCGGCTTTCTCGGGCTCCTCCACATGGACGTGATCCAGGAACGCCTCGAGCGCGAGTACAACCTCGGGCTCATCATGACCGCGCCGTCCGTCGTCTACCACGTCTACCGCACGGATGGAAACATGGTGGAGGTCAGCAATCCCGCCGATCTGCCGCCGACGACCGAGATCGACCACATCGAAGAGCCGTGCGTCAAGGCGACCGTCATCGTGCCGAAGGACTACGTCGGTGCGGTCATGGAGATCTCGCAGGAAAAGCGCGGCGTGTTTCAGACCATGGACTACCTCGACGCGACGCGCGTCACCGTCATCTACCACATCCCGCTGAACGAGATCCTCTACGACTACTTCGACCGCCTGAAATCCGCCACGCGCGGCTATGCTTCCCTCGACTATGAGCTGATCGACTATCAGACATCGAACCTCGTCAAACTCGACATCCTCCTCAACGGCGACCCCGTGGACGCCCTCTCGACCATTGTCCACCGTGACCGCGCCGCCCAGCGCGGCCGCCAGCTCGCGGCCAAGCTGAAGGAAATCATCCCGCAGCAGATGTTCGAGATTCCGATCCAGGCGGCCATCGGGAGCAAAATCATCGCCCGCGAGAACGTGCGCGCCCGCCGCAAGGATGTCCTCGCGAAATGCTACGGCGGCGACATCACGCGCAAGCGCAAGCTGCTCGAAAAGCAGAAGGAAGGCAAAAAGCGCATGAAGGCCGTCGGCAGTGTCGAGCTCCCGCAGGAGGCATTCATGGCGGTGCTGAAAATTGACGACTGACATGCGCAGGGCAGAGGGGCGGCAGACGTGGGGCATCTACGTCCACATCCCCTACTGCGTGAAAAAATGTGCATACTGTGACTTCGTCTCCGTCCCGTCCGCACAGCGTGGGGCGGAGATGGAGGACTATGCGGCGGCGCTGACGGCAGAGATTCTGCGCGAAGTGCCGCCGCTTCGTGCACGGTGGGGCGATGCAGCGACCATCTACGTGGGCGGCGGCACGCCGACGGCGCTGCCCGCGCCGCTCCTCACGGGGCTGCTGCGCACGCTGACGGCTGCGGCAGGAGAGCCCCTTGAATGCAGTGTCGAGGCGAACCCCGGCACCGTGGATGAGGTGTACCTCGGCGCACTCCGTGCGGCGGGCGCGAACCGCCTCAGCCTCGGCGTACAGAGCTTTGACGATGAGCTCCTGCGCGCCGTCGGGCGCATCCACACGGCGGAGGAGGCGGAGCGGGCATTTCACGCGGCGCGCGCGGCAGGATTCGGAAATATCAGCATCGACCTCATGTACGGACTGCCGGGGCAGACTCTTGACCGCCTGCGCCGCAGCGCTGCGGCGGCCGCCGCCCTCGCGCCGGAGCACCTCTCCGTCTACGGACTGACCATCGAGGAGGGGACGCCGTTCGCGGCGATGCAGGCGGCAGGGCGGCTCAACCTCCCCACGGAGGATGCGGCAGAGGAGATGTACGACTTCCTCATGGCGGAACTGCCCGCGCGCGGCTACGCCCGCTATGAGATCGCGAACTTCGCGCGGCGGGGCTTTGAGAGCCGTCACAACCGCGGCTATTGGCACATGACGCCATACCTCGGACTCGGCGCGGCGGCGCACGGCTATGTGGACGACGTGCGATGGGCGAACGAGGCGGACACGCCTGCCTACATCCGCGCCATGCAGGCGGGGGCGTGCGTGCGGTCACCCGAGGACGGCGCACGCACACGAGAGCGTGCGATGGAGGAGTATGCCTTCCTCGCCCTGCGCACGGCGGAGGGCATCGACGCAGCGGACTTTCATCGCTGCTGGGGGCGAGACTTGGAGGACGTCTACGGCGCGGTGATCGCGCACTACGTTGGGCTCGGACTCCTTCGCCGCACGGCGGCGGGTATTGCACTGACCCCCGCGGGCATGAAGCTTGGCAACGAAGTCTTTGCCGCATTTTTGCTTGAGGAGTAGATCTGTGGTATGATGATACGAAGTGCGGCATTGCTGTCCGCGCGGACACCTCGTTTGCAAGCGGAGGAAGTGCGCCGCTAGGGGGCGCTTTTGACAGCAATATCCACGGACATAGCGGTATGTCTCATCATACCGTGTAGGAGATATGGAATGAATGAACAGGAGAAATTTCCATGAAAACACTGACCATGATCGAAATGCAGGGCTGCCCTTACTGCGCGAATGCCCATCGCGCCATCGAGGCGCTGCGCGCAGAGGGCGGCGTGTACGCGGACGTTCCGCTCACCTTCATCGACGAGAACAATGAGCCGGAGCGCACTCAGCCCTACGCTGGGCAGTATTACTACGTCCCGAGCATCTTTATGGACGGTGCGAAGCTCTACGAGGCACAGCCCGGGCAGGGCTACGAGGCCATTTACGCCGAGGTAAAGCACGCATTTGATGCGGCCGGCAGAGGGTGAAGGGCGGATTCAATGAAACGTGCCGGATTGGTGAACTTTATTGGAGCTGTGCGCTTTTGCATGTGAATTGCGGCACGAATACGTGAGAATTTGCTCTCAAAACGAAATAAAACTTGTAAAATTGTTTGAAATGACGCATAATAAACAGCGAATTAGATTTAGCGCATTCCTATGGAGAAATGCGCAGCTGAAAAGGATGAGGTGATTGTATGCATCAACCGGTCACGGACAACCCCTTCGTCATTATGGTCATCAACATGGTCATTGTCTTTGCTGTGCTGACGGCGGTGTGGGGGCTCATTGAGCTTGTCCATCTGATTGATCCAACCAAGAAAAAGGAAGTGCCGGCAGCGCCGCCGCAGACAGCTGCCGCACCTGCTGCACCCGTTATGGCTGCCGCACCTGCCGCCGCGGATGAGGGCGTCAGCGCGGAGACCATCGCAGTCATCGCCGCCGCCGTCGCCGCCTGCGGCTGCAGCCCTGCACAGATCAAGGCCGTGCGTCCGGCGGAACAGCCCTCGTGGAGCCGTTATGCCCGCGAGCGCGGGATGCGCTAAGGAGGGATCATCATGGACTTTATCAATGCATTTTCCGTCTCCCTGCAGGCGATTGTACAGGGCAGTGGATTCTCCGGATTCACATCCGGCAACCTCATCATGATCTTCGTTGGACTGGTGCTCCTCTACCTTGCGTTTGCCCGTGACTTCGAGCCGCTGCTCCTCAGCCCGATCGCCTTTGGCTGTATCCTTGCGAACATTCCGTTCAACGGATTTGAGGAGCCTGGCGTCATGTCCGCGATCGGTATGGGCATCAAGTATGAGATCTTCCCTCCGCTCATCTTCCTCGGTGTCGGCGCAATGACGGACTTCGGTCCGCTGATCGCCCGCCCGTCGAGCCTTCTTATGGGCGCGGCGGCGCAGTTCGGCGTCTTTGTCGCTCTGCTCGGCGCGATGATGCTCGGCTTCAATGCACAGGAGGCAGGTTCCATCGGCATCATCGGCGGTGCGGACGGCCCGACCTCCATCTACCTCGCCTCGAAGATGGCCCCGCACCTCCTCGGCGCGATTGCCGTTGCGGCGTACACCTACATGGCCCTCGTGCCGCTCATCCAGCCGCCCGTCATGAAGCTCCTCACCTCGAAGCGTGAGCGCGAGGTCGTCATGGAGCAGGCACGTGAGGTCACGAAGTTCGAGCGCATTGCCTTCCCGATCGTCTCGACCATCTTCATCAGCCTTCTCCTGCCGTCCATCACCGCCCTCCTCGGGATGCTGATGCTCGGCAACCTCTTCCGCGAGAGCGGCGTGACGGATCGTCTCTCCGATACAGCGCAGAATGCGCTCATCAACACCGTCACCATCTTCCTCGCGCTCGGCACGGGACTCACGATGAGTGCTGAGAGCTTCCTCGTCAAGCAAACGCTCATGATCATCGGACTGGGCCTGGTCGCCTTTATCTTCGGTACGGCGGCGGGTGTTGTCCTTGGCAAGATCATGTGCCGTGCGACGGGCTGGAAGATCAACCCGCTCATCGGCTCGGCGGGCGTCTCTGCCGTCCCGATGGCAGCGCGCGTCAGCCAGATCGTCGGCATCAAGGCAAAGCCCGGCAACTACCTCCTCATGCACGCCATGGGGCCGAACGTTGCCGGCGTTATCGGCACCGCCGTCGCCGCAGGTGCGATGCTCGCGATGCTGATGTAATGAGTCATTCTGCCGTCTCGCTGTAAGCCCAAGCATCCTCCGCCGGAGCGGGGGAGGCGGCGAACACTCTATATTTGACAAAATCATCCTTCCTCTGTACTATGGGGGAAGGATTTTTGTATTCTTCGCACACTTCCACCGAAGAACCGATAAGAACAAGTGGGAAAAGAAAGAAAAGTGCCGCCCAAGACAAAAGAAAGGCGCGGGCTTTTATCATGGGAGGAAATTTATGCGCGGCACATTCTACGGCATCGGCGTCGGTCCGGGCGACCCCGAACTGCTCACCGTCAAGGCAATCAAGGCAATTGAGGCAGCAGATGTCCTCATTGCCCCCAAGACCGAGAAGAAGGACGGCAGCGTCGCCCTCAAGATCGCCCGTCCCTACCTCAAAGAGGGCGTCGAGATCGTCTATCAGGTCTTCCCCATGGTCAAGGACTTCGCGAAAAATCCCGAAGCATGGGAGGAAAACAAAGCAGAGATCCTCGCCCTCCTCAACGCGGGGAAGAACGTCGCCTTCCTCACCCTCGGCGACCCCATGTTTTACAGCACCTACATCTACGTTTTCCGTCTCATGGAGCAGGAGGACGTCGAGATCGTCACCATCCCGGGCGTACCCGCCTTTGCCGCGATCGGCAGCCGTCTCAATCGCCCCATCGTGGAGGGCGATGACATCCTCGCCATCATTCCCGGCACGGCGGACCGCGCAGACATCGAGAAGATTCTCTCCGCCGTGCAGAGCGCTGTCGTCATGAAGGTCTACCGCAACGCCCCCGAGATCATTGACCTTCTCGCAGAAAACCACATGGCGGAGGATGCCGTCCTCGTCAGCCGTGCAGGGCTCGACGATGAGAAGATCATCCGCGACATCGGTGCGCAGCGCGGCGAACCGCTGAACTACCTTTCCACTATTCTTGCACGGAGGAACTGACATGAGAGCATTGGGAACGACTTTCCTCATCGCCGCCGCCCTCGTCCTCAGCGCGTGCGGTGCGCCCGCCCCTTCCACGGGCAGCGGAGCGGGCGGCACGTATGCTGCCGTGACGGATGACAACGGACGCACGGTCAGCTTTGACCAAAAGCCTGCGCGCATTGCCGTCACCTCTGCCTCCTTTATCGCGCCGCTCTACGCCGTCGGCGGCGAGGTCGTCGGACGCCCCGACTCCAAGATGAAGATCCCGGACGCAGCAAAGGCGGCGCCCTCCATCGGAAAAACCTACCAGATCGACACAGAGAAGCTGATCTCTCTCTCGCCGGACCTCGTCCTCCTCAATCGCGGCATGAACGAAAAGCTCATCGACACGCTCGATGCGAACGGCATCAAGACCCTCGTCCTCGACGGCAAGAGCTACGATGACGTAAAGCGCGAGATCGGCATCCTCGCCGCGCTCACGGGGGAGAAGGAAAAGGGGGAGGAGCTCGTCCGGAAGATGGACAGCGACCTCGACGCCGTCCGCCGCTCCATCCCGCAGGAGAAAAAGCGCGTCGCCATCATCCACAGCACGGGGCAGGGACTTTCCGTCCAGCTCGATGGCAGCATCGCGGGCTGCATCGCGAACATGCTCGGCTGGGAGAACACGGCGGCGGGCATGCCTGCCCTTGACAAGAACCCCGACGCCGCCCCCTACAGCATGGAGACCCTCGTCGCACAGAACCCCGACATCCTCTTTGTTACAAGCATGGGCGACGAGGCGGAGATCCGCGCGTCCATGGAGGCAATGTTCGCGGATAACCCCGCATGGCAGACCGTCACGGCCATCCGTGAGGGCAGAGTCTACTACCTCCCGCAGGAGATGTTCCTCTTCAGCCCCGGGCTTGACTACCCCGCGGCGGCGAAGTATATGGCGGGGCTCGTCTATCCATGAGAAAACGCATCCTCGTCCTCGTGCTCTTTGCCGCGCTCGCCGTCATCGGCTGTATCGTATCGACGGCAAAGGGGTCGGTGGACATTCCCTGCGCGGAGATCGCCGCCGCCCTCGGCGGCGTGCGTGACACGGCGCACGCTCAGATCTTCTGGAACATCCGTCTGCCGCGCACCATCGTTGCTGCCCTCGTCGGCGTAAACCTCGCTCTCTCGGGGGCGATCCTGCAGGCGATCCTGCGCAACCCGCTCGCCGACCCGCACATCATCGGCATCTCCTCCGGCGCAGGACTGGCGGGCATCTTTATCATGCTCGTCCTGCCTGGAGCGGCATGGCTCATCACGCCGGCGGCGTTCGGCGGGGCGATGTTTGCCGCCCTCCTTATCTACCTCCTCGCGTGGCGTGACGGCATCCGACCGACGCGCGTCATCCTCGCGGGCGTCGCCGTCTCGGCATTCCTCGGCGCGGGCATCTCCGCCATGATGATTCTCTACAGCGACCGCGTCCACAGCGCGCTCATGTGGATGGTCGGCGGACTCTCTGCGCGGAGCTGGCCGCACGTCGAGATGCTCCTGCCGTACACCGTCGGTGCGGGGCTCTGCGCCCTGCTTGCGGCGGGGCGGCTCAACATCCTCCTGCTCGGCGACGACATGGCACGCGGCGTGGGGCTCGCCGTCGAGCGCACGCGCGTCATGCTCACGGCGCTCGCCGCCCTGCTTGCCGCGAGCGCCGTCTCCGTCGTGGGGCTCCTCGGATTCGTCGGGCTCATCGTCCCGCATGCCGCACGCCTCATGGTCGGCGCGGATCATCGCGTGCTCCTGCCCGCGGCGGCACTCCTCGGCGTCGCCGTCCTCACCCTCAGCGATACGGCGGCGCGGCTGCTCTTTGCCCCGCTTGAACTGCCCGTCGGCATTCTCATGGCGGTCATCGGCGCGCCGTTCTTCCTCTATCTCCTGCGGAGGCAGCTGTGAGCGCCGTACTGCGGGCGGCGGGGCTCACCGTCTCCGCCGCCGGACAGGAGATCCTGCACGGCGTGGACATCGAGATCCCGGCGGGGCGGCGCACGGCGATCATCGGCCCGAACGGCGCAGGCAAGACCACCCTCCTGCGCGCCCTCGCGGGACTGAACCCACACTATACGGGGACGATCGAGCTGGCAGGACGCGAGCTGCGCAGCTATACGGCGCGGGAGCTGGCACGCGTGCGCGCCATCCTGCCGCAGGAGCGAACGGCGGCCGCGGGGCTCACCGTGCGCGAGCTCGTCGCCTATGGACGCTTTGCCCACGCGGGGCGGTTCTCCCTGCGCACGGGGGCGGCAGACCGTGACGCGGTCGCGTGGGCGATGGAGATGGCGAACGTCGGCGCATTCGCCGCGCGCGACGTACACACTCTCTCGGGCGGCGAGCGGCAGCGCGTCTTCCTCGCGATGGCGCTCAGTCAGAAACCGCGCCTCCTCCTCCTCGACGAGCCGACCACCTACCTCGACATCGCGCATCAGCTGCGCGTCATGGAGATCACGCGCCGCCTCAGCACGGAGCACGGCATGACCATCCTCATGGTCCTGCACGACATGGCACACGCCATGCAGTACGCCGACGACATCATCCTCGTGCGTGACGGTGCTGTCGCTGCCACGGGCACGCCTGCCGAGGTGCTGACCGAGAAACGCATCGCCGACGTATTCGGCGTCCGCGTCGAGCTCCTGCGCGCCTCGGGCGGCACCCGCATCCCCGTCCCGCTCGCCCTCGTGGGAGAGTGAGTGTGGGTGAGATGTATCAAAAATCATTGAATGCCTTGACTCGATAACGCCAACGCCAGCCACCCCTGCCGAGACGGGGGAGGTTTTTGATTCCGGCGGCTCACTATCCTTCCCAACAGACAGGATGGCTCCCGCTGTGTTCGCCAAGTACGCAGAACCTGAAACCAATCTGAATTTCATAACCTAGTATAAAATTAATTCACAATAGGTCTTGCATTTTGTTTTTGTCCATGGTAATATAAAGGCGTTCCAAACGAGAGGATACAAAGGGCAAAGGAAACATGGATACTTTCACCCGTGTATTCCTCCGAATGGAAATCGATTACATCCATTTATTGAAGGAGGAGTTTCTCATGAAGAAGACACTCGTATCCGCACTTGCGACGGCCATTGTTGTCGGCGCAGCATCCACGACGTTCGCGGCAGCGAACCCGTTCTCCGATGTGCCCCGTGACCACTGGGCGTATGACGCTGTCTCGCAGCTCGCTGCCGACGGTGTTGTTGAGGGCTACGGCGACGGCACGTACCGCGGCGACCGCAACATCACGCGTTATGAGATGGCGCAGATGGTGGCAAAGGCGATGGCAAAGGGCGATATGTCCGCCTCGGACCGTGCGCTCGTTGACCGCCTTGCCGCAGAGTTTGCTGACGAGCTCAACAATCTCGGCGTCCGTGTCTCGAACCTCGAGCGCAACGCTGACATGGTGAAGTGGAACGGCAAGGTTCAGTACGAGTATACGAGTGAGCGTTGGGAGAGCGTGCCGAAGGACAACGACAACAACCTCAAGCTCCGTCTCGAGCCGACGGCAGAGATCAACAATCACTGGCATGCCGTTGCCCGTCTCGACGCCTCAATCAATATGCAGGACGACCGCGGTGCAGGCAACGACCATGATGAGGATCGCCTCACGCTGAAACGTGCCTATGTACAGGGCGACTATGACAAGTTCCAGGTTCGTCTCGGCAAGATTGAGCTTCTTTCCCCGGAGGGCGACTACCAGGCGCCGGGCGCGGTCATCTATGATGGTGACTTCTCGGGCGCACAGGTTAGCTATGGCAAGGATCTCAAGGCGATTATCCAGGCCGGCCGCGTAAAGGATCATGCAAACCTGGCTTGGCCCCACTCGCTGCCTGCTGAGGATGAATTTACGGATAGGGCGAATTTCCAGAGCTACGCTGTCCAGTACGATAATGACAAACTCGTGGCAGGCCTTGGCTACTACAACTTCGGTTCGCAGGATCTTGTCAGCGCCGTTGCCGGTTCCGGTCCCTTCAATCTGAAAGCAAACAAAAACCGCATGGGGATCTGGGGGACCAACCTCGGTTACCGCTTCGACAAGAACAACGTCTTGTCTGCTGCATACGCGCGCAACAATGCGGTTGATGCAACGCACAGCAAACTGAAGAAATCCTATCAGGCTACCTATGCATATAAGGGAGCTGATCCGGAGGACAAGGGTTCCTGGGGCGCATATCTTTCGTATCGCTACCTCGGCAATGCATCCATTGCACCGACGGAGGACGGCGCACTCTTCCATACGAAGGGCGTTGAGGTCGGTGCGACCTATGCACCCTTCAAGAATGTCGTTCTCACGGCCAAGTACTACAAGGGGCGCTTGATTGAGCGTGCAGTGGGCGACAAGGTTCAGAAGGTCTACGGCTCGGTCGAGTTCTTCTTCTGATCGACAGAACGCGCAGCGGCAGACCGCCGCATGAAAAATCCCCCTCCTGCGGGAGGGGGATTTTTGTGTGTTTATGTTGGTATAGGAAAACGGGGGTGTGCAGCGCACACCCCCGTTCCTGTTATGCCGATACGTCGATGCTGCCGCCGAGGCTCGGGTCGAGGCTCGCGGTGCTCTGCTCGATCATCTCGAGCGCCTCGCCGCTCGCGTCCATCGCCATCTTGGCGGCGGCGATGCCGAGACTCTGCGCGGTCTGCTGTGCCGCCATGCTGACGGAAAGCTGTGCAATATCCATTCTGCATTCCCCCATTATACATAGATGCTGAAGAGGTTCAGCATATTCGAGTAGCGTGACATGGTGGGCAGGGCACGTCCATTGAGGATGTTTGACGCGTAGCTGAGCTGTCCGCCGATCGCCTGCTCCATCGTCGGGATGACGCTGCGGCGCGAGAATTGTGCCGCCTCCGCATGGCGGTCGGCGCGTCCCGCGAGTCCATCCCTGCCGAGGATCGCCTCGGAGCGTGCGGGGGAGTCAACAAGGGCGTCGGCGAGCAGGTTCTCGTTGACGCGCAGCTTGCCCGTTGCGCCGTCGACGGAGATGCCCATCTTCGCGTACGACCCCGCCATATATGTAGTGTCGGAGAACTCGCCCGCGAGGGCCTGTACGCCCTTGCCGAGCTCTTTGTTTCCGCGCAGGAAGTCGCTCGTCTCGTTGTATTTGCTGACGAGATTCTTCACGTCCGAGATCGCGCCTTTCAGACGGTCACTGTAGCTGCGCGAGCCGTCGGCGTTTGTCGTGATGTCGCTTCTGCTGAACTTGAAGTCCGTGTTCTCGACGGCACGTGCCGCCTTGCGCAGATCCTTCATATTGCCGTCGTACTCTTTGTAGAATTTGGCGCTGGTCTCAGCGTAGGTCTTGCGGAGCTTCGCTGCCTGATTCGCAATCGAAAGGATGGAGCTGAGTTCCTGTGCGCTTGAGTCCTTCGCGTTGTAGTAGGCGGAGTAGAGACTGCTGTTTCCCTGACGCTGCGCCGGTGTGCCAAAGAGTGCGCGCGCTGCATCCGTGCGGGAGCTGCCTGCGTAGAGCGAGCGGTAGATGCTGCTTGCTGCGCCGGTCATCTGTGTAATGGTTGCCATATCTGTGTCCTCCTTCCCTGGTGAATGGTATAGGAAAAAAATCCTACACCTATTATATCGTTTTTTTCGTCAATGTCATTAGTTTGGAGAGAAAAATTTATGACTGCGGGTATGCCGTGTGTGCCTTGCCAAGATGGGCGAAATCTGTTAGGATAGAGATACAGAGAAGAGACCTCGACAAGGCGTCTGTCTCTTCACAAGGAAACGGAATTAACCGCCGCGCGTTGGGAGCAAGGGGCGGTTATTTCTTTTTTATTGTCGGAACGCTGTATGAAAACAGGAGGTGTGCGGTGCGCGCAGCATTTATGACGCTCGGCTGCAAGGTGAATCAGTTCGAGACGGAGACGATGGAGGGGCTGT
>ERZ773022.781-NODE-781-length-23774-cov-8.088031_pt1 | contig 23774 bp, 21 predicted proteins | sample MGYA00580839_ERZ773022 | MGnify/ENA primary metagenome ERZ773022 (study PRJEB29015, sample SAMEA2738020) | human oral metagenome | biome: human oral; feature: human-associated habitat; material: dental | place: China | collected 2044 ... | reverse complement strand
GTAGCGCATGACTGTTAATCATGATGTCGTAGGTTCGAGTCCTACTGGCGGAGTTCTTTTTTTTTACCCAAAAACGCTGCTTTAGCTCAGTCGGTAGAGCGTCACCTTGGTAAGGTGGAGGTCGCCGGTTCAATCCCGGCAAGTAGCTTTATATAAATGAATGAATGATGAAGCGAACTAGAAATGATGAGGATTTCTAGTTCTTTTTTTGTAAAAATTTTCATGAATAAAATCCACTTTCATATTGATGCGATAATTTGTTATAATAGACAGTAACAGAGCAATTGAGGTGTAGAAAATGAAAAAAACATATTTTATTATTGGTGATATTCACGGCGAAGCAGACATGATGGAAGAAATGCTTCAAAACTGGGATGAAGAAACTCAGCAACTGGTCTTCATGGGAGACTTGATTGACCGTGGTCCCGACAATAAACGCAGTGTACTTACAGGGATGAAATATGCAAAAGAGAAAAACGCGTGGTATTTGATGGGAAATCATGAAGTGATGTTCCTTGCGTTTATCGATGATCCTGAAGGACGTTTTCCACACTACTTCAGAAATAATGGGGATACAACGATTAACGACTTACTCGGACGTCCACAAGGCACTCCAGTGAATCCTGTGGAAGATGCCGAAGCCATTAAAGCACAATATCCAGAACTCATCGCATTTCTAAGAGAACGTCCCCTCTTTATCGATGAAGGCGATTTGCTCTTAGCGCATGCTGGGGTGGATTTACGCTTGGACGATTGGCACGACACTGAGCCAAAAGACTTCTACTGGATTCGCGAGCCGTTCCATAAAGGCGTTAATAACACTGGTAAAACGATTATCTTCGGGCATACTCCTTTACGTGGCTTAAACGAAGATGGTGACTTTATGAAATTATGGCAACACGATGGCAAAATCGGTATCGATGGCGGAGCTGTTTTTGGTGGCGCGCTTCACGGTATCGTATGGCATGATGGTCATATTGAAAAAATTTATAGCATTAAAAATACAAAACCAGTCCGTTTCACGGATGATTAGAGGTGTTCTATGAAGAAAAAAGCCGTTCTATTATGGATTGTTTACTTTTTAAACATGATGGTTTTCCCTGCGTTCTTTATTCGTTATACAGCGGAGGGCCCAAGTGTGGATACAAACGCCTACCTGGTTCTTCAACTAGTTTCAACAGTGGTTGGGGTAGCATTGTTCCGCGAAAAGCTTGTGGAAGGGTTCAAAAACTTTATCAAGCGTCCGTTTATTAGAGATTTGGCGCTTGCGTACGCGCTTCGTATCGGATTAGCGCTTGTCGTAGGTAGGTTAATCGGAGAAGTGACGTCGGATAACCAAGAACAAATCGAGAAGATGATGAGCACAAACAATGCGGTGACCATGTTTGTTCTAGTATGCGTGGTTGCACCAATCTTGGAAGAGTTAGTGTTTCGTGAAGCCATCATCGGTTCATTTAAGAAATCGCTCAATATTCACGTACTAACATTTATTTCTGCCTTCCTATTTATCTTACTTCACTCGCTCTCAAAAGAGGCCAGTGGAATTGATTGGATGGCATCCTTAATGTACGTTCCATTAACGATTCCAATCGTTGGGATGTATCGTTATTACAATAACAATGTTTTTGCATCCATCTCGACACACTTTATCTATAACTTTATTGCATTTATCGTTTTATTAAATATGTAACTGACAAAGGGGTGAAATCATGAAAATCGATCAATGGGTACGATTCATTATTCGGTATGGTTTCATCCTTTTTGCGTTTTTTGAATGGTCACAACTACCGAATATGAACGCAGGAGACATCACCTTCTTCTTTGGATTTATCACGCTTGTGCAAGTTGGCTATTATTCATTGAAATATCAGTGGTATATTCTGATTGAAGGCATCGCGGTCGTCCTTCTCTGTTTGTATTTTAACACCATTTTTACAGGCCTGATTCTTCTTCTCTGTTTCGAGGTGAGTTTACGTTTCTCCTTTAGAAATGCATTAATACTACAGTTGATATTAGGAGCGGTCGTTATCATTCCAGCCGTTCAAAAAGGCGATAGCATTCAAGTTGTCATGACCATGTTCTTCCTTTTGTTCTTCTCTTATGGAAATCATATTTTGGAAGAGCGAAGAGCGTTGCAAGAAGAGCTGGAAAAAGCCGAGCAAAAACTTAGCGTGCAACGGTATGACTTGCAACAAGCCCAATATAAAATGGGGACAATGAAGGAAATCTTCACGCTGCAAGAGCGAAACCGTATTTCGCGTGAGATTCACGATTCAGTCGGACACAGTCTGTCCACGATTATTATTCAGCTAGGGGCAATTTCGCAACTGGCCAAGCAACAAAACTCGCCGATTCAAGAAATGAGCGAAGGACTGCGTGATTTTGCAGTCGAGGGCTTGCAAGAAGTGCGTAAGATTGTTCATGACATGAAGCCAGAACAAATGGATAAGAAGCAGTTGGATATTGCGCTGGAAGAATTTTTCCATGAAGTACAAGTCAACAGCGGCATCGATATTCAGTTTAGAAAAAATGAGCCAACCTTTACGCTCACAAGTGAGGCGGAACTCAGCATCTTCCGTGGGGTACAAGAGGCGATTACCAATGCGATGCGACACGGACAAGCCACACGCATGACCGTGCTACTGATGTATAATCCATCGCAACTAGTCGTAACAATTAAAGATAACGGAACAGGAGCGGGCGATTTAACTCCAAAAGGCGGACTTAAATCCCTCCAAGAACGACTCCGTGGAGAAGGTGGGTCTGTTGCTATTGAGGCGTCAAATCCAGGCGTGACCGTGCAAATGATCCTACCGAATACAGAAAAACAATAGAAACGAGGAGAACCATGACAAACCCAATCAAACTTATTATTGCCGACGATGAAATGCTTATCCGTACCGGTTTAAAAATCATGCTTGAGGCTAGCGGTAATGTCGAAGTCCTCGCATTAGCAGAGAGTGGACGCGCGGCCTTTGAAGCCTGCAAGGAGCACCAACCAGATGTCGTCTTGATGGATATTCGCATGCCTGAGAGTAACGGAATCGAAGGAACGAAGCTGATTAAAGAGGCCTTTCCAGAGGTGAAGGTGCTGATTGTGACGACTTTCCAAGATACTGAGTATATCGTTGAAGCTGTGCAAAATGGCGCTTCGGGGTATTTATTAAAAGACAGTAGTCCAGAGGCGATTCTTGACGGGATTAAAGTCGCTCTGTCTGGAAAAGTCGTGATGGATACGGTGATTTCAGAAGCATTACTGACGAATACAACTGTTGAGAAGCCGGCAACCTTTGATGCGGAGAAATGGGGACTCACACCGCGTGAGGTGGAACTCATCCAGCAAGTGGCGCAAGGCTTAAGCAATAAGGAAATCGCACAAACGCTCTTCCTCTCAGAAGGAACCGTGAAAAATAATATTAGTACGATCCTTTCTAAATTAGAACTGCGTGACCGTACGCAATTAGTTATTTTTGCTTATGAAAATAAACTAAAACAATAATCAAGACTGCTCCGATTCTTTCAGATAAACCGACAAGGAGTATCACATCTGAAAGAGTCGGGGCATTTTTTATAAAAACATGACTTTCGTCACGGTACTAGATGACGTTTTGGACTATAGACTCTTGAGGGTGTTTGGTATGATAAGGGTACAAACAAGTAGGAGGGTAAACAAATGAACGAATCTAAGAAGACCCCGGAAGATTTAAAAGAGGAAGCCATTGTAGCGATTGTTCTTTGTTTATTAACAGCCATTCTTTCATTTATTCGATAAAAAAGAGGTGTACATATGATTGAAATTAAAGACGTAACTAAATCTTACGGACGACAAAAAGTCCTACAAAATGTTTCCTTTGAAATTATGGAAGGGGAACTTTTTGGATTACTTGGACCTAATGGAGCCGGGAAAAGTACATTGATTGATATTCTGACAGGAATTCAATCGATGGATAGCGGTGAGATTTTCATTAATGGAAAGTCGATTAAAACCGATAAAGTAGAAATCCGTAAACAATTAGGCTTAGTACCACAAGATATCGCGCTTCTTGAGGAATTGAACGCAGTCGACAACTTAGAATACTTCGGTGGACTCTATGGCTTAGCGGGAGCAGAGTTAAAGAGCCAAATTGAGAAGTTATTAGAAGTGGCAGGTCTAACCGACAAGAAGAAAGAAAAAGTAAAAAACTACTCTGGTGGGATGAAACGTCGCTTGAATATTGCCGTTGCGATGTTGCATAATCCTTCGATTTTGATTTTAGATGAACCAACTGTAGGGGTCGATGCGCAGTCGCGTCAACATATCTTCGACTATATTCAATCTCTTGCCGAACAAGGAACAACGATTCTTTATACTTCGCATTACATGGAAGAAATCGAAACCTTGTGTAAACGCGTCCTCATTCTCGATTTAGGAGAAGAAGTGGCGTATGGCACAAAAGAAGAAGTGAAAAAACTCGTGGGGCATACACAAACGGTGTCCCTCACATTGGACCGCGTGCCTGCTGGATTTGATGAAGTATTGAAGAACAGCGAAAACGGCATTCAATTTGTAACCGTTGATGGCCAAGACATAGCCCTCACGATTGATCAAACGATTTTCTCAATGATGAAATTGATTGAGCAAGTCGAACAGGCACAACTCGTGATTAAATCCGTCAACGTAAAAGAAACGACATTAGAAGAGGCGTTCTTGCAATTAACAGGAAAGACGCTTCGTGATTAAGGAGGACTTATGAGATACATTCGTTATATTAAAGCCAATTTAATATCCTCTCTGAAGTCCATTCCAGCGCTGTTGATGCTGGTCTTAATGCCATTTCTTTTAATGCTTTTCTTGGCGTTTTCCACAAAGGGTGCCTTCAATCCATCTAATTTAACGATAGAAACGAAGATTTATATCGATAATCAAGACAAAGGCGCTTACGGAGAACAAGTTGTTGCATTGTTTGAGAAGCTTACTGAGGAAAAACAAATTGCGCTGACAAGTGTGAAAGAAAACGCCAAAGTCATTGCGACGATTCCTTCGGATTTTACGCAGTCGATTCAAACGCGTTCGCAAGCAACTCCGATTACCCTTGAGAAATCAGGGAGAACATCGAATACGTCATTTGCGGTGTATGAATCGCTCTTAAAAACAATGACTTCGCAATTATTAGAAGCAAGTTCCGTGATGAATGCTGTAGCAGAAAGTCAAAATGCATCGATTACACCAGAACAAGTAGCGGGGATGCTTGTATTCTTACAACAGGAAATTGCATCAGGGGCTTTTGTGACGGAACAGGTGGAAGCAGAGTCACAAGTAACTGCAAACCAACACTATGCAATTACAGGTTTAGGATTTCTATTTATGATATTCCTTGAAACTGCGATGCGTTTTGGAGTACAAAAGGAACTTAAAGGTCTTCGTAAACGCTTGGACGTATTACCGTTTAGCATCTGCGAAAAGGACAGACTCGATTTAGCCGTGAATATGATAATGACGACTCTATTGTCATTCGTGTATATTGGCCTATGGAAGATTCTGGATCCAACGACTTTTGGAGGAAACTTCGGTAGTATTATTGCCCTCGTCGTTTTCTATAGTTTAGTCTTTAATGTACTTGGAAATTTAATCGGCAATTTCGTGACCGAGAAGAATTTACCAGCATTCTCGACTTCTATGAACTTAATCTATTTGTTCTTATCAGGGGTAATTCCGCTCGACCGTATCAGTTCAACCTTTAGTTTCCTCAGCGGAAATCCACTTCAAAAATTTGTGTATACACCATTTGTCGAGATAATGAATGGGGTATCGATGAGAGGGATGGTGACCGTTGCTTCCCCTATTATTTTAATCCTAGGGCTAGTCTTTAACTGGTCATTGAAGAGAAAGGAGGCACGTCAATGAATCTTATCAGAATGACAATCTTTCATTTGAAACGATTATTGAAGATGCCGATGATTCTCTTTATGATGATTGGAATGCCAGCTTTAGTCAACGGAATCATGATCGCGTCGCAAGGAACGGTGGATACTAAAGCGCCAAGTACGGTCGCAAAAACCGTTGCCTTTGTGTTTGAAGAGGGAAATGGTGAATACCAAGAATTGATTGCGCCGTATATTCGAGAAGAAAATGTGTATTTCGACTTAGACAGTGCCAAAGAGGCTTTGAAAAAAGGAGAAATGACGGTCATTTACCAAGTGCCAGCCAATTATTTACAGAAGGCGAAAGAAGGCCAAGTGCCGACGATTCGCATCTGGAATACGCAGCGCGGAACGAGAGATTTTCTGCTTGATGCACAATTGACGAAGGTGCTAAAAGAAGTCATGCTAAACGCGAAACTGCAAGAAGTAGGCGTGTTGACAAAAGAAGAGACGTTATCTGTGGATGACAATCAAATGGTAGTTACAAGGGAAGAAACAAAGACGAGTGTAGCAACCGGAGTCGTAATGCTTATGCTTATGCTTTATGTCATCATGAATGCGGCAGTGATTTCTTCCGACTGGATTAACTTTAAGAAGAGTTATGTATTGAAACGCTCGGTTGTATCTCCACGTTCGAATATGGAAATCATGCTCTCGTTCTTATTGGCATACTTTGTCTTTATCTTTGCCGCAAATATGGCACTCATGGCATTAATGCACCTTTCTGGTTTGGTTCCAGAAATAAACTGGGGTGTGTTCACGAGTCTATTAGCTGTAACGATTATTTACAGTCTCTGCCTAAACTTATTCTTCTTTAGAATTTTCAAAATACCTGGACATGCAACGACATTTGGAATTTTGTTTGTAGTGATAATGGCGGGACTTGGGATGCCAGCGGCGCTTGGAGATTTGATAGGAGGAAGTTGGTTCAGTATTGTATCTTATATCAGCCCAATTTACTGGTTGTACAAGGCGATTGACCTTCAAACCATCTTCCCAGCAGTCTGGGTTATTCTTGCGATGGCAGGTGTCTTCCTCACAGCAGGAAGCTACCGCTTAGAACAATACGTGCAAAATAAATAGGACGGACAAAAAACAGGACACTATAAGCTCCTATGGATATCTTCATAGTAGTGACAATAGCTGCACCGGATTGAGCCTTACGTCTCAATTCCTTTCAAGCTTCAAACTGCCGCTAGGGAATTAATTCCTTAGCGGCAGTAATTCACGTTGAATGCACTCGCTATTGTTCCTACTATAGAATCCATGGAGCTTTTCGTGTTCTGTTTTGTCCGTTTTGATGAAAAGTTAAAGGGGAGCTTCCAGAGTGAGGAGCTCTGCGAGATAAAAAGCTGATGGAACTTGGCGCTCAAATTGAAAGAAAACGAAAAAAGCAAAATGTAACTTATATGTTACATTTTGCTTTTTGACGATTAGTCTTCTAAGTTTACGTTGTGGTACACTTTTTGAACGTCTTCGTTGTCTTCTAGAGCGTTAATCATACGTTCGAATAAACGTAAGTCGTCCCCTTCTAGTGTCACTTCTGATTGAGGAATCATTTCGATGTCGCTCACTGTGAATTCAGTGATTCCTAAGTCTTCTAATGCTTTACGAACCGTGTGGAAGTCGTTTGGTTCAGCATAAACAATCGCTTGGTCGTCTTCTTGGACAACGTCACGTACATCCACTTCTGCTTCCATTAATTGTTCTAATAATTCGTCAGCATCTTTGTTTGCGATACCGAAAATGGCTGTGTGGTCAAATAAGTATGTTACAGAACCTGGCGCACCCATGTTCCCGCCGTTTTTGCTGTAAGCGGCACGTACGTCAGCTGCTGTACGGTTTACGTTATTTGTTAAGGCATCTACGATAATCATAGAGCCGTTTGGTCCGAAACCTTCGTAACGGAGTTCTTGGTAGTCGCCATCTCCGCCACCTTTTGCTTTTTCAATCGCACGTTCGATGATATGACGTGGTACATTATAAGTTTTCGCACGGTCAATAACGAATTTTAATTTTTGGTTTGAATGAGGATCTGGTTCCCCTTGTTTTGCAGCTACATAGATTTCAATCCCGAATTTAGCGTAGATTTTACTGTTATTTGCATCTAATTTTGTTTTCTTTTCGACAATATTTGCCCATTTACGTCCCATTGTTTCACTCACTTTCTGATTTTCATCTGGACTTAACTCTTCCATTATACACAATCAAGACGCGGTTTGTTAAGTGTTTTCTACTAAAAATTGAGCCGTGAGCAAAGTTTGCAAGAATTCTTGAGCTATCGGGTATGATAGAAGTGAGGTGAGAAAATGGACGAAGTAAAAATCATATATATATCCACGCCAACATGTGGGGTGTGTCATGCGATTAAACCACGAGTAAAGGAACTTGCCAAAGAGTATGAGATTCCGGTAGAAGAAATTGATGCTACTCTTCATCCAGAAGTGGCCAGCCGCTATGAAGTGTTAACCGTACCGGCCGTTCTCTTGATGGTTGGGGAGAAAGAATTCGCGCGCCAAGCACGCTTTATTGACTTGTTAGAACTTGAAAAGCGAATCGTTCAAGCAAAGGCGTATGCAGAAACGGCGGAGACAGAATGAAAACCATGAAAGAACGCATGCTCACAGGAGACTTATATATTCCGTCTCTCACAGAAGGGCTAAGAGACTTATCCATTAAAGGGAAAAAACTAGCGCAACAATACAATCGTTTGGACTTCGATGATTTCGAAGGAAGGCGCGCATTGTTAAAACAGTTATTTGGAAAAACAGGCGAGAAGATTTATATGGAGCAACCCGTCTATGTGGACTACGGAGTGCATACAACGATTGGGGAAGGCTTCTATGCGAATTTTGACTGTACATTATTAGATGTAGCGCCGATTACGATTGGGGACAACTGCATGTTTGGTCCGCACGTATCGCTTGTGACGCCAGGACATCCAATCGATGCCGAAACGCGCAATGCGGGTCCAGAATTTGGAATGCCGATTATGATTGGCAATAGCGTATGGCTCGGGGCCAATGTGACGGTGAATCCAGGAGTAACGATTGGCGATAATACGGTCATCGGGTCTAGCTCTGTGGTAACAAAAGACATTCCGAGAAATGTGATTGCGGTCGGCAATCCATGCCGCGTCCTTCGTGAAATTACCGAAGAAGAGAAGGCAGAATGGAGGCAAAAACACCAAGAGTTATTAGATGAACTTGGAAAATAAAATAGGAAACGAAGAAGGTCAAGAGGAGTCTTGACCTTCTTTTATCTATGATACAAGGAGATTATTAAGGGGGGTGTCGGGGGGTTATCGTAGAATATTATATAAAAAGTAAAAGGTCGTCCAAGAAGGACGACCTTTTCGTTATATTTATTTTTCAGTACAAGCAATAAAGCTTTCGCGTAATTGGTTTTCTGGAAGGTTCTTTCCGATGAAGACCAATGTTGAGGAGCGTTTTGTATCTTTCCAATCGCGACCTCTTGAGATATCAAAGCTCATTTGAACTCCTTGGAAGATGATTTGGTAGTCTAATCCTTCCACGTTCAAGATTCCTTTGTAACGGTATAATTCTGGCCCGTAAATATACACAAGCTCGTTTAACCATTCGTTAATGTTTGCGAGGACTAATGGTTTTTCAGTCTCGATAACGAATGAGTTAATACCGCTATGGTGGCTATGACTATGGTGATGATGATGTTCGTGATCATGGTCATGGTGTTCATGCTCATGATCGTGGTGGTCGTGATCATGATGGTGATGCTCGTGATCGTGGTCACCGTGAGCATGTGTATGGCCACATTCTTCGCAATATTCTTCTTCGGCGTGTTCTTGCATTTCTAAAATTTTCTTCTCAGATGCGTAGAATAATTCTAGTCCGAACATGTCACTCATATGAACAGGACGTGCGTCAAGGTCTTGGATTTCCGCAAAAGCATTGATGCTACGAACTTCGTTAATTACTTTAGTGTAGATGGTTTCGTCTACTAAGCTATGTTTTGACATGAAAATTTTATCCGCGAACCCAACTTGTTTTGCTGGTTCAGGTTGATGCGCTGTTTGGTATAGGAAGTTTTTAGCATCCACAACGGTTAATACCGCATCTAAGATAAAATGCTCGTTTAAGAAGGGTACATTAATAAAGGTTTGTGCGATTGGAGCAGGATCCGCAAGACCTGTTGTTTCGAATAAAACGCGATCCACGCGAATGCCGTTTTGTTCTTTGACCATTAAGATTGATTTCAACATATCGGCAATGTCTGTACGAAGGGTACAGCAGAGGCAACCGTTATCCATTTGATAGATTTCTTCTTCAACGTCAAGTACGAATTGATGGTCTACACCGATTTCGCCGAATTCGTTAATGACAACAGCGATATGTTCGCCGTGTTTTTCTTTTAAAACTTTGTTGATTAAAGTCGTTTTCCCAGCGCCAAGGAAGCCGCTGACGATAGTAACTGGAATTTTTTGTGACATTTAATTTCTCCCTCTCCTCAGATTTTTTCGTTTTCATTTCGTAAATTAATTGTAGCACTCTCCTGAAAAAACTCAAAACAGACTGTTTTATCTTGTTTCACGATTACAGCAGGGGATAACTGAATGTGCTATACTGAAATGGAGAAAATTAGAAAGAGTGTGTCGAATGACAAAACAGGAAACACCAACTGCGGCCATTAAGAAAATCGATTGGGCCGAGCAATTTATGAACCAACATTTACAAGCATTTCGTTGCCCATATTGCCATGAAGCCATGGTTTCTTGCGAAAATCATAGCGTGGTCTGTGGGAAGGGGCACCGATTTAATATTTCGAAAAAAGGGATCTTGCATCTGATGAAGCAAAATGTGAATACGGATTATGATGCGACATTGTTCCAGCATCGTTATGAACTCGCGCAGAGTGGTTTCTTTGAGCCACTATTAGAGGCAATCTTGCCCTATCTTTCGGGAGGCGAAGAGAAGTTCATTGTTGATATTGGATGTGGGGAAGGCAGTCATTTATCGTGGCTCTCTAAGTATGTACAGGCACCTTTATGCGGCATGGATATCGCTAAAGAAGGTATCCATCAAGCGTCGGTTCACTTTGGAAACCAAGCGCTTTTCTTCTTAGGAGACTTGGCGAATCTGCCATTTGCGGATGAATCCTGTGGAGTGCTTTTGAATATTTTAACGCCGTCGAACTACCAAGAGTTTATGCGCGTATTGGCTCCAGGAGGGACGCTCATTAAAGTGATTCCTGGCAACGATTATTTAGCCCAGCTTCGCCAACAGCTCTACCGTTCAAATCCTGAAAAACAAACGTATTCGAATACGGAAATTTTAGAGCGAGTACAGTCTGAATGCCCTCAAGTGACGTTTGGAGAGGTCCGCTATACGGTGAATTTAACGGATGCGACCTATCGCCATTTACTAGAGATGACGCCTTTATACTGGGGGGCCACGCCAGAAGACAAAGCCTATAGCAATGAACATCCACTGGCTACGGTAACCGTCCATTACATCATCGCCGTCGTGAAAAAGCCGTAAAGAATGAATGAAATGTGCTATAATGAAACTATTAACCATTAGGAGGTTTTACAATGGGATTAAAAGATTTTTTCTCTCGTAAAAAAGAAGAACCAAAGAAAGATGAAGTGGTTCAAGAAGAAGTAAAACATGAAGAAATTAAAAAGGAAGAACCAGAAAAAGCAGAAGTGAAAGAGGAAGCAGTAAAAGCAGAAGAAACTGCCGAACCTGCTGAGGGGAGCCAAACTTCTGAGGACGCTAAGAAAGGTTTTGTACTTGGGGTAGAAAATGTATTTAGCGCAGGGAAGGACTCTCCAGACTTAGTTGTTACAGGGTATGTCACAGGGACGATTAAAGTTGGGGATGAGGTCATTATTACAAAATTGGGAAGTGATACTGACAAACCTGTAAAATCTGCTGTATATGCATTAGAAGATGGCAATAACGGACGCGTGATGGAAGCTTCTAATAAAAAAATTGCAGCATGGATTGAAAATGGTGCTCAATATGGTCTCTATAAAGGTTCAGTCGTTCATTCAGAAGGGACTAGTGAAAATGATCTTTACGGAACTTATATTAACGCTATCGGAGAAACCTTTGTAGGCGTTCAAAATGGCGAGATTTCAGATATTGACCGTGTGTACTTATCTGTAACGGATGTAGCTGAAATTTGGCGTCTTTTCTTATGGTATTGCAATATTAATGCCGCAGAAGATACGGAGGAAAGACGTTCTGAAAATATGGAAAAAATCCACAAATTAGTAACGATTACCCGTGATAAATTATTCTTAGTGGATGAAATTTATGCAGTTTATTCTGTCGCAACTGGTGAGCCTTATTTATTTACAAAGACGATGAAAAAAGAAGATGGCAGCTACTATACAACTGCGCCATTAGTACGCTTAATTCCAGCGGCTTATAAAGAAAATCTCAAAGAAAAATTTGAAGATAATGACGAGTTTGAATTACGTCGCATTGAAAATGGACCGAATAAAGACGGTATCCGTAATTTCTTAAGCGAAGTTATTTTATTAGATGGAGCTCGAGGAATTCAATTTGTGGCAGAAGAAACGGCGATTGCTGCGGAAGGGTTGATCGAGTTTCCGAACTACGAAGGAACGAGAGAAATCGATATTCCTGTAACGAATCCAGATGTGGTCCGCTGGTTACATCTCCTTGGACAATTAGGCAAACCAGATACGCCAGACCGCGAAATTCTATTCAATATGTATTTCCACCATCTAGCTGAAGCGTTGAAAACAGCGCGCTTTATTGTTCCGATGAGAGGACATGGGGAATTGCCAAAGGTGGATGAAAATGGCAATACCACCTTTAAAGAAGGATTCACATTTGACTTAGCCATGCAAGATGGAAAAGAAAAAGAGAAGGCACTTCTATTCTTTACAGATTGGAAGAGACTTCGTAAAGAATTTGGAGAAGAATGGCAAGGATTGATCCAACAATTGGACGGCAACTTGAGTCTTCATGATGTTATTATCAATGGAACAGGCAAAGAAGAAGCAGGAGCCTATATTACGGAAAGTATCTTTAATAAAATTAAAGATGCCAACTAAAAAGAATCACAAAGCATAAGGACTCACAGGGTGGGTCCTTATTTATTTAGTGGTTTATATATTCTCGAAATAAGCTATGATATAATTTAAGTATCAAGTATCAGCTATTGGAAAGCGGAGGAAAATGAATGGGATTATTCGATTTTTTATTTGGAAAGAAGAAAGAAAATACAACTGTTGTTTTTGGGGTAGAAGAGATACTCCCTACTCCAAACGACTCAGAAGACTTAGTTGTTATAGGACTCGTAAGAGGAACGATTCACGTTGGAGATGAAGTCATTATTACAAATTTAGGAAGTGATAATGATAAACCTGCAAAAGCTGTCATATCCGCACTTGAAGACGCGAATAAAGGTCAAGTGAAGAAGGCATCCGGCGACAATATTGTGGTAACGATTAAAGATGGTAAAAAACACAACGTGTATAAAGGCACGGTCTTGCATTCCGAAGGGGTAAGCGAAGATGGTTTAAGAGCTTCTTATCTTTACGCTATTATTAATGCATTTTTCTTCTGGCAAAATGGAGTATTAATGGATGAGGATCGTAGTCGCTTTACGATTGCGGACTTAATCGAAATATGGAGACAATCTATCCGTTTTTGTGATGATAGTGCTGCACAGCATTCACATGGAACACATGCATACTATCTTGAAAAAATCCTTCTTTTAATGGAACAGGTTCGCGCTACATTATTAACACTCGATGAAATATATGCAGTTTATTCTGTAAAGACTGGCGAACCATGTCTATTTATGAGTTCGACAAGAAATCAAGATGGTAGTCTCGAGCCATCTGAACTAAGGGTACGTTTAATTCCTGCAGCATATAAAGAGAAATTTACATATCCTGATGAGTTTGTACTCCGTCGCATTGAAAACGGGCCTGATAAAGATGGAATCCTGAATTTCTTAAACGAAGTAATTTTCTTAAATGGAGCTGAAGGAATTGAGTTTGTTTCAGATGAAACGTCAATTAATGCAAAAGCGCTAATGAAAGACCTGGATTTAGAAGGAATGAGAGAGGTTGACAAACCGATAATGAATCCTGAGGTAGTTCGTTGTTTACTAATGATAGGCCAAATTAGCGATACTACTACATTAGGGAAGAGAGACCGAGATTTCTTATCCAATTTGTATTTAAACCGTTTGACGGAAGCCTTAAAAACAGCACGTTTTATTGTACCTATTAAAGTACAAGGAGAATTACCAAAACCCAACGAAAATGGGGAGACTTCTTTTGCAGAAGATGTGAAGTATGAAGTAGTAATGAAAGAGCTAAAAGACAATAAAAAGGCTGTTCCAATTTTTACAGATTGGAAGAGATTCAATGAAGAGTACGGAGATGGGTGGAGAGGTCTCCTCCAACCGTTGGGAGGACAATTAATTCCGCATCCTGTCCTTATTAACGGAACACTGTATTTCGAAGAGGGTAATAAAAACGAAGATAGTAAATGATTAGGAATAGGAGAAAAGAAATGGGATTATTCGATTTTTTATTTGGAAAGAAGAAAGAAGCAGAATCAGAAGTAGAACCAATCTGTATTCTTGGAGTAAGTGATGTGATCGGTGTTGATGACAACGCTACAGACTTAACTATTGAGAGCTTTGTTCAAGGAACTCTCAAAGTAGGGGACGAACTTGTTGTTACAAAGATAAGTTGTTTGTCCAAGACGCCTGTAAAAACCGTCATTTCATCCATTTATGTTAATGAAGAAGAGGTTCAAGAAGCCTCAGAAAAAATGGTGAAGGTAAAAGTCAAAGATGGGAATAAACTTGGGATTTATAAAGGTACCATGTTGCATTCGGAAACCGTGACATATACTCAGGTTTACCATGCTTATCGTTTTACAATGGATATCGCTTTTGTAAGGCAACAAGATGGAATACTCACTGAGGAGGATCGTGAGAAATTAGCCGCTTCAGACATTTCGGAGATTTGGAGTTTATATTGGAAGGCCCATTTTGAGGAGTTTGAAAAGGTAAAAGAAATAAAAATGAAGGTGGATCAGAGAAGACGAGATTTCTTTAATCTGATTCGCGAAAAACTATTTTTATTAGATGACATTTATGTACTATACTCACCAATAACGAACGAACCTTATGTGTTTGCTAGAGCATCACTAGATGGAAATAAGAGGATGACTGTTTCACATTCATGGGTTACTCTGATTCCAAGCTCATACATGCATTACAGTAAAGAGATTTATAAGAAAGATGGGAGATTTGATTTTAAACGGATTGAAAATGGACCTGAAAAAGAGGGGATTCGTAATTTTCTTAGGGATTTATTTATATATGATGGAGTAGAATCCATTCTATATTTGACCGAAGATACGTTGATTTTTGCAAAAGAATTAATGGACCTTCCAAATTATGAAGGGGTAGATGAAGCAGAAATCCCTGTAACGAATCCAAATTTAATGAAGTTTTTGCATCTATCAAGTCAATCGGACGGAATAGAAGATAAAGAACAAAAGAATATCGGTAAAGCATATTTTTATATGCTTGCCAGATTTACAAAGACCGCAAAATTTATTGCGCCAATGCAACTTCATGGGTATGACCAACTTCTTGAAGATAACCCGCAAACGGACACAGAACCTAATATTCCTTTTAATTTAGCGATACAACAAGGGAAAACAAAAGAGAAGGCCGTTCAAGTGTATACAGATTGGAAGAGACTCCGTAAACACTTTGGTGAAGAGTATAAAGGGTTAGTTGTAACGCTTGATGAATTGATAAAAGATTATGATGTTGTTATTAATCCTGGCGAATATCCGATAGCTCTATTGATGACAGAAGAATTCTTTAATGCAGTAGATTAAATAGTTATAAGAAAAGCAACTCCTTGAGTTGCTTTTCTCTGGTTTAGTGGTTTATATATTCTCGAAATAAGCTATGATATAATTTAAGTATCAAGTATCAGCTATTAGCAAAAGGAAGGAATATGAATGGGATTATTCGATTTTTTATTTGGAAAGAAGAAACAGGCTCCGAGTTTTGCTCTTGGTGTTGTTATTTTTTTTAAGGGAGAGGACAATTCTTCAGACTTAATGGTAGTGGGTTTCGTGAAAGGGACCATAAAAGTTGGGGACGAAATTGTTGTTACAAAGATGAGTTGTGTGACGGAAACCCCTGTGAAAACAACCGTTCTATCACTCATGGTTCCTGAAGGCGAGCTACAAGAAGCTTCAGACAGAATGGTGATGGCAAGAGTCCAAGATGGGGCTAAACTTGATATTTATAAGGGAACGGTGTTGCATTCGGAAAATGCTCCGGATGAACAACGATATAATGCTTATATTGCTGCGCTGGGAAACGCTTTTGTGGATGAACAAGAGTGCAAACTTACTAAAGAGGATTGTGAAAAATTAACTGCTTCAGATATTTCGGAGATTTGGCAATTATATTATAGAGTGCACGCTGAAGAGGCTAAAAGATTTGAAGCCAAACAGGTACTATTAAAATATAAAAGACGAGAACTCTATAAACTGATTCGAGAAAAACTGTTTTTAGTAGATGATATTTATGTAGTGTATTCAGTAGAAACAGATGAGCCTTATCTGTTTTCTCATGCATCAGAAGATGAGAAGGGTTCACTTTCTGTTACAATGCCAATGGCTCAACTGATTCCAAGTTCGTATATCCATAATCTTAAAGGGATGTTTGGAAAAAATGAGAAATTTGATTTTAAACGCATTGAGAATGGACCTGATAAAGAAGGGATTCGCAATTTCATAAGAGACTTATGTATCTATGATGGAATACGTGGAATTCAATATTGTGGAGAAGAAACAACGATTCTTGCGGAACAACTAGTGGATCTTCCGCGGTATAAAGGGATGGATGAAAAAGAAATACCTGTAACGAATCCGAACGTGATCAAGTGGTTATATTTGGCACGTCAATTGGGTAAACTGAATACGAAAGATAAAAAAACACTAAGCAAAGTCTATTTATATCAGTTTTATGAAGCTTTAAAAACAGCAAAATTTATTGCGCCAATGAGACTTCATGGATATGACCAACTTCTTGAAGAGAACCCGCAAACGGACGTAGAACCCAATATTCCTTTTGATTTAGCAATGCAACCAGGAAAAACGAAAGAGTGGACACTCAAAGTGTATACGGACTGGAAAAGACTTCGTAAGCACTATGGAGAAGATTGTAAAGCATTAATTGTGACGCTTGATGAACAATTAGCGTTTCATGATGTCGTTATTAATCCGGGAGACCATCCGATGGCAGCTGCTACGATTACGGAAGAATTGTATAATGAAGTGAAGTGAAAACAGTATAAGAAAAAGTAACTCAAGGAGTTGCTTTTCTCTGGTTAGAAGTCTCTTTAAGTGTATAAAAGAAGTCTTTTTTCAGTAACAAACTAAAACAATTCGGAGAATGATAAAAATTTTTTCAAAAACGTTAGAATTTCTTAACTTTATAGTTGCTTTTTAAAAAGAAAAGCGCTATTATACTTGTATCTCTTGCTCTGTAATTGATTTTGCACGGCAATTGATGTTCGACTAACGTTAACTTTCGCAGTGATTTCACCGAAGGCTAGCGTTCTTTTTTTGCGTAAAATTAGGAAACTTTGTGAAAAAAGAGAAGTATAGTACAATAGTTAGGAAGAATGGAGAGGAGGATTTAGATGGATACAGCAGTTTTAAAACAGAAAATTATTGCTAAAAGTAAAGAGCTAGGCATTGATAAGATTGGTTTTGCTTCTGCCGAGCCTTTTACGCACTTAGAAGAGAGCATGCGTCGTTCCAAAGAACTCGGTCATACGACAGGGTTCGAGCATCCAGTCTTAGAAGAGCGTATTTATCCTGAGAAAATCTTCGATACTCCAAAAACAATTATTTCCATTGCGCTGGCATATCCAACACTTCCTAAAAATAAGCCGGAACGTGTGAAGGGAGAGCGTCGCGGGGCCTTTGCGAGGGCTTCGTGGGGAGAGGATTATCACTTTATTCTTTCAAGACGCATGGAAGCATTAATCAATTACATTAAAGAAGAGGTTCAAGACGATGATTCTCGCTTTAAGCCGATGGTTGACACGGGCGAATTAATCGATGTTCGTGTAGCAGAGCGTGCAGGAATTGGTTTTGTTGGCAAGAATGGACTTCTGATTACGAAGGAATTTGGCTCGTATGTCTACTTAGGAGAGTTGATTACGAATATCGAGTTTCCAACCGATGAAATGGTGGATTACGGATGCGGTGATTGTACGCGTTGTGTAGATTTCTGTCCAACAGGTGCGCTACTGGGCGACGGGCGTATGAATGCCATGCGTTGTTTGTCGTATCAGACGCAGACAAAGGGCTTTATGCCGCAAGAGTTTCGTAAAAAAATCGGGCATGTAATCTACGGCTGTGATATTTGTCAGCAAGTGTGTCCATATAATAAGGGAAAAGATTTCCACTTGCATCCAGAAATGGAACCATCCGTTGAAGAGACACATCCACTCTTAAAGCCACTTGTGACGATTTCGAACAAAGAGTTTAAGGAACGTTTTGGACAAATGGCGGGGTCGTGGCGTGGAAAGAAACCGTTGCAGCGAAATGCGATTATCGCCCTGGCCAACTACCGTGATAAAACGGCGGTGCCACTCCTTCTTCGTGTCATGAAAGAAGATATGCGTCCCGTGATGAAGGGAACCGCTGCATGGGCCGTTGCAGAAATCGTGAACGAATCGAACCAAGAAATGATCGATTATTTTAACGAGCAAAAAGAAGCCGCAGTGAAGAAGAGAGACTCTCTGGAAAATCCAACAAAAGAAGATATCGAGTTAATCGAAGAATTAGAAAAAGCAATTGTAGTCTTACAAGAAAAATGTAGAGAAGAGGCAAACAAATGACGGTGAATCATATCGTATTATTTGAACCACAAATACCGGCCAATACAGGAAATATTGCAAGAACCTGTGCGGCGACGAATTCGCCACTGCACCTAATTGAACCGCTTGGATTCTCAACGGATGATAAGCATTTAAAGCGCGCGGGACTCGATTATTGGCATGATGTTGATATTACGTATCATAAATCCCTCGAAGCGTTCCTCAACTATTTAGGCGAACGTCCATTATATTTAATTACAAAATTCGCTAACCATACTTATGATGAAGTGGACTTAGCCCGCGATGAGGAGCAATTTTTCATGTTCGGAAAAGAAACAACTGGTCTACCTGAAGAGTTTATGCGTGAAAACGAAGAGAAATGCTTGCGTCTTCCGATGAACGATACGCATGTAAGGTCATTGAATTTATCAAATACGGCAGCGATTGTTGTGTACGAAGCGCTTCGTCAACAACGTTTTGCAGGGCTTGAACTCGTGCACACGTATGACCATGATAAATTGAAGTAGGTGACAGGGATGAATCAAAACTTATATCAATGTATTGTTTACGCCATTTGTGCGATTGCGTTTGTGATTTTAGCGTTCGTTTCGAAGCCTCTCTATGGAATCGTTGCGGTATTATTTGCCATTTCATCAGTGGTCAATGGGATTCGTTATTTCAAAGAGAAGTAAAATTGCAAAATGATGCTAGTTATGATACAGTGGATGACAGTTAAATAGCAAAATTGATGAAAAAGAGAGTAGTTTTTAACCGAATGTATTAGCGAGTTGGAAGGGTGAAAGCCAACCATTCATTAAAAATGAACCGCACTTTTGAAATGATTATTTGAAATGTAGGATAATCCGGATTCGCCGTTACCGATTAAAGTGGCTCAATTTGAGCAAGCAGAGTGGTACCACGGGAATTCTCGTCTCTATATGACTGTCGTCGTATAGGGATTTTTTTGTATAAATGGATATCCGAGTATAAAAACCAAAGAAAAGGAGAACAAAGATGAATTATAAGAAAATTGTTGCAGAGCAAATCGCAAAAACAGTCGGCGAGCATTTAAGCGTTGATGAAATCGTATCAATGATTGAAGTGCCTAAATACGCGAACCAAGGGGATCTTGCTTTCCCTGCATTTACACTTGCAAAAGTATTACGTAAAGCTCCACAAGCCATCGCGGCAGAAATCGTGGAAGCCGTTAGCGATAAGCACATCGAACGTGCAGAAGCAATGGGACCATACGCGAACTTCTTCTTAGAACGTAGCGCTTTTGCCGATGAAGTCTTAAAAGAAGTCTTAGAACTTGGCGAACATTACGGGGACTGGGATTACGGTCAAGGCCGTAAAGTGGTCATCGATATGTCTTCACCAAATATCGCGAAACCAATGTCAATGGGACATTTACGTTCAACAGTAATCGGGAACGCGATTGCGAACCTTGAGAAAAAAGTCGGTTATGAGCCCATTCGTATCAACCACTTAGGAGACTGGGGAACACAATTCGGGAAACTCATCGAAGCGTACAAATTATGGGGTAGCGAAGAGCTTGTAAAAGCTGATCCAATCGCAGAACTCATTAAATTATACGTTCGTTTCCACGAAGAAGCAGAACTAGATCCAACACTAGATGATAAAGGTCGTGCATGGTTCAAGAAACTAGAAGATGGAGACCCAGAAGCCGTTCGTCTATGGGAATGGTTCAGAAGCGAATCGTTAAAAGAATTCAACCGCGTGTATGACTTACTCGGTGTGACTTTTGATTCATACAATGGTGAAGCGTTCTATAACGACAAAATGGACGTTGTGGTCGACATGCTTGAAGAAGCGAACTTACTAAAAGTGGATAATGGCGCTACCATCGTAGACCTTGAGAAATATGATTTACCACCAGCATTAATTAAAAAATCAGACGGCGCAACATTATACATGACACGTGACTTAGCAGCCGCAAACTACCGTAAGAATACTTACGATTTTGCAAAATGTATTTACGTGGTAGGGATGGAGCAATCAAACCACTTCAAACAATTAAAAGCCGTCTTAAAAGAATTAAACTTCCCTTGGGCTGAAACGATTGTACATATTCCATTCGGACTGATCACATTGAACGGTAAGAAATTATCGACACGTAAAGGAAAAATCATCCTTCTTGAAGGCGTGTTAAAAGAAGCGACAGAACTTGCCTTAAAACAAATAGAAGCCAAAAACCCATCGCTTAAAAACAAAGAAGCAGTAGCTCACGCTGTTGGGGTGGGTGCGGTTATTTTCCACGACTTGAAGAACGACCGTACAAACAACTTCGACTTCGCGCTTGAAGAAGTCGTGCAATTCGAAGGTGAAACAGGGCCATACGTACAATATACACATGCGCGTGCGATGAGTATTTTACGTAAAGCCAACCATACTGTCGATACACAAGCGGCGTTCTCATTAACAGACGATGATGCGTGGGAAGTATTGAAACTCATCGAAAACTATCCAAACGTAGTCCGCTTTGCTGAAGAAAAATGCGAACCATCAGTGATTGCAAAATTCGTTATCAACTTAGCACAAGCGTTCAATAAATATTACGCCCATACAAAAGTACTTGTTGAAGATGAAGCCTTCAACAGCCGTATCGCTTTAGTACAAACAACAGCAAGCATCCTCAAACAAGGCCTAGCGCTTCTTGGCGTGGCTGCTCCAGATGAAATGTAGTCATTGACATCAAGTAGGATAAGCCGTATACTAAATGCACATATAGAAGCAATGAACAAGCGCAGTAGTGGTTGTCCATGGGAGAAAGAAGAGAATTGTCGGTTGGTGCAAGACAATCCCCCACATCCGCGAAGTACACTTGGGAGCGATCCGTCAGGACGTCTCATCCGCGATAAGGATGCTCGAGTGGATGATGCCATACATCGTCAACAAGGGTGGTAACACGGTGAAAATCGTCCCTAATAGTCTTTTTGGCTATTAGGGATTTTTTATTTACAAGAAAGAAGGGAAGAAACAAGATGAACATTATCGATGATTTAGAATGGCGCGGCGCCATCAACCAAATGACAGATGAAGAAGGCTTACGTGCCTTAACCAGCGAAAAGGCGGTATCGCTCTACTGTGGCGTAGACCCAACAGGAGACAGCATGCATATTGGACACTTAATTCCATTTATGATTCTTCGTCGTTTCCAATTAGCAGGACATAAACCAGTTATCTTGATTGGTGGAGCAACAGGTTCTATCGGGGATCCAAGTGGTCGTACAAGCGAACGTGTACTTCAATCAATGGAACAAGTTCAACATAACGTTGAAAAATTAACAGCGCAAATGAAGAAATTATTCTTCACAACAAATGAAGACCAAGCGACATTACGCCTTGTAAACAACTACGATTGGACAAAAGATTTATCATTATTAGACTTCTTACGTGACTTCGGGAAACATTTCAACTTGAACACAATGCTTGCTAAAGACGTTGTTGCAAGCCGTCTAGAAGTGGGAATTTCCTTTACAGAATTCTCATACCAAATCCTACAATCAATGGACTTCTTGCATTTATTCAAGACAGAAGACGTGCAAGTTCAAATCGGCGGCGCGGACCAATGGGGGAACATCACTTCAGGGCTTGAGTTAATCCGTAAGGTAGAAGGCGCAGAGTCTCGTGCATATGGTTTAACGATTCCATTGATGTTAAAATCAGATGGTACAAAATTCGGAAAATCAGCTGGTGGTGCTGTATGGCTCGACCCTGAAAAGACAACTCCATACGAATTCTACCAATTCTGGTTAAACCAAGATGATCGCGACGTGATTAAATACATCAAGTACTTCACATTCCTAGAACGCGAAGAAATCGAAGCACTCGAAGAAAAAGTGGCGACAGAACCACATAAACGTGAGGCGCAAATCCGCCTTGCTGAAGAAGTGACTCGCTTCGTTCACGGCGAAAAAGCCCTAGAAGACGCGAAGAAAATTACAAACGCGCTCTTCACAGGGAACGTACAACAATTAACAGCCGATGAAATCGAACAAGGCTTCAAGAACATGCCAACCTTCGAAAGTTCAAAAGAAAGCCAAAACTTAGCAACTTGGCTTGTTGACCTTGGCATTGAACCATCAAGAAGACAATCACGCGAAGATATCCAAAACGGCGCGATTTCAATCAATGGTGAAAAAGTAACCGACCTCGAATTCGAATGGACAAAAGAACATTCTTTTGAAGAACGCTTCGTTATCGTCCGCCGTGGTAAGAAAAAATACTTCTTAGTGGTGTTGAAATAAAAGGCTTATGGATGATTCTTTTGAATCCTTGCGGATTTAATTATCATCACTGTAACGTTGCATCAGCGCAAGCCTTGGTCTTGCGCCTTAAAAGCCTCAAAGAGGGAGTAAGACCAAAGACAAAAAAGGATTCACAGTGTGAATCCTTTTTGCTTTGTAGTCTTACCCCCGCAAAGCTGATTAGGATTAAGCGAATCACGAGTGATGAAGCTTAATTCAATCAGCTACTGCGTCTAATTTTATAAAGTACTTTAAGTACGGATTAACAATCCTACTCCCTCTTAGCACAGTGGTTGAATGGAATGAGTTTAGCTGTAAACAGCTATCTCATTCCTATTCAACTTTGTGGTGGAAAGAAAACGAAATGCCATAGATACATTCGTATCTATGGCATTTCTGTCTTTCTCCCTCGTTTTTATGCTTCAACACGTTACTATGATGATAAAATCCGCAGTATTCTTCAGAATCATCCTTCTGTGCATCGTATCCAAAACTACTAAAAAATTTTTGCTTTGTGAGCTGACGATAACGAGCATTTCACAAAGTTTGAAATAAAAAAATGTTTTAAATAGATTTTCAAACCTTCTATAAACGCATACATAATCATGTTTCAAAAACGAATGTAAAAAACACAATATGACGTTGAAGTGCACCCTGTCAAGTAGACAGGAAAATAATTAAAGTGTATGACGAGTTCT
>ERZ773022.780-NODE-780-length-23782-cov-7.991276_pt1 | contig 23782 bp, 14 predicted proteins | sample MGYA00580839_ERZ773022 | MGnify/ENA primary metagenome ERZ773022 (study PRJEB29015, sample SAMEA2738020) | human oral metagenome | biome: human oral; feature: human-associated habitat; material: dental | place: China | collected 2044 ... | reverse complement strand
TGCGCGAGAACTCCCTCCTTCCGCCCTTCACCGCGCTCCCCGGCATGGGGCAGAAGGCGGCACAGGCAATCGTCGAGGCGCGTAAGGATGGACGGTTCATCTCCATCGAGGATCTCGCCACCCGCGCCCACATCCCAACGCCTGCCATCGAACTCCTGCGTGCGCATGGCTGTTTGGATGGGATGATGGAGAGCAATCAGGTGGAACTTTTTGCGTAGGCTTATGAAATGATTTGCTGAAATAACGAAAGCCCCTTGGAGATTTCACGTCTCCAAGGGGTATTTGGCGTATTGTTTATAAAATGCCTACGATGCTTTCTTTATGCGCATCATTTCGTGATTTGCATAACGGGCAAAGTCGGCGGCTGTCAGAGGAATCTCGACGCCCTTTTCCCAGAGCTCAACTTCCGAGCAGTCGAGTTCGTCTGTCCATGAGATACCATAGCCGCCCGGCTCGACCTTGACCAACTGGAACAGGGCGGAATCGCGCAGGATCTCGAACTCCGGACATTCGTCCATGAGCGCGGCGACATCGAATATTTTGTTCACATCATTCTCGAAAAAAACTAGTAGGCGCAAATGATCGAGAGGTATGACCTTTGTAACTTTGATGGAAAACATAGGAAGCAGCTCCTTTCGGCGGGATTTATTTCAGCGGAGGGAGTTTTTTCAGCTCTTTCGTATCCCACATCTGCTGAAGTTCTTTAGCAAACGGTCTGCCCCATTCCTGCACTAATTTAACTGCTCTTGCAGGTAAATCCCCTTCGATCATCTGCATATCTTTGATTGAAAACAGCGCGTTGTGCTCGCCATAGATGGCGTGAATGTGGGGCGGGTTATGCTCGTTTCGGAAGAAAATCTTAATAACGATCCCATAAAATCTAGTGATTTCTGGCATTTTCTTCACCTCCGCTACATACATTTTATCAGAGCCGGTGATATATGACAATCAGAGAATCTCTACCAGTTTGTTTTTCTTGCACTCCCCTGCAAAATTCGTAAAATAGAAGAAAAGAGGTCAGATACAGAATGTGGCAAAAAAATAGCACAAAAGGGGATGCCGCTTTTACAGAAAAGCCCGATTCTAAGAGGAGACGGTTGTTGTGACAGATATGACTAAAGCATCGAATAAGGCGTTAGCCTTGTTGGGTGGGCATCCTGGGGATCTGTTGAAGCTCGTTTTATCATGCGCTGCGCCGGCGGCAGTTCCCTTTTGGGATTATATAAGAGACCGTGTTAAAGAAAGAAACTTGAAAGTTCTTGTCGAACAATGTTCGCAGAAATCCATAGCAGAAAAATTCGATAAAGATAATCAGGCGCATTGTGAAATAGTAATACACGCGGTCATGAAGGCTTTGGATAGCTCGCATAAAGCAAAGATTGTCAGGATTTCCGAGATGCTGTCTCAAGCCTTGAATAATCCTGAAGAGCTGCGACGGGCGGAGGATTTTATCAACATCATCAGCGAGTTGAGTGAAAACGAAGCTATTTGTTTTGGTGAAATTTATCGAGAGTTTGCTGTGCATCCATCGGATGAGGAAGATCCAGATAAAGACTTAAAGAACTATGGAGAAGACGTTATTAAAAATATGGAACGGGACGATCGCGTATATCTGCTTGGCAGACTTGCAGGAAAAGGTTTGATTCGTGAAAGAACAATGAGTACATGGGAATACAGGGGGGGCGATTTTTACTCGACGAATATGGGAAAGAAACTATATCAAGCCATCGAGGCAACGTATAAAATGTAAAGGTAAGATCCATATAGAACAAGCCCCATTGAAGTATCTTGTGACCTCGATGGGGCTTGTTGATTTTGTTTGTATTTGTGAAAAATGGCGCTATACCGCAACACGTGCTAAATAGTCCGAGGCGTTCTCCATAAAACTGCTGAAATCATAGAATTGCTTATCCATGACATTCATCATCTTTTTTTGATTCGCTCTCGACAATAGGTTATAATCCTCATGGATGCCAATACTGGTAAAAGGAAGTTTGTTCTTCTGGAAGGTTAGAATGGATACTGCCGCACTAAGAGCTCTCTCGTTACCTCGGATAGCGAATAGGAAAAAATTGCCACGCACTGTGTCGATACAATAATCTACAACGTACTCCGGATTTTTTTTCAATGGAGAGAATTTCTTCTTTGGAGAGAACTTACCGAGTGTCTTGAATATAAAGTGTTCAATATCCTCATAGAAATGATGCGCTGTACTTTTTTCGGATCGATACTTCATGCCCGATATCTTTGTGAGCACTTGCGAAAGCTGCATAATGTTTGCAAAGAGGAGTTCCGGCGTCGTTTTGATAAAAATATTTCCGTTATCAAACTGCGCACCATTTTCCGCAATGATCCTCATGATCAGGTTTTCTCGATAAGGCGTGTTAATTTCGTAGGTATATGAGAGACGCATCAATGTCATGCCGTAGTCACACACAATAAGATGATTGCTGTCATTCGGTCGAATAAAAATATCCATCATATCACCATCCTCATGATAGATGGGGACGAATAATTGAAATATATCATTCCTCTTTTTTTCTAACGAAAATTCTTTGTGAAACGAGGCTTTGAGGATGTTTTTCAGTGTGTCTTCCAGCATGATTTTTCAACTCCTAATATGCTATGAGTCAAACAGGGGAAGAGAGTTTGATTCTGGAAAATATTTTGCTGCATTTTGGATATTACACAATGTGCAGAAGTAATAGATAGCGCTGTCGAAGGTCGTATATTCCGTTGTCAATTCTACGTCATCTTCCTTGAATATATCTATCGCAGCCAATTCAAGATTCAGACGATGAATATGGGACACACAATGGTGCTCACAGTTTTTGTTTCCACCGTGTAATCCGTTACAGCGAAGAATGATGATATCGGCAGGAACCTCACGTGCCTCCCAGATCAATCCAACTGAAAAGTTTTCAAGAAGCATCGTGTTTTGTCGAAGAAAAATTTGAAAATATAGATTTGTCTTTTCTGAATACAGCTTCAAATTCAGACGGCGCGAACCGTTTATTTCTTCAAATTTTCGTCTTTGTGAAGGTGTGATATCTTTGGGGCAGGAGATCAGTTCATTCAGTCGTTCCTGACTTATATCCATACGAATCACTCCTTATCCAGCATCTATGTTCCTTATATTGAATTATAGCACATAAATTAGTGTGAAGGAAGCAATAGGAGTGTTATGGGATGGTGGAAATTAGGGGGGGATGCGTGACGTGTCTAACGGACGTCATTTTATCAGTGATTCCTTAAAAACATCACACGAACTATTTAAGATACTTCTTCATTTCGACGATATATTTTTCAAGACGGCATATCTCCGTCTATTTCAGCAATTATTTAGGAACATATCCATAGATATCAGTCAGGGAGGCAGTCTTTATGGCGATGGTGGTCAAAAATAATATGTCGGCGGTGAATACGCTCAATACGCTCAACAAGAACGAGAGCGCGCTTTCAAAGAGTCTGCAGAAGGTCTCTTCGGGCATGAAGATCAACAGCGCGGGGGATGATGCCTCGGGCATGGCGATCTCGGAGCGGATGCGCGTGCAGGTACGGGCACTCGATCAGGACGACGACAACACGAAGAACGGCTCTGCTCTGCTGCGGACAGCAGAGGGGGCGGTGCAGTCCACGATTGAGATCCTGAAGACACTGAAGGAAAAGGCGATCAACGCCGCGAACGATACGAACACGGACGAGGATCGCGCGGTCATTCAGAAGGAGATCGACCGCCTTATCGACCAGATTGACGACAACGCGCTGACGACATACAACGGGAAGTATCTCGTGGATGGGTCGAAGAACGGTCTAGTAAAAGGTCCAACTGGGCAGGGAACACACACTTGCTTTACCAATACCAGTCTTTCGACAGATACCTTTGGCGGTACATTCTTAACCGAATTGAAACGACGTGATGGGAATGATGTTGGGATTCATGAGACTGATACATTGACAGCGTCATGGGTCAAAAATGGTGTTACCTATACCCGATCGATTTCCCCGATTGGTCCTGCAACTGATATAACAGCTGCGATCCGTTTGATTACTGAGGATCATGCAAAATTAACGAATACAAATGAGTTAATTGGATCAGATGAATACGGAAGACCAGTCTATACCCCGGACAATAAACCTGGAGTGACCATTCAGGCGGATGAACCAGGTGTCGACGGACAGGTTTCGGGACTTACTTTTGCTGTTACAGATCGCTACGGAAAAATGCGCAACGAGGTCAATTCTGTCCTTGATGCATTTAAAGAAACGATTCGTGCACAAAATCCTTCCGTCGATAATTCACTTGTGCTCCAGACGGGGACGCGTGCGAATCAGGCGATCAAGGTTGGCTTTACGGATATGCGTTCGGTGGCACTTGGTTTGCAGTCGGCAGATGGAGCCGGTTGGAATCGCCAGCCGTTCACTCCTCCCCTTACGCCACTTCCTCCCAACTTTGGAGACGTCGAGGTTGTCGGTACGGGGCCGAAAGTTCAAGTAACGACAAAGGAAGCTGCGAATGCCGCGATTAATGTCTTCGAGAATGCACTGATTAAGGTAACAGATCAGGCAGTTGTCATCGGTGCAGTACAGAATCGTCTCGGCTATACGAGTAGCAATCTCGTTGTTGCCTCGGAGAATGTGCAGGACTCTGAGTCCGTGATCCGCGACTCGGATATGGCGAAGGAAATGACGGCGTACACGAAGAACAACGTACTCACACAGGCGGCACAGGCAATGCTCGCACAGGCGAATCAGAGTTCGAGTGCGGTGCTGAGTCTCTTGCAGTAAGATTAGGGGGCACTCAAAGTGCCCCTTCCACCGCTTATGCGGTTTCCCTCCCCCGCTTCGGCAGGGGAGGCTTTTAGTTTGTAGTAATACCTATTGCGCTCCCTTCTCGAATACGCTAAAATAAGAGCAGAGGAGGTTCGATGACTGTGGATGGAGAGGAAACGCGGCGCATGCGTTACAGAGAAGTCATACAGAGTTTTACGCTACTCGATGATGTCTTTATGACAGCGGTCTTTCAGGACAGTCTCCCCTGTGTGGATCTGGTCTTGCAGATCATCCTGAACCGTCCGAATCTCCGTGCGACGCGTGTCGTTACGCAGGACACACTGAAAAATCTGCACGGGCATGATCTGCGGCTTGATATTCATGCGTTTGCGGATGGGCAGGAGTTTAACATTGAGATTCAGCGTGCGAAAAAGGGCGCTGCACCACGCAGGGCACGCTATCACAGCAGCATCATGGATGCAAATGCACTGCCCGAGGGGGCGGACTATGAGAAACTGCCGGAGTCGTATGTGATTTTCATTACGGAGACGGATGTCCTTGGTAAAGGAAAGCCGCTCTACGTGATTCGACGGATGATTGAGGACGATGGAGGAGTCTTTGACGACGGCTCACACATCGTCTATGTGAACAGCTCGATGGTGGACGAGGAAACACCACTTGGACGGCTGATGCACGATTTTCGATGCGTACAGCCGGAGAAAATGTATTATGATATCCTTGCCGAACGGGCAGGAGCATTTAAAAATACAGAGGAAGGAGTAGTTGGTATGAACCCGATCTGGGAACAGTTCAAGAAGGAACTCATTGAAGAGGCGAGGGAAGAGGTGCTTGAGCAGGGCATTGAGCAGGGCATTGAGCAGGGCATCGAGCAGGGTATCGAGCAGGGGCGAGAGACGGAGCGTCTTTTCTCCATTCGGAGATTAATGACCGAGCTTCAGCTCACGGTAGAGAAAGCGATGGACGTGCTTGCGATTCCCCAGTCGGAGTGGGCGCGGTACAAGGCGATGCTGTAAGCGTGCGATCTTAGTATCCCCGCCTAGGCGGGGGAAGTGCGCACAGCGCCGAAAGGGCTCCGGTGGAAGCATAGAATAGGAGAATCCTCCAATCTTCTTAGGACGATTGGAGGATTTTTTTGCTTTTGTTGTATCAATATGCTATTATGGAATGTGGCATCATATCCGATATACAGTATAAGTAATCATAGGTCTATTATGGGAGTGCGGAAATGAAGAACAATCGAACGGAGTTATCGCAGCGTGTGCGCTATGCACTGCTCGCAGGCATGGCGGGCGCTTTTTTGATTCCGCAGGTCGCATTTGCTGCGCCGACGGGGGAGAATGTTGTCAGTGGCGGAGCAGCGATCTCGCGCAGCGGTAATGATACCAATATCAGTTCCTCGAATACGAACAATGTCATTGAGTGGCGGGACTATTCCCTCGCCAGTGGGGAACGTGTCGTGCATGACGGCGGTGCAAAGACGAATAACTATCTGAACATCGTCACGGGTGCGAACACCTCAAACATCAACGGCAAGATCGTGGGCGGCAAGGATGTCTACATCGTCAATCCGAACGGCGTCATTTTCGGCAAGACGGCGGAGGTCAACGTCGGGAACCTCTATGTCTCCACACAGGAGCGGGCGACGCTGAATGAGGCGAACTTTACGGGGGGCGGCGGAACACCGCTCGTCAACACTGCTGCACTGAAGTCCGATGTCGTCAATATGGGCAAGATCACGGCGGATACGGTCGAGGTGCACGGCTCCCATATCCGCTTCCTCAATGCGAGGGATGTGACAGCGACAACTCCCGTTGTACTCCATACAGATACGGCTAACGACGGCTATGCTCATATCGGATATAGGAGCGGGCATATGCCTGCTCTGACGGATTATAAGATCAATGGAGCAAACGCTGTAGAGGCAGACAACTACTACCAGCTTGTATCCACTACAACAGAGTTCCAAGATATCAATAACGATCTCACGAAGAACTACATGCTCGAGAATAATATCGATTTTCAGGGCAATACAGTTACGCCGATTGGCGGAAATTCGAAGCCTGTATTCACGGGAAAATTTGACGGGAATTTCTTTCAAGTACAGAACTTTAAGGTGTCGGGTTTGAGCCGTACTGCACTCTTTGGTGAGGTGAATGGTGGACGCCTTGAGAATTTCGGGGTTACGGGTGCAGAGCTTACAAATACAATTACTTCTACCAATTATACGGGAGGAATTGCCGGGTATACTACGGGGGGAACCGTACTTAGAAACGTATATGTAAAAAAGGATACAAAGGTAGAAGGCCGATCGTTTTACACAGGCGGCATGGTGGGGGTCAGCGACAATACGACAATCGAGAGCTCGTACAGCACGGTTACTACGAATGGAGGGGGACTTATTGGCTTTGCACGGGGCACTGGGACAGTGCTCAATGATATATATAGTGATATAACACTCATTCAGCCTTCAACGGGGACCTATATTGTTTATAGCATACAAAACCCAAACTATGGGTCGCATGGAATAGAAATTAATAATTCTTATACGACTGGGACGATCACTAACACATCTCTAACCGCACCTCCAGTCAACAATACCTATACTATTACTAGCACAGGGAAAGCAAAACTATATGGTGTTAGCGGAGCTACAGAAGAAGTTAAGACCTCCGTTACAGCGTACTCCGCTTGGGGCACCTCCATTAACAACACGGGCGAACCCGGCGCGAAGTGGCGCATCTACGAGGGGCGGACGCTTCCTTTGTTGACCGCATTTATGGGTGTTTCGTCTGAGGCGACGTACAACTATCGCTATTTCAAGTCGGACGGCACGCACAAGGACGATTCGGCAAATGTTGCTACGCCCAATGGCGGCAAGGATCTCTCCAAGGAATACAACAGCTACTATCTGAAGATCGTGGACAAGAACTCCCCCGATGCCATCGGCGGTAAGTCGAATGTCACATTCGGTGCGGGTGCGGATGCGAGCGGCATCAAAGACTACGTGAGCGGGCATGACCTTGACACGACGAACGGCATCCGCAATGCGGGGACAAAGGCGATTCTCTGGACGGGGCAGGACGGTCCGAATCTGCGCGGTGTCAATGTCGAGATCACACCGCGTGATGTCCGAATCGACAGCGGCAATATCAATCCGAAACGCATGTATAACGGCAAGAGTGACGTGACACAGGCGTTTATTAAGGCACTCACGAACGGCAGTGTTCAGTCTTCGGGATTCACGCAAGAGGATATTGATGCGGGGTCTGTTCACCTTGATTTCAACGTTTCGGGAAACACATTCAAGGCATGGACGGTTGGTAGTGCCAACAGCCCCGATAAGAATGTTGGCACGAACAAGAACGTTAAATTCTCCGGCACAATCGGCTTCACCGGTCCGGATGCGGGCAACTATACCTTTGACGGCACCTCTCTCAGTAATCTGACGGGAAAGGCGACCATCACGAAGGCGCCGCTCTACCTCAATATTGCAAAGAACGAAGCAGCGCCTAAGGTCTATGACGGCACGACCGCGGTGGTCGATACGGATATGCTTCAGAGCAAGCCAAACATCACGCTGAAGGATGATGTAGCAGGTTTGACCCTCGCACAGATCAATGCTGGCACTGCAATGCCCGATGGTGCGATCATGACGGGCGACGATGATGTGACACCGGACAACGTCGGCCTCGCGACTCTAGGCGGACCGAAGTATACGGATGAACACGGTGTGGAGCAGATCCATGTCGGCAACCATAAACTCCAGTATACGGGCGCAGCACTCACAGGTGCAGATGCGGGCAACTATGAACTCTACTATACGCCGAAGAGCGGGACAAAGACGCAGGTCACGGGCGGCAATGTCTACCTTGACGGCGAGATTATTCCGCGCCAGATTCTAACAAATGACTTCAAGGTCTATGATAAGACGACGCATGCCGAGGTGGATGCAAAGAAGGTCTACAACGGTGATGAGTACTACGATGTGGATCCAAACAGCCGCTATCTCTCCTCGAAGGCGCCCGCGAGCGGAACGACAGGGCTTGTTACGCGCGATCAGGGGCATATTTCCTTTACCCTCTCGGGGAATAAGGGCAAGTTCATCGACAACGATACAAGCCGACAGGCAACGAAGAATGTCTCGGAGGCGACACGCGTTGCCTACGAGGTGAAAGGGGAGGCGGATAACCATACGGATACGTATGGCGGGCACCTGCTCACGGACTACTATGTCATGGTCGGCGGTGTCAAGAAGAGCCTCGGCGATGTGTTCGACGTGACGAGCGCAGGCAAGATCACGCCGAAGGCACTGACGGCAACCGTTGTGAATCAGCACATCACGAAGGTCTACGACGCGATGCGGGAGCAGACCGACGGCAACCGCAATATCACGCGCGGCGATGGGCTTGTCACGCTCTCGGGGTGGGTCGCAGGAGACACGGCGCGCACGAACACCTCGACGGCGAAGTATGCGACGAAGGATGTCTTACTTTCGGGCGGAAATCCGACGACGCAGAGCGTCACCTATTATGCGTCCTTCACTCCCGGATCGGGAGCGGAGGCGCAGAACTATACCCTCGGTACGGAGGGTGTAACGCCGATCTCGACAACGAAGACGCTTACGGGCACATATACGGGTACGATTACGCCGCGCCCCGTCAAGGTGAAGTTCGCCGATGTGACGAAGATCTATGACGGTACGGTGACGAACACGCAGATCACGGCAAGTGATCTGGACGACGGACTGAACAAGGACGTTCTGAATGCAGATAGTATCGGCGTCGGCAGTCTGAGTACGGCGGGCGTGACCAGCCGCTACGGCGATAACAAGACGGTGGCGACATTCGCCGAGAACCGCAATGCGGGCAGCCGCAGTGTAGAGTATGCGGGTCTGACGAACTCACTCGGCACGAACTACAAGCTCGATGCGAAGCAGTACGGTGACGGAACGATCACGCGCCGCCGTATTGATCCGACGGGGTTTAAGGTGCGCAAGTCGGACGGCACGCTCGCAGATGCGACAAAGGTCTATGATGGAAAGGATACCTACAATCTCCCGTCCGGAGCATATCTGACGGGTTCGTCAGCATCCGGCAACACGGGCATTGTCAGCCGCGATTTCGGGAAGGTTGTATTCGAGCTAAAGACGAACGCACCGGGGCATTTCACCAGTGATGCGGCGGGCGCAAATCGTACGTCGCACGTCTCGGAGGCGCAGCATATCGCGTACGATATCAAGGCGAAGACGCTGAATCCGACGGATAATCCGCTTAGCAACTATACCTTTGGAGCTGCCGGCTCTCCGCGCAACCTTGAGACGGTCACGGATGCGAACCCTGCGCAGGTAACTGCGGGAGGGTCTATTACCCCTGCTTCGCTGCGTGCAAATACACAGCAGATTGAGAAGGTCTACGACGGACTCACCGCACATACGGACGGCAATCAAAATGTCGTCAAGGGCGATACAGTCGTCAACTTTACGGGATGGGCTGTGCATGGTGGTACGACGGAGAAGCGTACGAACGACTCCACGGCAGTATATGCGACCAAGGATGTCGCGTACGCTGGCAGCGGCGTTACCACCAAGTCCGTCACCTATACTGGAAAACTGACGGGTATGTATGCGGACGACTATCAGATCGTCGATGCGGGCAACAATGTCATCAGTACGAAGAGCGGATCGGGTGCCGCCACGACTGTAACGATGAATGTGCCTATCACGGTTGCCAATGCGGGCAAGATCACCCCGCGCAAGCTGAAGGTCAAGATGGGCGATGTGACGAAGACATACGACGGTACGGCGGGAAACACCTCCGCGACGGTTACAGGCTTTACGGATGATCCCGCAAGCACTGTACTCGCGACCATTCTCGGGGGGGATAATGTTACGGCGACACGCCTCACGAACCGCTATCAGGGGATGGTCAGCCCTGCCAATACGACGACGACAAGCACATACGGGCGTGGGGATACGGATGCTACCTTTGGCGAAAATGCGAATGCAAGCAACGGCACGCAGCACGATGTGCAGTATACGAATCTGCGAAATGCGTTTAAGAATGAGTTCGGAGCGACCACAGCGGGCAACTATACGGTCGATGATACGGCGTATGGCAAAGGCACGATCAACCGCCGCGACATCTCCCCGAGTAACTTCCAAGTGATTGATCTCAACGGTCATGCGGCAAATGCGACCAAGGTCTACGACGGCACGTCTGATTACAAGGTTCCGACTGGGTGGCGTCTGACGCCGCCGGCAGGCCCCGGGACAGGGGTTATCGCGGCGGATCAGAACGACGTGTTCTTCCGTCTGAGCAACCAGGGGGCGCAGTTTGCGGACAACTCCGACAATCCGACGGCGAATGTTGCCAATGCGACCAAGGTGCTCTACAATGTGGTTGCAGCGGGCGATGCCACCAAGATCAAGAACTATACGCTGAACGGCGTTGCTCTTGAGAGCGGCGCTGGCAAGGTCTCGGGCGACGGCTCGATCACACGTCGCGTGCTCGAACTGGGGCTTGTGCAGGACTCTGGCATTGACAAGGTCTATGACGGCACGACCACGCTTAAGAACACCGCGACAAAGAATTGGAATGTGCTGCGGGACAGCGACAGCACGGGTAACGTGAAGTATGCGGACGGTTCGACTGACAAGAATAAGCTCGTCACGTCGGACGGGACGAGTTTCAATATCACGTCGAACTATATGGAAAGCGGCTCTGCAGACAAGAATGTCAAGCGCAGCGGCGGCAATATTGTAGACAAGGATATCCTTTATAAGGTCGCGATCAATGGCGACGCGACGAACTACTCCTTTAAGAAGGGAGGTTCCGTCACAGACGCAGAAAACGGACTCACACTTTCGGCGACAGGTAAGATTACGCCGAAGGATCTTTCGGGTGCGTTCAAAAAGGTGACGAAGGTCTATGACGGGACAAAGAACGTCCCTGCGTCAGACATCGGCTTTACCACGGGTGCAGTCGTGTCGAGCGATACGGTCAATCTCGGTGTCGGCTCGGCACAGTACCAGAGCGAAAATGTGAACGGCGACGGCACAAAGTGGACACCCCCGGGCGGCACACCGCAGAAGAACTGGGTCAACTACTCGGGGCTTACGCTTGGCGGCACGGATGCGGGGAACTATAATCTCAGTTCCACCGCACGCGGCCTCGGCGAGATCACGCCGCTTGCGCTGAATCCGTCGAATATCACCTTTAACATCGGGCAGGCGACGAAGGAGTATGACGGGCTGCGCACGGTCAAAAAGGATGGCTCTGACGCGATGACGGATGTCAAGAACTATATTGCGAGTGCGACGACAACGGTCAACAGCACGCCGGTGGATGTTCTGCCGGAGCTGAGCGTCACTGCGGCGACCTACGACACAAAGGACGTGGATGGCGGACGATCGGCGAACCGCATCATCTATACGCTGAAGTATACGGGAGCGAGCGGGAACTTTACGATCGGCTCCGGCTCGTTTACGAAGCAGGGCAACGGCGTCATCACGAAGCGGGATGTTACGGCAACGGTCAAGAGTCCCGTATCGAAGGTCTATGACGCGACGACGACGCTCACGGGCGTGGCAAAGGACTCCGCGAACGCGGTCGTGACGAATGCAAACGACCTGATCGGGATGACGGGCTTCACGGGCAACGACGGCGCGACCTACACGACGACGGCTGTGTATGCGGATAAGAACGCCGGAACGGGCAAGGTGGTCAACTATACGCTAGCCATCGACGCTGCGAATGCGGGCAACTACAATCTGAAATACAATGGCACGAACAATGCGGGTGCGTTCTCGACGAATGACAATACGATCACGAAGCGCAAGGTGGATGTAACCTTTGCAGACGTGACGAAGACCTACGATACGACGCCGACGAACACGTCGATCACGGGCACGGTCTCGGCGGCGGACAAGACGGTGCTGAACACCGATCAGGCAGGCATTGCTGACAGCACAAACAAACTCACAAATCTCGGCGGACTCAGCAGTCAGTACGGGATGCGTTCGGGTGCGACATTTACGCCCGATGCGAATGCGGGTACGAACAAGGATGTTCGCTATCAGGGACTCAGCACGCAGATGGGGGCGACCCTCGGCGCGAATGCGGCGAACTATGAGTTTGCGGCGGACGGCTACGGCAAGGGCACGATCACGCGTGCGACGATCAACGCGGGGGATGTCATCTTTGGCACATCACAGGCAACAAAGGTCTACGATGGCACGCGCGCGGTCAAGCACAGCGAAAATGCCGCTCCGAGCGCGGTGAAGAACTATATCACGAGCGCACAGTGGAACGGGCATAACGTTCTTGGCGCGTTCGATGTCGATACGGCGGAGTACAATACGACGGCGAATGTGAACGGCGGTGCCCCGCAGAACGTTACCTATAAGATGAAGCTCAACGGGTCGAATACCAACTTCCAGCTTGGGACGACGAACCTGACAGCAAACGGCACGGGCGTTATCACGAAGAAGGATGTCACAGCGACGGTCAAGAGTCCCGTATCGAAGGTCTATGACGCAACCAAAACGGTTGTGGGTGTGGCAAAGAACTCCGCGAACACGGTTGTAGCAAATGCCAATGACCTGATCGGGATGACGGGCTTCACGGGCAACGACGGCGCGACCTACACGGCGACGGCGCAGTATGCGGATAAGAACGCGGGCACGGGCAAGCAGGTCGATTATACGCTTACGCTGAACGGCGCGGCTGCGGGCAACTACAATCTGAAATACAATGGCGCGAACAATGCGGGTGCGTTCTCGACGAATGACAACACGATTACGAAGCGCAAGGTGGATGTGACCTTTGCGCCCGTGTCCAAGACATACGATGGGACGCCGACGAATACGAGCATAACTCCCTCTGTTTCGGCGGACGATGCGGCGGTACTCTCACGGGATAATGCCGCTCGTGTCAGCGGCACGAATCTCACGGGACTGACGGGCATTACCAGTCAGTACGGCACGGGTACAACGGATGCGACCTTTGCCGCCAACCCGAACGCGGGCACGGACAAATCCGTGCAGTATGCGGGCATCGGCACGGCGATGGGCACGGCGTTCGGTGCGAACAATTACGAGTTCGCGACGAACGGCTACGGCACGGGGAAAATCAATAAGGCGAATATCAATACGTCGGACATTACCTTTGCCACCACGGGCGCACACAAGGTCTATGACGGCACCAAGACGGTGAAGTACAACGGATCGAGTGCCTCCAATGATGTGAAGAATTATATCACGACGGCGACGGCAAACCTCGGCGGCGGACATACGGCAGATCTGCGCGGTGATCTTGTGATTGATGAAGCGGGGACGCACTACTCAAGTCCGAATGCGACGAACGGGACGCCGGATACGGTGACGTACAAGTTCCGCCTAAACAACAGCAACATTGAGATCTCGGGCACGAATGAGTTTGAGATGACGGACTCGGGCACGATTGATCGCCGCGTACTGAATCTCGATCTTCGCAAGAAGTCGGGCATCGACAAGATCTACGATGTAAATGCGAAGCTTGTGGATACGAATACACGTCACTATGATAAGTTTACGGACGATGATGCGCTTGGAAACGTCACATACGCGGCAGGCACGACGAATGACAACAAGCTCGTGCGCACTGCAAACGGTGGTGCGGTCGATGACGGCGCAACGATGACGATTGAGGCGAACTATGTCAACAATCTCATGAGCCGTACACCGGATAAGCATGTCGCGCGCGACGGCAGCGGCAGCGTGACGACGAAGGATATTGCGTACAAGGTCAGCATTGATGCAGCGAAGGGCGGACAGAACTACAAGCTCTCGGACGGTGTGACCACGGTCAACGCCGAGACGGGGCTGAATACGCTGTCCGCGCAGGGAACGATTTCCCCGCGTGCGCTGACGTTCACCTTTGGTGATGTAAGTAAGCCCTACGACACGACGGCGGTCAACAATACGAAGACGATCAACAGCATTGTGGCGGCGAACAGTGACGGACGCGGTACAGCGACGCTTGCGGCGGACGGCATTACGGCGGCGACGTTCAGCTCATCAACAGGAGGTGTGACAAGTCTCTACGGTGCGGGCAATACAGACGCGACGTTCCACAGTGATCCGAACGTTGTCACGGACGCGAATGGCAATGTGATCGAGCGCGGCAAGGATGTGCAGTACACGAATGTCGGCAGCGTGCTCTCCGGCGCAAACGCGAACAACTATACGGTCGCGGACACGGCGTACGGCAAGGGGACGATCCGCAAGCGCACGGTCAGTGTCAATGACTTTAATTTCAATATCAGCAATGCCACGAAGGAATACGATGGCACAAAGGATGTTGAGTACGTGGAGGGCGGGAAGACCTATAAGGATCTGCCACATCTCAAGAAGCGATTCCAGACGAGTACGCTCGATCTCGGCGGCGGAAACACCGTGCCGATCAACCTTGACGATATCACGCTCACGGGCGCAAAGTACAATGACGAGCGCGTCGCACACGCTACGGGCATTAACTATGATGTGACGATCAATGCGCAGAATTTTGAGTTCAATGGCGGGCGTGACAAGCGCATTGAGCATACAGGCGATACGATCACGAAGCGTGATCTTGCGACCAAGCTCCCGCCGCATCTCGTCAAGGAGTATGACGGAGAGGACTCGTTCACGGAGACAAACACGGTATTTGCCAACGCGATGGCACGGGCGAATCTGACGGGTGTCGTTGACAGCGACAAGAATAAGATTCGCCTTGCAGTCAACGGCCACTACGATAGCCCCGATGCCTCGGCAGAGACGCGGGAGGAGGCAGAGGCACGCACGCCCGCACAGGCGGGGCGCAATGTGCGCTATGACCTCACGCTCTCGGGTGATACCGATACGCTTTCGAACTACAAGATCGGCACGGTGGAAACGCTCGACAGCGATGGCAAGATGAGAGGCGTCGGAAGCGGAAAGGCGGACATCTACAAGAAGACCCTGACGGTCGGTGTGGACAACATCGACAAGCTCTACGACGGAACGAGGACAGTCGTCCGTCCGAATGGGACGGGTACGCTGCCGCATCCCGAGGCGGGCAAGTTCCGACTCAGCGGCTTTGTGGGCAGCGAGTCCTTTAGCTTCGACCAGACGGCGGCGGACAAGATCGACGGTCTATATTCCGATCCGAATGTCAGCCGCAGGAATGGTGCTGTTGTCGATAAGGACATCTCGTACAGCGGCATTAAGACGGCGTTTGCAAACTACGCAGGGCATGACCCGACGGGCTACGCAAAGAACTATCGCGTGGACAGCGACACGCTGAGCGGAAAGGGGAAGATCCTGCCGCGTCCGATTACTGCGAATGAGATTACGAACGGACTGACGTTTGCCGAGGCGACGAAGGTCTACGACGGCACGACGAAGGTCAAGTACAACGGGGAGAATACGCCTGATGCGCTCAAGAACTATCTCAGGAGCGCGACGGTGAACGTTGACGGTACGCCGATTGACATCAAGCAGGATCTGACGATCCGAGCGGATGAGGCGTACACCCATTATGATACACAGCACGTGGCGGGCGGCGCACAGCCACGCGTGACCTATACGCTGAACTACACGGGCGACAACTTTGACATCTCCGGCGATCTGACGAAGACGGCAAACGGTGTCATTACGAAGCGCAAGGTTACGGCATTCGCGCCGGGACAGCTGACGAAGGTCTACGATGCCTCCGAAAAAGTCTACGATCCGCATGATACGAGTATCAAGACGTATCGGCGCGGTACTCGCGTCACGGATGGTGACAGCATCGTACGTATGAGCACGGAGAACGGTGATACCGGACTCCTCGCAAATGACGGCGTGCGGAACATCTCGACCGCGACCTTTGACGATAAGAATGTGGGCAAACGCAAGAAGGTTACCTACAATGTGGCGGTTGACAGCACGCACGCAGGTGACTATGAGATTGTTGACACGCTTGGCAATACGATTTCGGAGCTGACGACGCGCAACAATGAGATCACGCCGCGCCGTCTGGATCTCACGTTTGGCAATGTCGACAAATTCTATGATGGAACGAGTACGAATGAGGATATGCCCGCAACGCGCGTGACGGACAGCGATACGCGCAGGACACTCGGCAGGGATCGCGCACGAATCTTTAATGACGAGTTGATCATGCAGGATGCAGCGGGCAACGATCTGACGCTCCCGAGTGACTATGGCTATGGCTCGACGGATCGCTCCTTTACGCCCGACGCGAATGCAAGTCAGGCCGGTGAACCGGATAAGTCCGTCCAGTACCGCAATATGGGCGATGCTCTGCGTACGATTCTCGGCGACAATGCGAAGAACTATGAATTCGACGAAACAGGCTATGGAAAGGGGCGGATCAACAAGGCAAAGGTGAGCGAGCGCGATTTCCGACTGAATTTCAAGGATGCAGTGCGGGAGTACGACGGCACCTCCAATGTGGATCACGCGATTGACAATCTGCAGGACGACAGCCGCTGGAAGTCCAACAAGATGCTCAAGTCGGACATTGCGTCGGTCACGGGCACGTATATGAGTCCGAACGGCAGCACGCCGGACAAGAATGCCGCTGACCGCAAGATCGTGGATTACAAGGTGCGGCTCAATAACCGGAACTTTGACTTCGGATCATGGGACGGCGTTGTTTCAGCGGAGGGCGGCGGCGCAATCACAAAGCGCAAGATCATCGCCGAGACGCCGCGCTACCTGGCGAAGGAGTACGACGGCACAAAGGATGTTGTCGGCAAGGCGCGTGATGCCGAGGGCAATCTTGTCAAGCAGAACGGCGACGGGCTGATCACATTCCGTCACTACAATAAAACGGCAGCGAATAAATACGATGCGGCGGATGGGCTTGTCGCGGCGGATACCGCAGGAAATACCGTTCGCAACGCGACGACGGCACTCTATGCGGACAAGAACGTCGCATGGAAGGACGGCGCGTGGAAGAACGGTCACGGCACGGTAGACGATATGAATGTCAACTACAGCCTTACGCTTTCCGGCACGGATGCTGCCAACTATGAGATTGTGGATGCCGATGGGAAAACGGTGAAGAATACCACAGGCAATGGCAAGATCACACCGAAGGACATTCATCTGAAATCCGACCCGCAGACGCGCTGGATCAACGAGGGGCTGCCCAACAGCTATACGGGTACGCCGAGTGGATCGAACTATGAAACCGGTGTCAACGGTGAAGCGCTTCCCGGTGAGATCTACTACGACTCGCCGAACGGGAAGCTGCGCTGGGGTGACTACGCCATCAACGGCTACTATCGTGCGTCGGACAAGGCGCAGTATCAGCGTCCGGACGGCTCACGGTATCAGCTCGCGGATAAGGATAAAACACCGGATGGTGACAGCGTTGCACGCAACTATCGCTTTGTGCAGGATCCCGCGAATGCCACCGCACTCCATATTGGGCCGTACGTCCCAGATACCGACTACTATCAGGCACTCACTCAGGCGAGCAAGATGATCCCCGATGAGTATGCCTACGAGAATGCCTCGCTCGACCGTCGCAGCCACTTCGGCCGTGACCCTGAGGCAGAGATTTCCTATGCACCGCCTTCCGTCAATACGATCAAGGACGGTGTTGATATCACGCAGACCGGCATTCATGTGACAGACGAAACCGTCTTCACACTGATGAATGAAGTGTTCGGCGGGAAGTGAAATTGAATATGTAACGATGTAAGAAGCGCCCCATCGACGATAAGAGTGGTCGATGGGGCGCTGTTTTGTCTGTTATGATATTGTGAGGCTCTGGCGCGGGTGGTATCCCTGCTCCTTGAGTGTGGAGTCGAGATATTCAAGTGTTGTTGGTGTAATGAGGATGAGGGTGAGGCGGAGTTTTGCCATGTGTGCGGCGTTGATGCCGAGACTCTCGAGCCGCTCGGTATAGTCCGGATCGTCGGCGCCGATGACGGTGGCGATTCCTGCAACCTGTAGGCTCTTGGCACTGCCCGGTCCCTTGTACGCGTCGTAGATGGCAAGCGCTGCGTGTTTGTTTTCCTTGAGAGCACGGAATTTCAGTCCGCCCTCGGAGAAGATGACGAATTTGCCCGCACGATATTTGTAGGTGAGCGGGGTGCAGCGGACGAAGTCCCCATCCGCTGTGGCGAGGGCGCAGGTGCTGCGTTCTTTGATGAATGTTTTGATTGTGGCATGAAGTTCATCTTCGGGCATTTTGACAGCGTTCCTGTCTTTCTCTGTCCAGAATGCGACAGCTTCTTCGTAGTTCATATTTGTTTGTCTCCTGTGCAGGTCATTTGTTGTCTTTCAGCGCCCGCAGCAGTGCACGGCAGCCGGCGTCGATATCGCGATAGGTAACGTCGAAGTTGCCGGTGTACCACGGGTCGGCAACGTCACGCTCCTCTCCAGTGTATGCGAGGAGGCGATGGACTTTTCCGTCTGGATCGCCGCCTGTGAGGCGTGCGAGGTCGTTCATGTTCTCGGTGTCCATGCCAACGATGCAGTCATAAGCGTCGTAGTCGTCGGAGGTCATGAGTGCCGCACGTCGCTTCTCGAACGGAATCCCATGCGCACGCAGTACTTCGCGCGTGCCGCGATGGGTGTCACTGCCGAGTTCGTCGCGGTGAAGTGCTTTGGATGCTACGATAATTTTATCCGCAAGCCCCGCCTCGCGCACGAGATGTTTCATGACGAACTCTGCCATGGGAGAGCGGCAGATGTTGCCGTGGCAGACGAAGAGTATTTTCTTCATGGGAGGTCCTCCTGCATTTTCGTTGTCGTTTTCCAAAAGTCTACCGCAAAAAATAGCGGATTGCAACTGCCGCGCTGCTCTTCCCTTGTGTTTTCCCATTGAAAATGCTAGAATGTAGACGAAATAATGTCAGTGTTATAGGGGTTGAGATATTATCGTGGGTGATGGGATGAATCGTATGAAAAAGTGTGCAGTCGTGCGTGCAGGACTTGCCGCGTGTATTTGTGCGGGGCTTGCGTGTGCGGGGACGGATGGTTTTGCCGCGCCCTCTCTTGCGCGTCCGGGGGCGGATGTCGCCAGTGAGCAGCCGAAGCCGGAGATCGGGGTGGAGAATGCCACGCCAAACTATCGGCAGGATGGCGATGATGCGCAGTTCACAATTGAAAATTTTATCATGGAGGCGCCTGATCTCTTCCTCAATAAGGAAGAACTGACGCGCATTCTTGAGGAAGGCATGGGCGAGCAGAAGACGATGGCACAGCTGCGCCGTACGGTGGATCAGCTGACGGCATACTGCCGCTCCCATGGCTATCCTGCGGCTGCGGTCTATCTGCCGCCGCAGGATAGTCCGGATGGCATCATTGTGCTGCGCGTGCTGCCGGGGCGCTACGATGCGATCACGATTGAAAACAACAGCCGACTCAAGACGAAGGTGGCAGAGAGGATCATCGCGGGTCTGAAGCCGTCGGATATCATTACGACGGAGAAGCTTGAGACGGCGCTCTACTCGGTGTCGGATGCGACGGGTGCGCGTGCGGTCGGTGTGCTGAGCCCGGGAGAGGCGTTTGGCACGAGCAAGCTGACGGTGCGTGTTGAGGATTCAAAGGCGTCGAGTACGGTTTTCTATGTGGAGAACTACGGCAGTCCGTCGACGGGACGCTATCGTTACGGTCTGCAGGAGACGGTCTACAATGCGTCGGGCGAGGGCGACAAGGTGAGTGCGGGCACGCTGATCTCGAACGGCAGTCTGCGCAATTTCTATGCGAACTATGAGACTGTGGTGGGGCACGGCGGAACGACGCTCGGTGTCGGTGTCTCGCGCATGAACTATCGGGTCGGCGGCGAACTCGCGAAAATTGGTGCGGAGGGCAATTCACTGACGCTCACGGTGTTTGGACAGGCACCGCTCTACCATCTGACGGAGCGCAGCCTCCTCTTCCGCTATGGCTATAACTACCGTAATTTGAATGATGATATTACGGGCTATGATCTCAAGGGGAAAAAGCATACGCACAGCATCTACGCGGGTCTTGTTGGGATGCAGCAGATGCAGGGCGGGCTGACGCTGAATTACAGTACAAATCTGACGATTGGCAAACTCGGTCTGGACTCGGCGTATACCCGCGTTCTCGGAGCGCTTAACCATACGGAGGAGGGCAGCTATCTCAAACTTGAGGCGGATGCGACGGCGGTGCAGCGGCTCGGGAACATGACGGACTTCCTCTTTAAGCTCTCGGGGCAGATGGCGAGCCGCAATCTCGACAGCTCGGAGGAGTTCTATCTCGGCGGTCCGAACGGCGTACGCGCCTATGCGCAGGGCGAGGGAACAGGCGATGAGGGGCTGCTCGGCACGGCGGAGCTGCGCTATCATACGCCGCTGCGCGGGCTGACATTCAGTACGTTCTACGATATGGGAACGGTGCGCGTGAGCAAGGGGTACGATCTGAAGGATAACCGTGTGACGCTGCGCGGCTGGGGGATTGGTGCGGCGTACAACGATCCGGGCGACTGGTTCGCGCGGCTGGACTATGCAAAGCGCATCGGGCTGGATTCGTCGGTGTCGGCGAAGAACAATGCGCGGAATCGTATCTGGTTTATGGCGGGGAAGATCTGGTAATGCGTTTTGCCTGCGGGTCATGGTGCGCATGATCCGATGCGTGGAAAAAGGGGACTGAGTGCGGAGCGGGATGGGCTTATGAGATTGAGGAGAAAGCCGTGGATTGACACGGCGATTCTGGACTATGGGGACTTTGTGACGCCGCTCGGCGGCGACTGGGCGGGATTTGCCGGCGCATGGCGGGAGACGTTCGGGCGGTCTGCTCCGCTCCACATTGAGATCGGCGTGGGCAAGGGGGACTTCCTGACGGAACTTGCGGCGCGGCATCCAGAGATCAACTATGTGGGGCTTGAGGCGCAGCAGGGGGTTCTCTACTTTGCCGCACGCAAGGCGGCGGAGCGGCAGCTGCGGAATGTGCGCCTCTTGGTCTTTGATGCGGCGCATCTGACGGAGTTGTTTGCGCCCCATGAGGTGGATCGCATCTATCTGAATTTCTCCGATCCGTGGCCGAAGGCGCGCCATGCGAAGCGGCGGCTGACGAGCGAGCAGTTCCTCGCGCGCTATGCGGCTGTTCTGCGCGCGGATGGGGAAATACACTTTAAGACGGACAATATGGGGCTGTTTGACTACTCGCTCGCGACGATGGAGCGCGAGGGGTGGCAGCTCTCGCGTGTGACGCACGATCTGCACGCGCTCGCGGAGCCGGATAATATCATGACGGAGTATGAGCGCAAGTTCAGCGCACGCGGCGCGAAGATCGGCCGTCTTGTGGCACGCCGCTCACCGGAGCAGGGCTGATGCGTACGCGCTATACGCTCTTTAAGAGTGAGACGGAGCCGATCGTCATCGTCATGGTGATCCTCCTCGTGACGGGGACGATCAATGTCTTCAGTTCGAGCTATGTCCTTGCGGCGATGAACTATGAGAATCCGTATTATTTCCTGCAGCGGCATCTGCAGTGGCTTCTGATCGGGATTGTTGCGTGCTGGCTCTGCCGCCGCATGAACTACCAGCGCATGCGCGGGCTGATGTTCGTCGGTATGGGCATTACGGTGTTTCTGCTGATTGCCGTCCTCTTTGTGGGCACGACGGTGAACGGTGCGCAGCGCTGGCTTGCGTTCGGTCCCTTAAGTTTCCAGCCGGCGGAGTTCGCAAAGCTGATGGCGGTGCTGATGGGAGCGTTTTCGATCTCGGCGGTGCTGTCGAAGGAGCACTTTCGCATGGATCGGGACGGCGGTCGCGTTGCGGTTCCGTTTGGCGCGATTCTCGTGATGGCGTTCCTCGTCTATCGTGAACCGGATTTTGGTACGGCGTGCATTGTGTTTGGCGTGCCGCTCCTCATGGCTCTTGTACTGCTTGTTCCGCCGCGCCGCTGGGCGTGGATCGTTCCGCTTACCGTTGGGATGGCGTTTGCGATTGGAACGCTGCAGCCCTACCGCATGAAGCGCATTGAGGTCTGGTTCGATCCGTGGTCGGATGCGCGTGACGCGGGCTATCAGATGGTGCAGTCGCTCTCGACGATCGGCTCGGGCGGGATCTTCGGCATGGGCTTCGGCGACGGCGTGAGCAAGTATGAGTACCTGCCCGAGGCACATACGGATTTTGCGTTTGCGATCTTCAGTCAGGAGCACGGTTTTTTCGGGGTGCTGCTGATCTTCTTCCTGTTTGCCGTGCTGCTCATCACCTGTATGCGCGTGGCTGTGCGCGCGAAGGATACGTTCGGTCAGGTGCTCGCACTTGGCATCATCTTCCTCGTGCTCGGGCAGGCGCTTGCAAACCTTGCGATGGTCGCGGGTCTGCTCCCCGTCGTGGGCGTGCCGCTGCCGTTCATCAGCTACGGAGGCTCGTCGCTGATTGTGACGATGGCGGGCATGGGGATGCTGCTCGGGATCGCTGATCGCAGCCGTGATGCGCCTAGTACGCAAAAGCAAACGGAGGAGCCGGAGAAACGGCGCAGCAAGATTCATGTCGTGCGATGAGGAGGTGCGGGAGCGCCTCCTTTTTCTTATTTTTACGCAAAGATGCGAGAAAGATACGCTAGAGAAAGTGTAAATAAAGAACTTTGTAAAATATGCGTTGACAAGCGTTTTCGTGAATGATATTATGTGACAGTCCCCTTTTTGGAGGTGCACTATGTCTCTGGAAAAATTGCGCACAGCGCGTACGGTTGCCGGCATTCATCAGGCGTGCAAGGTGGTGAAGAGCGGCGCGGCAGAGATGGTGTTTGTCGCCTCGGATGTCGATGCGCGTGTGCTTGACGCACTGCTCACGGCATGCAGGGACGCGGGGATCGTGCCCGACCGCACGGCGACGAAGACGCAGCTTGGAGAAGCGGTACGCCTCGATGTGGGTGCCGCGGCGGTCGCAACACTACGGTAAAAACGCAGGATCTGCGTTTTCATACAAAAGATTTGAAACGACGACAAAGGAAGGAGGTGCAGTATGCCAACGATCAATCAGCTCATTCGCA
>ERZ773022.779-NODE-779-length-23784-cov-8.105188_pt1 | contig 23784 bp, 38 predicted proteins | sample MGYA00580839_ERZ773022 | MGnify/ENA primary metagenome ERZ773022 (study PRJEB29015, sample SAMEA2738020) | human oral metagenome | biome: human oral; feature: human-associated habitat; material: dental | place: China | collected 2044 ... | reverse complement strand
ATACAATTTACATTTACTCGAAATCTATAATTTTTCCATATTCAAGAATTTCATCAAAAGTATCTGCTACTTTTCCAATACTTCCATCATCTAGCCAATATTCCCATATTGATAGATTATCATTTAAATCGAAATATAAGCGTCCCCCATCAGAAGAAGTTCCAAACATAAAACCTTTCTTTACGCGTTCAGAGTCTACAAATTCTGTGGAGTCATGCCTTTGTACAATATTTTCTTCCTTTTGTTTTTCTTGTTTATTTCAACTAAATATTCCATATAATTCCATCTTGGAAAAGAATTCAACTCGTCAAACAATAAATTATTATTAAATAAATCAATTTCATAATCTTTAAATTCTATTTCCATAAACAACTTGAATTTATCAAGGGTATTTTTATATGACTGAGGAAACAAGATGTTTAAATTTTTTTCTATGCTTAATAATTCTTTCATGATTAGTCCTTTCAATATGAATTTTTTTACAACTTTCAATATAATCCCGTGCACGTTTTTTCCAATAGGCCTCACGAAATTTATCGTGCGCCTCAGCTTGTACAAATTATTGTGCCAAATACCCTGTGTCATAATCTAAATCGTCAGTTTCCACAAACTCATCTAAGAAATTATATATTTCTTCTATATCTACTTGAATTGGTATGTTTATTGCATGGAAATTTGCATTAAATGCTTCAGACTCACATCCAAGACCTAGTAGTTTAGTTAATATTTTATCTTTAAATTTCTGATTTTCATTGAAGAAAACAATCCGCAATGTACTATTTTTACTATGAATTATAGTTTTATCATATAATAAGTAATTTTCTTCTGTTTGTATTACGCTAACAATATCACCTAAAGAGATTTCTTTGCTATAAAAAGGAATATTATTAACTTTAAGATAGCCTTCTTCAGTCACTTCTGCCCAAATGCTTTCCATAGATACTGGAGGATAACCATCACTTACTTCTAGATTTAAAAAAAGCTTTTTCATTTTAATTACCTTAAATAACCTTGCTAACTACTGTAGGATCTTGATGTAACAATTCGCACTTTCTTCAGTTAAACGTTAGTAATATTCTTTATCGAATCATACATTCATTCTTCCAAATAACGAATAGTTTCATGGCAACTATTCGTTATTTGTCTTTGAAAAAAGAATATCCTCATGAGTCAGATATATCAACCATTCCTTTTGAATTCACTCGATTTATAAATAACTCTAAACCTATTTTATCATTATCATCGTATATAAGAATATTTTACTTTAAAAGTAGGATGAATACAATTTTTAAACTAGATTTTTTTACATAAATATCTAAATCCGCTTAAGAATTTTATCATTTGAAGCTTGTGTTTCTCTTAATTTTGTAGAATGTTCAATGCGTATTCGATGTAAGTTGATAAAGGCTAAAGCTCCCTAGCGACCTAATCGGATCTTGGTCAGATTCGACAAGGGAGTCTTTTACTGAACTTGTCGTTCAAATGGAACATATCGCCGGTGCGCACGATATAGCGTTTGCGGATTTTAACCGAGGAAGAATGGCGCATCGGCCAGGCCGGTTTGGTGGCGGTACGGCTCTTTACCCCTTTACGGCCCGGAAGGGGAAGCGGGCGGAGGCGGCCAGCAGAAATCGGGTACGGTAAAGACGACCTTGAAGTGACTGCTTTTACGGGCGATTTTTTTTGAATGCCATGGAGAATCTATGCTGAAATAATAATAGATAAAAACGCGTGCATGCTGCTGGAACGTACCATACATATTAAACCGGCATGTTATACAGGCTGCAGTTTGCTAAAAAGGTGAAACGCATAGAATCAGCACTACACCTTATCTATAAAATGAGTGTTTTAGGCTATAGTTCGTTATAGTATTTAAATGAGTGAATTAAAAAAGAAATATCAGATGCTTCGTACAAATACGTTTGAATTTTATACAAGCAATTTTTATGAGTAAATTTTACTTCTAGACTATCTTCTTTATCTTTAAAAGTGAAAGCACTATCAAATATAACCCATTCAACATCATTAATGAAAATTGATGTTTCTTCTAATGGCTGATATTTATGATGACCATCCACTATATTTTTTATATGAGTGTCAATGTGTGATTCATCATTAATCCAATAAGCTCTGAATATAAAAATTTCACTAGCATCTAGTTTGTGTACTGCAAAAGTTGGTAAAGGTTCGTCTCCTAAAATAATAGTTTGTACGCCTTCTACAGCTAAAACAGATAAATAGTTATGCTGAGAACAAGCTAAAGAATAATGCTCTTCTGGTTTTAAATCTACACAGCCCTGCCATATATTGGCATCCGATTTTGGTAACATAACTAATGGACCACCATAAGTGTCAATATTATGTGTTTTAAAAAAATTCATTGCAAAACCTTTCTGTATAAAAAATCTAAATTTTAGCTAACTAAAGTTACTTCAAGAAAAAACTATAGTTGATATTAAAAGGCAGCAATCAACATACACTTGGAGGTTCAGAGTTTGCTGCTTCTTCTTGTGCTTTTTTAATAAAGATAAGTAGTGACCTCTAGGATGGATACCTAGCTTTTTAGCTTGCCGCTTAATTTTCCCCACTACCCCTCCTTGTATTTGACTACATTTTAAACATTGAGCATACAGATCTTGAGACTCATTTCCTCGTAGCAAGCCAGTATTAGGTTGGTGTTCTCCTACAAAATTTCAAGTTTTAGCTCCAGGATTGGTGGCGGTGGGGAAAGTATGGCCTTGCGACTGGGAAGTTATAAATAAAGTTGAATCGTATTTGTTATTCTTTTTTGTGTTTCAACACTAATTTCTTGGTTAAAATTTTGGATTAATTTTAAAAAATCAATAATTAAGTTGATTTGACTAGTGTTAAATATCGTACTTTGGTTTCTTAGGGCAATATATAAAAAGTCAACAACGTAACCATATAAATGAAATTTAGATAAATTAGAAAAAATATATTTTAAACAGCAAGGAGTAAAATATAATAAAGCCTTATTAGTAAAAGCTTGCCACTCTAGTGATTCAAGTATTGAGAGAAAATCATCGTATGTGATCTCAATCCAAGTTTTAGTAGATAGTTGCATTATAGAAAATATATAAGAGTTATCACTATCATCAAAACTTATGATGTTATTTTTATCAACTTTGAAAACTGGAAAAGTAGGCCTAATCTTTTCCTCTAGACAATTTCGTTCTTGTATATATTTTACCTCCATAAGGAATTTTTCAAATTCACAATATAGTCCTAAGTCTTTGATAAACTTGGAAATATATTCTAAAAAATCATAAATGATATTGATTTCATTTTTGGTTAAAGATTGTAGCAAATTAAATAGTTCACTTACTTCTCCTTGGGATAGGTTAGAATAATAGCTAAATAATTCTATGAAACAATCATTATCTATACTAGGATTTTCTATTGAGCTTAGTAAAAGTGTATTTAAATGTAAAGCATTTTCATTTTTTTGTTTATCTGACATTTGATTTTTAATTAATAAAATTAGATTGTTTTTTTTCATGTCTTACTTTCTACATTTTAAGGTATGGCAACATTTGCAGGAACACATTCCTTAAGTAACAAATCTGCATCTGACGCAGTGGCATTTCGTGAAAATGGAGTTCCCAAAGAAGCTGTTTTTTACAACGCCTTATTTAATCAAATTGATTTTCAAATCGCATAAAAAAACATCCTTTATATATATTTAAAGAAAGAATATTATCATTATTTTCAATAATATATATTTTTTCATATAAAAAATTTGGAAAATCAGCCAATACATCTGTAACTGCAACATCTATTGCTTCATACTCATCATCTGTCAGTGGTGAATCAATATATACATAAAGAGTAAATAATTCTTCAGTCATATCAAATGCAATAAGTCTGACTTTGTTACAAATTGCCCCAAGAAAAGCCCTTTGCATACTTAAAATAATTTCTTGTTTTTTCATAATTAATTTCTCAAATAAAATATAGAATTTATGTTATATCAGGCAATGCAGGAACAATATGGGCTCTTTTTTGGATGAATTATTCCCCCATTCTGTCGGAGTCTCGTCTCTCTTGGGATGCCGATTTGGTCGCAGTGGAAGTAGTGGGTTTGACGGAGGTTTGGGCATAGCCCGTCGCTACTTTGGTTTTGCCTTTACCGCTTTCCATCAAATCATTTCAGACAACCATGTAGGTTAGAAATTTATTGTAACTATTTTTTCATGATTATTTTCTTCCCAGTATTGTTTGTAGAAAGATAATGCATCATGTATTAAATGATATAACTCACTATTTCTATCCTTTAGTTTATTAATATTATTAAAATTCAAAATAATTTCTTTCTCTTGAATCCAACTTAAATCTCTCATGCATTCGTCTAAAGCATCTAGATTTGACCCAAAATAGCTTGGAAAATTAAGTTCTTGATTTAATATATTTAAAAAATTTTGTTTTGTTTTAAATTTTAATAAATTTATATCTATGATTTTTTTATTGGTATTCATAATGCAACCTCTCTATGCTCCCTACTAAATAGGTTCAAATATTTGCAGAATTGGTACGATTTTTCCATTTTCCAAGGTAGTAGAATCCGTTATAAAGAAACATTGTGAAAAATTTTTGTCAAAAATATAAGAATATTCATAGAAACATAGAGAGTCTAGATCTTCTAAATCACTTAAAATTTGTGAGCTTGGTGCTAAAAATACAGGAGTTGTTTGATCTTTATAATTATAGTGTCGAAGTATATATAGTTCATCTACAGGAAATAAATCACATATTTTGATTGGTGTGCATAGGTTGCCTTCTCCTAGATGAAAAGGTCTTTTGAATATAAAGTAGGTTTTATCTTTTAGATTTCCATTTACCATTATTTTCTTTTTCTAATGTTGCCTTTAAAAAAAGTATATATTAAACGTCGTACGATTCTTTTAGATTGTTTTTCATCCAAAAAATTTTCATAACAGAATTCTTTCATAAATTAATCCTCCTTCCTTCTTTCTTTCTTTCTTTCTTTCTTTCTTTCTGAAGAGCCGTTAGTGCATCTTTCCATCCTTGCATTCCTGGGCGGAGAGTCGACAGGTCAGTTGCACGTTGTACAGTCTGTCCCGGGATTCGATTGAATGGATTCAATCCAAGTGGATCAATCCACATTTGAGAGTTAGAAGCAAATTGATATAGATTCTCCCCACAAAACAACCCAATCGGATCCTGAATGATAAATCTTCCGCAGTCAGATTCATAATACCTGAAGAAGTTGTAGTGCAGCTCGTCTTACCGTCAGCATACTGGTTTTGCAGGTGGAAAGGGTGATATGAGCTATCTGTTACCTTGGTTTCTTCTTTCAGACGACGTTGCCAAGTTGTAGAGGTTAAATACAATATATAATAAATTTTTAAAATTAAATTTATTATACCTGTTGCATATTAATGTAGTTTTCGAATGTTTCTATATTTGTTAGTTTTTTTATTTCGATTAAAAAATAGGTATCTAATAAATCAAGAAAATCGAAATAATTTTGTTTATCTTTATTTTCATCAAAATTTATCCCTTTAATTAAAAATGAGTACTTAGGAAATAGATTCTCTAATCTTAAAATAAGATCCGCTCCCCAAGAAATTTCTTTTGGCGAAATATTAGGAGAAGTTTTTTTTGCATAAAGATTAAAGTAATATTGCTTAGAGTATTTACTTTTTTGGATATTAAACATGCATTGAATATGACTATTATTATAGAAATAATTCGAGGTATTCAATTTTAAAAAATCATTTTTTTTTAAAATAGCTCTTAACTCTTTAAAAAATTTTTTCTCAAAATCAGCATTCATGTTGAATTTCTCCTTATTACACTTTAAATTTTAGGAAAATTTAGGTTTATGGTTTATAAAGATCAAGTATACCTTTCCATTTCCCTTTGCAAGAATTAGGGCCTTCACTATTAAGGACCCTCACATAGTTATTTAATTGTTTATTTCCCTTACATCTTCCTGATTTTGTATCAGGCTTTAATTCACGCACAATACAATTTTTATAGTTAATTGCATCAAATCGGTATAATTTCCCTGACTTTGTTCTAAAACTACTTTCAAAGTCATATCCACCACCTAATGTAAAATAGTAATTTTTATGAGCTCTTTTCCCAACTTCAATTGTTGCTTTAACAACGGGCTTCGCAGCTCCTTTTGCTAATCCTAGAAAGTCTACCCAAATTTGTACATTAGGCGCAAACCAATACAGATTCTCCCCACCCTATAAGCCAATCGGCTCCTGATTCACAAACCGACCCGCTTCAGGCTCACAATACCTGAAGAAGTTGTAGTGCAGCCCGTTTCCCGGTCGGCATACTTGTTTTGCAGGCGGAAAGGGTGATTTGAGATATCTGTTACCTTGGTTTCTTCTTTCAGGCAACCCCAGCCGGTATAGTTGTCGAACCACAGTAAATTACCGTCTTTGTCTGTCATCTCTCGCGGGATACCGATTTGGTCGCAGTGGAAGTAGTGAGTTTGTTGACGGTGGTGCGGTTAGTCTTACTGGCTTTGAAGACGAAGGCAGGCTTGCGGTTAAGGCGGACGTCAAGAAACTATTTAAATTTTTCTAATAATTTTTTTCTCAATTCCGCAAATTCATCCGACAGATTATTTTTAAGTTCAGTATAAATTTCATCATTAATTTTACTTTGAGTGAATAGTGTCTTTTTAACATAAGGGATAACTTTTTTAGAATTAATTGAAATTAAAAATGCAATAATTTCATTGTAAATATAGGATTTTTCACTAAATTGGCGTAGTTTATGTATTAGTAAATTTTCAATTGATTCTGATTTATAATGTTTTTCTTTCAATCCATATAATATCCATGAGATAATTTTGTGATGTTTGCTGTTTAAATTTTTTATTAGATATTCTTTTATATAATTTCTTTTTGGGAAATATGCGGAACTAAATGCAATAGAAATAATTATAGAATATCTATTCATATTCCAAATAGAACTAATATTATTTTCCACAGTACGAAATTCTTCTTCTCCTAGATTATATTTTCTAAATAGATGTCCTAAGGAAGATATTGCAGATGATTTTACTTTAATACTTTTGTCATTTTGAATAGATTGAATTAATATTGAGAAAATCTCTTTCAATTCTGTGGTGCTAAGTTTTTCTTGCATTTGTCCCAAGATAAAATTTGCAATTTCTCTATGTTGACTATATCGACTTGTTAAGAGAATATTTTTGATTATATCAATAATCTCTTTATACTGAAAAAATTGTAATCTTTTTGCTGCTTCATATTGAATAATAGTATTAGAATGTAGTATTTTCTCCAATAAGTCATTGATTGATAGATCTTTACAATCTAAAAAAGCGTCAAAACTTGAAATTCTGTTATTTGCCATATTATTTTTCCTGCGAATTGCGGCTTGCTATCGTTATATCTAATGATGCGGAGCAACTTAGTTTTAAAAAGGGAACAATGTTTGTAAGAAAAACTATGATTTACTAATTTTTTTTAATAGTTTAGTAATATTTTCTTTTTCGCTTTGATTAATTTCAGAATTGTCTTGATAGTCTAAAAGCATAAAATATAACATATCTAAATAATTACACTTGGCTATTTTTTTATCTAACTCTTTTTTAATATCTAAGATATATTTTAGTCTTTCAGGTTTATTAATTAATAAATCTCGAATAATAAACCTTCCTATTTCGCAAGCCACTGAATTTTCATAAAGCTCAGACGCTGAAGTAATTTTATTTATTAATTTAAACCTTTTAGCTTTAGATATTTGGGAAAAGTCAAGATCTGAACTTTCTAGGATAATAATAAATTCCCAAAGCCCCCTATTTTGGATTATTTTTTTATTACTGAGGAGGTGATATATAAAAAAGAATGTGTCGTTATCAATAGTAGGTTGAAATATTGTGCTATCTAAGTTTAGAGAAATATATTCCAAAGCATCTTGTAAATCCTTTTTATTTTCTAATGAGAATAAATATTTAATTATTTCTAGATTGTTCATTGCATTAATTATTTTATAGTTCATTTTCATAGCCTTTATATTTTAAAATTATGGTAATGCTAAATTACCAGCTCCTGCTACGGGGGTGGCAACAAATGATATAGCAACAGCTCTTACAATTTTATACCCTATGTAGATTGCAGCGGCGGTTCCCGCTGCTTTCCCCACAGTTTTCAAATTTTCTTGGGTTTGACTATTAGGCACTGAAGAAGGTGAGGTACATCTACCAGGGGATGGTGGAGGTAAATCATCGCAATTATCATTTAACCATTGTTTATGTTTTTTCAAAGTTTCTTTAAGTTGTTCAACTAGTTGAATATGTCCTTCAACTGAACCTCTAGGCTTCATACCAGGTTTGTGCTTATATGGTAAATTTCCAGGATTAGCTTTGATTTCTTGATTTCTTGATTGCTTTTAATAATATCATTTTCTATATTGCTAATCTTTTTACGTCTAGCAATACAATCAGGATGGTCAAATGCAAATTTATTTTTTAATCCTAATATGTCAAGCCAACCTTGAACGTTCGGTGCAAACTGATAAACGTTAAAGCCGCCCCACAACCCAATCGAATCCTGATTCACAAACCGATCCGAATCAGGCTTATAATACCTGAAGAAGTTGTAATGTAGCCCCGTCTCACAGTCGGCGTACTGGTTTTGCAGGCGGAAGGGCTGGTATGCGCTATCCGTTACCTTGGTTTCCTCTTTCAGACGACCTCAGCCGGTGTAGTTGCCGAACCACAGTAAATTACCGTCTTTGTCTGTCATCTCTCGCTGGATACCGATTTGGTCGCAGTGGAAGTAGTGGGTTTATTGGTCGATTTCTCCGTCTTCGTTGGTCCAGTTGTGTACCTGTGCCAAGGATTCATGCATACCGCACACACTTTACGTCGGGATTGGAGGATTCATGCTGGCTACGGCTTGCTAACTCAATCTAGTTCTATTTGTTGGTCATTTTTACTATTGTTATCATTGCGGATCTCAATATTTTTTTTATGTGCGAATAATAAATCTAAAATTTTAGATATTTCCTTTGAGTCAGAGAATTTTCTAAGTTTTTTAATATTTACGAAATTATTAATTTCCAAGTTGTGTAAATGACTTATTAGTAAAATTGTAGATAGTGGATATTTATATGAGGAAGGATTTTTTAAAATATCCTCTATTGCTAAATTACTTCCAAAGTAATAATTTCTCATTGGTAATACATAATTATCGAATATGGCAATAATTATCTCATTTATTTCATTTTCGGATGTTTCTGGATATAAAGAGATAATGCCAAAATCTTTAAAAATAGAATCAAATTTTCCAAGTTCTGAACCATGTACTTTAAAATTACTTGGTGTGTCATTCTCATCAAAAATATCGTTTATTTCAGGATAAAATTTTGGGAAAGTTGTACTTAATTCTATAAATTTTTGGTCTAGAATATTTTTCTCATTTATATAAGAAACGATAGAAAATGAGCATAATGCCCCAATTTTTACATGCTTACCTTTTTTAAATTGGAAATTAATTTTTCCAAAAAAAATGTCATTAAAAAAAAGTGAAATAATACAATCGTGTTTTTTAAATGAAATATGGTTAGCTTCCAAATATGAGCAGAAGCTATTTAATATTTTTTTCTTCATTTTTTATACCTTAATAAAATAAATGTTATGTTTCTTCCATTTACATTAACAACTTTTCCTTTAGAAGTTAAAATAGTTCTGCACTTCGCCGTCTGCCAGTTCGCAGTGGATGAGGTTGCCGAAGTGGTCGTAGTAAGCGGTGGCTGGTGAGCTTATTGTCGAAATCGCTTTTAGCAATCAATCGGTCGAGGATGTCGTAACTAAAGCAGTAGCGCGCCCCGTTTTCATTACTGATGGCTGACCGACATTTTCCCGGACATACCTCGGTCAGTATTTTTTGGATAAAAATTATAGGGAAGGTCATCTGAGAATTGATTTCAGACGACATTGATGTTTTGTTGGGTATCGATCCAACCTACGGTCTAAAAATGGTCTTAAAGAGGCTTGTTACCTTTAAATACATTAAATCTTGATAGATTTGCACCTTTTGATTGAATATGTCTTATAGCTAATTCAAATTCATTAAATTCATTGAATTCTTCTATCTCATAATCTTCAGCCTGATCCAATTTATTTTTGGGTACTGTATAGTAATATGTAATATAAATTCCATTACTTTTCTTAATAGCAAACACTTGATAAACAACTTCTCCATTAATTTCAATAAGTTCATCATATCCTTTTGTTTGTAAGTTAGATAAATTTAACATATCTATTTTCCTATAATATCAATAAGTACTTCTTTTCCATCCGGAATCTAATATTTATATGCGGGTATTTTCCATGTCCTGTTCCTTTTGGATTATCATGTTCTTTACAACGCCCCGTTTCTTTATCCATAGCATAATCTTTTCCTGATTCACAAACCGCCCCGCATCAGGCTCATAGTACCTGAAGAAGTTATAGTGCAACCCTGTTTCACGGTTAGCATATTGGTTCTGTAAACGGAATGGCTGGTAAGCGCTATCCGTTACCTTGGTTTCTTCTTTCAGACGATCCCAGCCGGTGTAGTTGCCGAACTATAGCAAATTGCCGTCTTTATCTGTCATCTCGCGAGGCATGCCGATTTGATCGTAGTGGAAGTAGTGGGGGTGTTGGTCGATTTCTCCATCTTCGTTGATGGGGGAGTGATAGGGGAAACCGCGTACGTGTGTACTGCACATACCCTACGTCAAAACTGAAGGTTTTGTGCGGGCTACGGCTTGCTACACACGCCACGTCAAAATTGGAAGTTTCACGCAGGCTAAAACCTGTTAGTTGCGAGGACAGCACCATTCGAGATATCAACTTCCCAAGTATCTGAAATCAACCCTTTGTAATTGGACTCAACAATAAAATGTTCGTCATCTATCCAACGGAAATTCAAGCTACACCATATATATCCCAAAATAAATAATAACCTGACTCACTTTTAGCAAATGGTTCCATTCGTTTCATTAAATCTAATGATTCATCTGGATAATAGTCAATATATTCGTTAATATTATTTATATATGTTGATTTTATATTTTCACGAGCATTTTGCCACGAATCATGAAACTTAGTATTTAGAGGGATGTAAATTAAGTAATTATCCAATACCCTTCCCCAGCCAAATTGTGCTGCGAAAGATTGATAAGAATAAGGAAGTGATTTGCCATTTGCAAATTTAAATTCTTTCAAGTATTTTTTATCAGCCAATACTTGAGAAGTATTCAATATTTTCAAGTCATAATCCATGCTGTATTTTCCTATTTCAAAATTTTGTTAGTTAAGTTGATTTGAATATTTTAACACTGGCATTTAGTATTTTGGCGTAATCCATTTACTACTTCATCATTAACTATAACACCATTTTTATTGTCCCAAGCAAGCATTTTTATCTTAGATGGAATTAAATTGTCGCCTTCATAAAGAGCTAATACCATTACAAAAACTGTATTTCCTTTATTAGCACTATTTGTAATAGTTCGTTCGTGTCTAGTCATACCAGGGTGGTTTGTACCATCAGTGAGGGTGACCACATTTCTCTTGTCTGAACCACTACCTCCATGATTTTTGGCTAGTAAATGACCACGTTGTTGGTGATGAGGACATTGACCTCCTTTCCAACCAGGTGGATCTACACTGGCATCAGAGCCTTTTCCAATATCTGCTTTTGTGACTATAGCGAAAGCTCCTGTGGGTCTACCTAAGTGATCAAGAGGTAAATAGGCAGCTATTAGTCCCAACACATCACTAAATGTTTGTACATTTATAGCGAGAAAATATAGATTCGCTCCACCTCTCAACCCAATCGGGTCCTGATTTACAAACCGCCCCGCATCAGGTTCATAATACCTGAAGAAGTTGTAATGCAGCCCTGTTTACTCATCGATGCTGTCTGAAAAGCAGAACCCGTGTGCGCGCGTACCGCGCAAACTTTACGTCAGGACTGAAGGTTTTGTGCGGGCTACATCTTGCTGGTTTTTAACTATATTTCAATAATTTTTCTTCATGTAATGCTTGAATTTGTTTCAAAATAATCTCGTTCATTTGTTTTTCTAATAAATCATTAGTAGAGTTGCAGATAATTTTAACTACAGAAGCAGAAGATAATAGTCCTAACCTCATAAAGTATTCAAGTTCAAGATCATCATCTTCAATTGATTCCTTCACATTTTCCATTCCTTCTTCAACAAAATATAGTGATAGGTGTCGTGCAAAATAATTATCTAATCCTTCTTGAGCACCTTTTTGGCTTTTATACTCGGTTACAGACTTTAGTAATTCAAAAGATTGCTTTTTCTGAGCACTAGAAATAATAGGAGACTCATTCAAAAGACCAAGTATATATTCTACATCTCCCCATATTTCAAAATCCTCTTCAAATTTCACTTGCAAAATAGCAGGAATAATGATTTTGAAAGGTTCATATATCTTATTGACAAATAAACTACTAATTAAGTCAGTAAGTGCTTCTCTACTCTTAGAATTATTAAAAGAAAATTTCTTTTGAAGAATAGAAATCTTCTTTTTCTGATTTTTTGTAACACAAAATTCAGCAATTTTATTAAAGTCTATATTCATAGTTTTAAGATCTCCTATATTGGTTAGATTATTTTGAATTTTACTCGAACACCATCAGACAAGTGCTATAATGCTGCTTTTATAGATGAAACCGCTCATCCTTTTTCTGACGACCCAGGCGGTGTATTCGCCGTACCACAAGAGATTGCCGTGGATGTCGGTCATCTCCCTCGGGATGATGATTTGGTCGCAGTGGAAGTAGTGGGTTTGTTAAACCTTGATACAATTTACATTTACTCGAAATCTATAATTTTTCCATATTCAAGAATTTCATCGAAATTGTCTTCTATTTTCCCGATGCTTCCATCATCTAGCCAATACTCCCATATTGAGAAATCATCTTCCAAATCAAAATACACGCACGCTCCATCAGCTAAAGAGCCAAACAGCAAACCTCTTTTTACTCGTTCTGAGTCAATATATCCATTTGAGTCATGCCTTTCTACAATATTAGGCATCTGTTGTTTCTCTTTATTTATCTCTACTAGGTATTTTAAATAGCACCATTGAGGAAAGCCATTTAAGTTATCAAACAACGATTCTTCATTAAACAGATTAATTTGATAGTTGTTGAATTCAATCTCCATAAATAATTGAAATTTATTAATAGTATTTTTATACGAAATCGGAAGTACGATTTTCAACTTATTTTCTATATTTGATAACTGATTCATAGCAACTCCTTAACGTCTATTTACAATATGATGGTTTCTTACAACTTCCAACATGATCTTGTGCACGCTTTTTCCAATATGCTTCAAGAAAACTGTCATATGCTTGAGCTTGGGTTTTATTTCTACGGAAACTTTCTGTAATGAAAAAATGTAATTGTTTACTAATTTTCTGATGTATTTGCTGATTTATTTCTAGTAAAGAACCGGGATCTTTTCCAGATATATGGTGCAGTTGAATTTCTCTACCATTATGACCTCGTGGAGCCTGACTTTTCCACATTTTACAAATATTTGAGTTGGTAAAAGCAAAAGCTTTCGGGTCTTGATAGACAGTCCTACATTGATAAGTAACAGGTTTTTTACTTTTTAGCATATTACGCATGAGCTTAGTCATCCAGACGGCACTTAATCCCAATGTATCTGACCAATTTTGCGTATTGAAAGCAAACTGATAAAAGTTTTTTCCGCTCTCAAGTCCAATCGGATCCTGATTCACAAACCGTCCGGCATCCTGTTCATAATACTTGAAGAAGTTGTAATGCAGTCCCGTTTCTTCATCGCAATACTGGTTCTGTAAGCGGAAGGGTTGGTATGCGCTATCCGTTACCTTGGTTTCCTCTTTCAGACGACCTTGCGTTTTTTTTGGACCTCGATCCAACTACAGTTAATAAAATTAGATGAATGTATCAGAACACTTGTGTAGTTTATATTTTTCCCAATGAAAATTACTAATATCGTCTTCTGAAGCATTCGCTATCTTTGACTTAATAGAATATTCCATAAATTTCTTTCTTTGTTGAGTTAAGTCATCCTCATTTTCCCAGCAACTCATACATTCATCGCAACAGAGAAATAATTTATTAGAGTCAATATTTTTTTTTATAATTAATCTCCCCTGCCTATCGCATATGGGGCACTCTCTAAACCAAAAATAATCAGTACTTATCATGATGGGTCTCCTGTAATAATTTTATTGGTGCCGTTCATTACAATAATTTTGACTTTTGTAAGAATTGCTCCTGTATCTCTATCATAGCCGATTGGCTGATTCATTTCTACGTTATCTGTATCTGTATCTTTTTCTGAACTGTGCGGATGGGGTCGTCTGAAAAACAGAAACTGTGTGCGAACCACATACACTCTACATCAGGACTGAAGGCTTTGTGCGGGCTACGACTTGCTTAATAAATTTATTGAATATTCCAATTAAAAATACTTAAATGGATAAACATTAAACAAATTATTACTTATACTATTTACTGAATATATAAACTCAGTTTTTATATTATCCGTAAGTGTCTCTCCTTCATCTAATAGGTGCTCTAAATCTCTGTATAACAAAGCTAACTGGATAAATTGTGAGAAATCTATCCCTAAATTTGTAAAGCCAGATCTGGTATACTCTCCAGCATCATGATTATAATGAAAAATGGTATTATCTATTTTATTTAAAAACCATCCATCTCCCTGTCCTGCTTGTCCAATACTCCAAAAACACCTTGATATTTCGGGATAATTACACTCTAGGTATCTATTTTCATTTAAAGCCTCTTCATAATTAAAAAGAGAAATATCAGGTATTATTTCTACTTCCTGATACTTAGCAATAAATAACAAATAGTTATTATCCAGCTTAGGAAGTTTATCTAACTTTTTAACTTCTACTTTACGCTTAATACATATATTAAAAAAATCCTCGGGCATTAATTTTAATTTGAACATAAAAGTATACTCCATAAATTTCAAACCATGTATAGGATTCACCGTCCGACCGACGCCTGCCGCCCCCTTTACGGCCAGGAAATTATAAATAAAGTTGAATAGTACTTGTTATTTTTTTTTGTGTTTCAACACTAATTTCCTGGTTAAAATTTTGGATTAATTTTAAAAAATCAATAATTAATTTGATTTGAGTAGTGTTAAATATCGTACTTTGGTTTCTTAGGGCAATATATAAAAATTCAACAACGTAACCATATAAATGAAATTTAGATAAATTAGAAAAAATATATTTTAAACAGCAAGGAGTAAAATATAATAAAGCCTTATTAGTAAAAGCTTGCCACTCTAGTGATTCAAGTATTGAGAGAAAATCATCGTATGTGATCTCAATCCAAGTTTTAGTAGATAGTTGCATTATAGAAAATATATAAGAGTTATCACTATCATCAAAACTTATGATGTTATTTTTATCAACTTTGAAAACTGGAAAAGTAGGCCTAATTTTTTCCTCTAGATAATTTCGTTCTTGTATATATTTTACCTCCGTAAGAAATTTTTCAAATTCACAATATACTCCTAAGTCTTTGACAAACTTTGAAATATATTCTAAAAAATCATAAATTATATTGATTTCATCTTTGGCTAAAGATTGCAGTAAATTAAATAGTTCACTTACTTCTCCTTGGGATATGTTAGAATAATAGCTAAATAATTCTATGAAACAATCATTATCTATACTAGGGTTTTCTATTGAGCTTAGTAAAAATGTATTTAAATGTAAGGCATTTTCATTTTTTTGTTTATCTAACATTTGATTTTTAATTAATAGTTTTACTATCTTCTCTTTATTTTCGCTGGATGAGTTAATTGCAATTCTAACGGCATTTTCTCCAAATTCATTTTGTATATTTTTATCAGATCCATTATCAAGGAGTAATTTCACCATTTCTATATTTCCAAACATGCATGCATAATGTAGGGGAGTATATCCTAAGTCCCCTTTAAGATCGATCAATGCCCCATTTTGAAGAAATACAAGAGCATCATTTAAAGAATTATTTCTGGCTGCAATATGTAAAACTGTATCATCCATACCACCTACTTGATTTACATCTTCAATAGTGTCACCCAAAAAATCAGGATGTGTTTCATATTTTTTTAAAATACATAATAATTCTTTTTTCATTAACAATACCTATAGTTCTAAGTTGATAAATTTAATATCTGGATTTTATTTAATACTCGTGACACAATTTTCTTTATGCTCTTTTTAGATGGTTGAATCTGTTTTTACGTTCTTGTATTTTTTGAGTATGACCGTCCTGACCGTATTCGTAGACGATTTTGGCTTAGATTGTTAGGGAAGAAATATTTCAGACAACCCCAGTCCGGTGTAGTTGCCGTACCACAAGAGGTTGGCGTCTTTATCGGTTAACTCTTGGGATGCCGATTTGGTCGTAGTGGAAGTAGTGGGCTATGGCTAGCTGCACACATCCTTCTTCAGGATTGAAGGCTTCATGCGAGCTATGCCTTGTTACACTTACTATATATACACTACGCTACACCAATTTATCAATCATCAGGATTTTCTTCTAAACAATTTAAAAACTCCTCAAATGATTTCGTAATAATAATTGAATTTTTTTTAAAATTAGCTTCTCTTGATATATTTTCACTCCATACATCCCTTACATAATAAATAATTTGCCAACTATTTTTTTCTAAACAGAGGTAATTTCCTCCCCAATCAAAAGCAAAAGGAATCAGATTTTTAGGTAACTCATTAAGTTCCCATTCATTTATTGCTCTTCCTTCCAATGTGAAATCTGGATCATCCTCAAACTGCTTAGAATATTTCATTGGAATGAAGTCGCGAATTTCAATATAGTCATAATCGATATTATCATTGACAAAACATGAAAGATTGGGAGTACCTCCATTCCATTTGAAGTAATGTGACTTGAATGAAGTTGGAAAAGATACTTCTAAATTTTTTTCAATCTCATTGAAATCATTTTCAGATAAATTTTTATCGCAATCATAAAAACTAAGCATAACAACCTCCTTTAACAATTAAACAAGCAGCAGTTTTTTTCTTCTCCCTTCACTTTTGGAGCGGTTTTCTTACCTCAATGTTATTTTTATAAATTTTGATCAGATTTCCCATCTCATCATATTCATAAACAAAATCCATTATTTTATTATCATTACTATATTTCTCAAATTTAATTAATTTTCCATCTTTAAAAACCCCAATGTAATAAGATATAGTCTCTTTGCTTTTTCTGATATTGTCTACCTTATCTAAATTGATTTCATCATACAATTTTGCAGGATGGTTATACTTAGGAAAGGTCATTCCTAAATAGTATCCAACAGTCAAATCATTATATTGAGAATTTTTTGTAAGTTGTTGTGACATTTTTAAAGCTCCTGTCAAAAGCAAAATAGTTCCAATCATTCCAATCAGTAACTTTTTCATTTTACTTGCTCCAATTTTAAACCGTATTTTACAAAGAATTCCATTTGAAGTAATGTGACTTGAATGAAGATGGAATAGATACTTCTAGTTTTTTTCAACTTCATTAAAATCGGTTTCAGATAAATTTTTATCGCAATCATAAAAATTAATCATAACAACCTCCTTTAATAATTTAACAAGCACAGTTTTTTTCTTTTTCCTTCTCTTTTCAGCCGGTTTTCTTCCTGTTAACCAACTGCATTGTTATCTTACCAGTTTTCGGATCAAAATCATCAACATGATGCCATGTGTAGCCTTTAGCATCAGCTCTAGAAATACCTGCCTTCTTAAAGGCGGCAGTAAAATTATGACCACGGCTACCTTGCTACGTCAGGACTGAAGGTTTTGTGCGTGGCTACGGCTTGCTTATCCGTAAGAAATCAAACGAAGGTCATCTGAAAGTTATATTTCAAACTACCCTATGGTTTAGTTTTGTCTTGACTCCACCAACTTACTAGGTTTGCTTTAATATTTTTCCCAGGATAAATCTAAATCGTTCTGTGGAATACATCCCATAGTCAAACATCTTACAGCACATTTGAATGCTATTTCTTTAGATAAAATATATTTAGACTCAAATAAGCCAATTTGTCCTCCCGTATTTAATTCTATTTTTAAGGCACTTCCTTCGTTAGGGTTTATTAAATTAAAAATAATGCCATTTTCTTCACCTGTTACAACATATTTCTCTCCCCCTCCCCCAATCATTAAATAGTTTTCTTCTGATAAAACTAAATTTACAAGAGTATGTTGCTTAGCATCTAATTTTTCTAAAATTTCTAAAAGTCTTTCCGAGGAATTAATATGATAAACCTCTTCCTTACAATGAGATCCATTCCAGTTATCCAAAGTAATTTCCATAATAACTTCCTTTTTTAGGTGGGAAATATCTTTTACTTCCACTAGGTGTATGTACATTAATTGACTCAAGCCCTAACCTACGACTACTGTTTGTTAAGTTTAAGCCATGAGCTATGTTTGTTAAGAGGAGTTTATTGTTTTTGACCAAGAATTTCTTCTCCAATTATTGCATCTAACTCTATCCATGCATCTTCAAGTTGATTAACAATAGAAGATTCATTTTTATTCGGATCGTCTTTTAAATTGAGATACCAAATATGTGTTAATTTCGGTATTTCATATAAAATAGACGCTAGTCTTTTTTCAATTAGATTATGATTATGAGTATAATGCTTTATTTCATTCAAAATTTTTAATAATTCTTGGTACTCCTTTACATCAAATTCAAGATCCATTCTGACCTTATCAATAAAACTATTATTTTCAAGTTTTTCTAATAATTCATTCATGCTAAATACCTTTCAGTTATACAAAGCCTGCTTCTGCTGGAATAGTTTTTTATTTTTAAAGTTAAGCGTTCAGTCCAATCGAAATAGATAACACATCTTCCTCATTGTCGAGTAGAGATATATCGATAACTTTATCTATTTTATTACTAAATAATTTTAAACAATAAAAATTAGGTTTGTTTATTAATTCTAGCCAATTGCTAATATTTTTTATTTTGATAATAAACAAGGGGAATAATTCTATTGGTATTTTAGCCGAATCATTTATTCCTCCATAAAAGTATACATAAGCAATATCATTTTCCTCTGGTGTAAGAAATTTTAATATTTCATTTTTTATCGATAAACTAAAATTTTCTTTTGATAATTCTATATTTCTATTGGGGGTAAAAGTACGATTTATTATTTCACATGAGAGTGGATATGGAATAATTTTTTCAGAATCTGAAATTAAATTATTTAAAAAATGAATTTCTTTCATTTTTTTCATTAAATGATTCTGTTTTAAAGTAAAGATCTTATCTTCTAAAGTTGTCATGATACTATTTCCTATGTTGTACGGTTACATTATCTTTGTAGTACTCCAAGAAAATGTACCATTCCCATTATTTCTTTTTGACTAAGATTTCTCTCCATTTTGGCAGTAGCTACATACCAGTGCGGACAAGGATGTTTTGCAATCGGAAGGGTTGGTGAGCAGTTCCGGATGTGTTGGTTTCGTTCTTCAGTTTGCCCCAGCCGTAATAATCCCCGAACCAAACCAGTTTGCCTTCGCTATCAGTCATCTCACGCGGAATGCCGATTTTATCGCAGTGGAAGTAGTGGCTTGTTGGACGCCTTTTTCGTCTTCGGTTGTCCAATCGCGAACCTGTGCCAAGAGCTCGTAGTTGTCGGGATCGGTGTAGATATAGATATATCTGCCGACCCAAACGAATCCAGTTTCCTCTTCGAGGCCGTCTGAAACTTCTTCGTTTTTTAGGCGAACTGGGGATCGAGTTCGTAACGGCTGGCGAGTTTACCCTGTGTGCGTTCGATTTCGGTAATGACTTCGTCGTCGAGGCTGATTTGGTGTAAGTGCCCGCTACCGTAGTACAGGTAGTTGATCTGTCTGCTGTCGGACAGGACGGTAGCGGTACGGTTGCCGTTGAAATCGTAGTGGTAGCGGATGGTTTCTGAACGGGCAGGTACAGCATATCGTACTGCGCATCGCGCCAGTCGGTTTCAGGCAAACCGTTTCGGGCGTTCTCTTCTTTAGACGGCACTTTCCATTGGTGCTGGCCGTTTTCGTTGTATACGAAGCAGGTAAGGGTAAGCGTATAGGGCAAAGTCGTCTGAAATAACCTTCAGACGACCTTGATATTTTGTTGGGTCTTGACCCAACCTACGCTTGCTAGAAACATTTACAGTTATTTGGATTTTGATTAGCTTTATATAGTTTGAAGGATTTAAAATTAGCAAATTATAAAAGAATTCAGATTTAAAATGAATGTATTTAAATCTCTCTTCCATAACTTAATGCTCTTAGAAAAGTATAATGATATAGCTGGCTCTTCAGATAAAAAACATGCATAACTTTTTTCGATTGGTAAAACTTCCAAGTCATCCATTCCTTCAAAAGCTAGAGTACAAGTTTTGTTTGGTTGGTATCTATGACGAATAGTCCAATATTCTGATATATCTAAATCATTTCCTTCTGATTCTTTTAAAACAATCCAGTTATGGTTATGTAATTGGTCTCTTAAATCTTCAATATGATATTTCATAGTATATTTCCCTCTAGTTATACTACATCCAGGTCGTAGGCGTAGCGGCGGTTAAGTACGGGACAAAAAAGGTCGTCTGAAAATATCGAATCTTACTTTTTGGTTTTTTCTTAGGATTTAATTTTTCTTTACGTTGCTTATAAAATTGCCAATATTTTTTGTCTTCCATAGAGAAAGGTGTGTAACGTAGCTCATTATAAGTTAGGTCAAAATATTTATAAGCATTTTCCATATCACCTAGTTCGTAATAGATAATACCTGCCCATAAAAATGGGCTGCCATCAGGCACTGTTTTTCTAGCCTCAAGCGCAATAAGTATCCACTCAAGAGCTTTGGGATAATCACCTAATTTTTTATAGCTTCCTGAAATACCACAGGCGATTGCCGAAGTAGGCTCAACGAATTGAGTGGCTGGTTTAGGTAAAAGTTCCCATGCTTGATTCAGAATATCAATGCGTTCCTCCGGCGTAGTAGCATCATTTGAGTTACATACAAAATCATTGATTTGTTTGTTTAATTCATAATTTACTTGATCTAAATACATAATTTCTCCTTCTTATGTGCATTCTTTAAAGAGTATTTATTACCATGTTGGTCCAGGTGTGTACCTGTGCCAAAGGTTCGTAGATATCGGGATCGGTGTAGAGATAGGTATATCTGCCGTCTGAATTTTTCTCCTGTAACAGATGGCTACCGTCCTAAATGAAGTAGGTTTGGTTTTCGAGGTCGTCTGAAAAACAGAAACCGCGTGCGTGCGTTCCGCACATACCCTACGTCGGGACTGAAGGTTTTGTGCGGGCTACGGCTTGCTTTATTTTATTTATTTAAAGGATACAATAGAAGTAATTTTATTAATAAATTTTTTAGCTAAATCTTCATTCTCTTTTTTGAAAAATCGAATATCTAAGCCGTCATCTACATCACTAACTAAAATAAATTCTTCTTTCATAAATAAAAAATACCACATATCAGCATTAGGGCTTATAACCACTTCTTGTAATTCAATATCCATTACCTTTATTAATTCATTGATTTCACTGCTATCAAAAGAAAAATCTAATGGAAGAGACCATAGAGATTTATTAATTTTTAATGCCTTCATAATTATCTCCCTAACTCTGCAAGTAATTTGGCGCAATTACCATCATCTAGCAATATCTAGAATTATTTATTTAAAGTACGAATATTTCAGACGACCTCAATTAAAACATTAATATTGTTTAAAAAGCAGATACCATGTATGTTCTACTCACACCTAGCGTAGAAACTGGAAGTTTCATGTAGGCTACAGCTGGTTAAAATATTTTTTTTCATAAGAAATAACAATATTTTCAGCCATAATAATAAATGATGGCGTATCTAAATCAGTATTATTAAACCTTAAATAAAAACAATTTTCTCGTAAACTTGGTAAAATATTTGAATCTATTTCATCAATAATTTTAACAACACAAGTATCTTCATCAATATCAATAGTCCACGTTAAATTTCCAGATAAATATTTAACTCCATACAAATTGATTTCATAATTAAAATAATAACTTGGATCATCACTAACAATAATATTCATCCTTGTAAAATCAAGTAATGTAACTTGAAAGTCTAACCAATCGAAGTTTTCTTTGACGTGATTATTGAATTTCATCAATTCATAAGTTATGGATTCTTTCATATTTATTCCCCTCTGTATCTTTATCTTCAGTTGTTGAACCGCATGATCCAAGTGTATGACCCACCTTTTTATTTGGATCAATCTGAATATGTGTATCTCTGGCAGCAGTACTATTATAGTTAGGATTGATATTACCTTTTTTCCCAGGCTTCAAAGTTGATTCATGATACCACTTACCATCAGTTCCCAAATAACTAGTCCCTTTCCCAATTTCTTGTGCAGAAACTCTAAAAATACTTCCTGTTTTCCCATAATTTGGATCTGCCGGATGAGCTCGTACAGTATATTTCAACCCATCAGAACCCATCCAAGAATACTTGAAATTTGCTGGATAAGCTGAGCCATTCTGAATACTTCCTTGTCGTTGGATTGCTTCATCAAAAAAAGCATAGGGATCTAAAGTTAATCCCAGCGGATCAGCCCAGATTTGTGTATTCGGCGCAAACCGATACAGATTCTCTCCACCCCACAGCCCAATCGGATCCTGATTCACAAACCGCCCGGCCTCAGGCTCGTAATACCTCAAGAAGTTTCATTCGGGCTACTGCTTGCTGTTTATTTCTTAATATATTTTTCTATATATCTGTATTGCTCTTGTGTACATTTAACTGAAAACAATATTTTTCCACTTATAATACTTTGAGCAGAAAAAATACCTTTCTCATATTTGAATTTTATTTTACTTAACGGAATCCTTCCTTTTCCATTTTCTTTCCCACAAAAAAGCTTATATTGTAACTCATTATTACTTATCCCTATATCTCCGCAAGTTTTTTGACTATTATATTCTGATACAACTATATTTAACCAGCCATGTTGAAAATCATAAGAGTAATGTGAAACATAAGGTAATTTAGAAGAAGGGGGTACTATTAGAGATAAAATTGAACTTAAAATTGATTTCATAATTTATTTACCATTTAATTTATTAATTTTCTTAGCTAACGAAGCAGGAGTAACCCAACCAGACATTTTCATTTTTCCAACAACTCATACACTCATCGCAACAGAAAAATAACTTATTAAAGTTAATGTTTTTTTAATAATTAATCTTCCTTGTCCATCACATATAGGACATTCTTTACACCAAAAATAATCAGTTTTTTTCATATTGGGTCTCCTGTAATAGATGTCTGCCTTCACATAGTCTTAAAATTTCTATTACGCAAGTTATAGCTTATACAAATTATTGTGCCAAATACCCTGTGTCATAATCTAAATCATCAGTTTCCACAAACTCATCTAAGAAAATATAGATTTCTTCTATATCTACTTGAATTGGTATGTTTATTGCATAGAAATTGACATTAAATGCTTCAAACTCACATCCAAGATCTTTTAGTTTAGTTAATATTTTATCTTTAAATTTCTGATTTTCATTAAAGAAAACAATCCGCAATGTACTATTTTTACTATGAATGATAGTTTTATCATATAATAAGTCATTTTCTTCCGTTTGTATGACGCTAACAATATCACCAAAAGAGATTT